>Ga0114975_10003386_pt1 | contig 10645 bp, 12 predicted proteins | sample S_130626_EF_Meta_FD_87031 | JGI IMG/M metagenome (GOLD analysis project Ga0114975, IMG submission 87031) | Freshwater microbial communities from Lake Simoncouche, Canada to study carbon cycling - S_130626_EF_MetaG | ecosystem: Environmental > Aquatic > Freshwater > Lake | place: Lake...
ATCCAAGTCATCATCACTGCGAATAAGTACGCACGAACTGAATTGTTTAGTAGGGGTACCGAGACCAGCAAGGACAGGGGTAGCAAGAGTAAATAATCCATCAGATGCAGCATTGTAATATTCCTTTATGTAGCGCATTCTTGCACTATTGGGTTCTTCTTTATGAAACACCGTTGCGGCTGCAACCATATAACGAATTTGTGGTGTTTCGTATGTTTGTTTTGTACTACGATTGCGAACAAGATATTTCTCAATTAGTTGCTCAATGGCGGCATAACTGTATTGTTCGTCTTTGGAGTGGTCAAGCATGTCATCCATCTTGTCCCAATCTTCTTCACTATACCATTCTAGTAGTTCTGGTGTATACAACCCTGTAGCTACATTAGTTACTACGATATCATAAAGACGGGGAGGCTCATAGTTTCCGTAAACGTCTTTACGTAGCATTGATAGACGTTGTTTACCTGCTACATATTGATAGTTGGTGTGTCCTACATCTCTATTGTTTTCTACATCTATCAAGTCAACTACAGCACGTAGAGTGATTTCATCAATTTGTCTTGTTGAAATACCATCGTAGAAGTGTAGTTGTGATTTTATTTCTACCATTGAAGGGCTAACATCTGCTATCCCTACACATATTTTTGCCACCTGCGCTTGCCATTTTTCTAACATCAACGGCTCTTTTGTCCCATCTCTCTTAGTGACGTATATTTTCATGTTTTACCCTATTTTCTTATTAATTATTGTTATATCTAGTTTACTTACTATTTTAAAATCTTGTAGATTATTACTTATCACCGTGTCTGGCCAATAATTAAGTATATATTTTGCGTTGTCTACCAAGACTAATGAAGTATCATTTCCCTGAGAATCGGTTGCTAATACAAATTCTATATCAGTAATATCCATCAATAGTAGAGTATAACACATTCCTAGACCTCTTGCAAGAGTACAATAGGTGTTTTCTACCAAAAGTTCCCAAGGACCGGGCCATGTGGGTAAATCAGTTGGGTGTAGATAGTGGTTGAGTAATGGGGTTTGTTGCCACCATTTATCTATTTCTATACATTGTTGAGATAAATCAAAAGATTTGATTTTATTGCGTAAATTGTACCAGCTTTGTAATCTACTGTCGTAAGACGATTGAAATATATTCATTAGATAACTACTTATCTTTTTTAAATATTATCTAGTGTTTTCCTTGTTTTAGTCATATCGGCACATGTATATTTCTGATAACTAGTTTTTAATATCTCTGGCATAGGGATCTCTACTACATTTACATTAAATGTATTAGCAATATCTAAAAAGCTCATGGATTTACCACTACCTACATTAAATATCCCTGATTCTTTTACATTTAAAAACTGTAAATGTATATCTATTACATCTTCTACAGGGATAAAATCACGTTTATGTTCTTCACTATTCTCAAATACACGTATTTCACCCGTCTTAGATTGTTGATAAAATTGACTGAAGGGACTTGCTTGCTTTTCTTTATGTTCTTCACCTATACCATTTAATGCATATACATTGAAATATCTAAATCCTTGGACAATACTGCCGGTGGGATGTTGTTCTACATATCTCTCAAACAGATATTTGCTCCAAGCATATGGAGTTCTTGGATCAGCAGGTGCTGTTTCTCTAAAATCTGTGCCTAATCCATATATACTTGCACTACTTGAATATTGCATATTAACTCCAAATGTTTTACATTCTTCATATAAAGCTATGCTAAACTCTGTATTCTGTTTAAGTATCTTATCTATATCACGTTCAGTTGTGCTACTGATACCGCCCATATGAATTACCCACTCAAAATCTATTACACTTGGTCTAATACCATCTGACCACTCATATGTAGTAACATCATGTTCTGATAGTGCTTTAAGCATATAACTGCCAATAAAGCCTTTATGCCCTGTTAATAAAATTTTCATTTGAAATATGTACCTACATTAAATGCTTTATCATCGACCCATATGTCATATGCTGGCTTTCCGGTCTTAGCACTTGTATACTTTACACCCCAATCATTTAACTGTTTAAGTGTGAATTCTTCCCAATTCTTGCCAGTATTAGCACCTCGTGCTGTCCAATAATGTATTTCATTACCCGCATCATATAACATATTGAAATGTGATATGCGTGATAGATAAGGTTCAGCATTGGAATAGTCACCGTTTGTCACTGTACAGATTGTACCATCTATATCTACCATATACTTCATTGACTGTCTCCGGGTAATACTCTATAGTTATCTTCTACACTATCGGGTGTACTAACTTCAACAATAGTGCCTTCTTCCATGCATATTAATTGATGGGGTAGTAGTGGTGGATTGTGCCATATATCATTCTTTTCCAATATCTGTTCATACTGTTGTGCATTTATAGTATTAATGCATATAACTTTAAACTTACCAGATAAGATATACCATGTTTCCTCTTTAATAGCATGAAAATGCATACTAAATTTAGCTCCGGTATTAAACTGTAACATTTTGCTACAATACTTATCGTTAGTAGCCCAAATAAGTTCTGAGCCCCAACCCTTCTCTACTAATCCTTCAAGTCGCATATATTTCCTCTAATGTAGGTGCATATACACCAATATGTTGTACTGTAATAGCACTTGCTTTGATAGCAAAATGTATAGCTTGTTCCATATCTTTTGTTGTTAAGTAACCATAAGTCAGTGCTGATAAGAATGTATCTCCCGCACCGCATACATCAAACGCATCAACTTTAGGCACACTAAATGTTTTTTTATTGTATGATACGCTACTTCCACCATGTGTGATTACCATATTAGAGCAATCACTAATTCTGTTATCGTATTCCGTTTCATTAATCTTTACAATGCAACCTTCAAATAGTTTTAAATCACGTTTTTTTGTGTCCACAAAGATAGGACCATTATAATGTTGTCTAATATCTTTAATGAAATTTTCTGTTACAAAACCTTTAGCATAATCAGAAATAACTATAGCATCACTATCAGTGATATAATCTAATACATATTTTAATTGACAAGGATTAGATTGTACATCGTCATCTATACGCATTAGTTGTTGTTTAGATTTGGCATCAATTAATCGTTTCTTTTTAGATGGATCCCCTAAAAAAGATACAACATGTAATCCTAGTGCCACTAGATTTTCTTTTACGTTGCTGCCCATTCCTGATTTGAAATCTGTATATTTAGGTACAAACACCGGTACAGGTGCTTCTGGACTAATCCTATCCACTGTACCATATTGGTATTCATCAATGCAAGTGTCGCCTATTAATATAATTTTCAATTGTTTTTGTTGTTGATTCATCTATAACCCTATCAAAGAATACTAATTCTTTTGCGTATTCTGACCCTATTACTATTTTATCTTGCCAATCACTACCCACTATCATAATGTCTGGACTATATTCTTTTATGATACCTTTTAATGCAAAATCACTATTAAATACTTTTACTTCATCTACTGCTTTTAAATTTTGCAATAAGGCTACTCGGTTGTCTATTTTGTTGAATGGTCTGTCACTACCTTTCTTTTCTGTTACCCTATTATCAGAATCAACGGCAACTAATAGATGTGTACCTAAACTTTTTGCATAGTTTAATAGGTCTAAATGACCCATATGCAATATATCAAATGTTCCGTTTACAAAAACTTTCATACACTATTCTAACATCATATAACAGATAAATCAAGCCTTTTCTGCCCGTTTTAAAAATAAATGTACTGTTTCTAATGATGAGCTAATTGCCATATGCATATCAATATAAACATACATACCACAACGTCCAATAAAAGTATTTTTTCTATTCTCTATTTCTTTGTATTTTTTATACAAATTTCTATAGGTGTCAATAGGATAATAGCGTTCATTATTGTTATCTTTATAATCACAGGGTTCTTCAAAGGTCAATGTTGTATTACCTGTTTTAATATTATTGGGCAATTTATTCCATTCTGTCATCCTAGTAAATGATCCATTATCAGTAAAGTTAACTACTGTAGTGGGTAACATACTAGGTGAAGGGAATGTTATTGAATGAAACTTAATAGACCTATATGGTAATTCACCATGCACAAAATCATAATAAACATCAATGGGCATTGAATTAAAGATATGGTCATAATTATCTTCCATACTCTTATCAAATGCCGTATTAAGTTTAACTGTTATATTTGGATGATTTAGTATATTAGTGAATAATGTTGTATACCCATGAGTAGGTAAAAATTGATATTCATCTCTAAAATATCTATCATCATCATTATCTCTAGTACTAACTCTATTCAATACATCTTTACTTAATGTTTTGTAATGTTCTCCCCACATTTTTTTACTATACGGTTCAAAGAATGTTTCATATACGTTTTCTTTTTTAACTGATAATAATGTAGTTGTATTGACTGGAAATGGTACATATTTCCCACTTTCTAATAAAGCTAATACATGATGTTCGTAAAATGTCCATTCAGTAAATTTGCTAACCCAATCAAATACTTTTTTATTGCTAGTATGAAAGATATGCGGACCATATTTGTGTATACGTAAACCATGCTCATTGATATAATCATATGCGTTGCCACCAATATGGTCTCTGCTATCAATAACTGTAACATTATAATTATGTTCAGCTAATTCACGGGCTACGGTTGCTCCTGCAAAACCAGCTCCTACTATTAAGATATTTTGTTTTGTTCCCATAATTCTTCCAGATCAGCTACATAAAATGAAATATCGGTCGATTGTCCTAAGTGTATTGCTAACGTTTTCATTGGCATTAACATTTTAACTTCTTCTTGTTGCCAAACGTTACTAATCGTATTTCCTTCCCAATAACCATCAATTGAGCCAATATCAAGCAATCTATAAAATTCTTTTTTATATTTTTTAAATAATGCTACTGGAATCATAAAAGATTCATGGGTAAACCAAGTAGTTCTATAATATCTGTCAGGACCGGGTAACACATTGCATTCTTTTACATATGTACTATTAAATGGATTTTGTGGATGATAATATAATTGTGTAAAATCTTGAGGAAATATACCAATATTAATTATAGGAGAAGATATGCTTTTAAAATACTGATATGCCTCCATCATTTTACTAATTGAGTTTGGATAATGCAAATAATCATCTTCAACTAAGTAAATCAATTCATCATCAGGTAATTCACTGATATAATCTAATGCTATCTTAAGACTATACCTAGATTTTTGTTTTACATCTTTAAACTTAATTGAAGAATCTACTACTACATCATGTACAGATGCATCTTTATATCTAGTATGAATAAATTGTTTTGTTTCTATAGATGAGTCATCATCTATAACATGTATATTAAATGCGTTGCCGTAATTTAACAAAGATGTTATTAATGAATTGTAACATCTTTTAACACATTCATTTTTTGGGACAATTCGATTATTTGCCAATGAGGCTTTATCACATGTCCTTAATACTACATTTAATTTCACAATAATGCATCAACTTTTAAATCTTTTTTTATATCATTAAACACGCTATCCCAATCCCCGTATTTTGATTGTCTATATAATTTTACAGTATTATACCACTCAGTGGTGTTGCCGGGTTTAGCCCATAAATAATAAGGTAAGATAGGTACAATGATCCAAGTAGGTACTCCGGCTGCAGCTGCAAGATGTGCTACGCTTGTGCAAGATGTTATTACTAAATCACACGATCCGATAGCTTCTGATGTATCACCCCAATTAGCTAACGGTACTTTTGTAACCCAATTAGGTTTATATTCTGCGCCCGCATCTCTCTGTAGAGATATAAATTCTACATCACTATTTTTTACTGCATTAAATAATTTATTTGGTGGAAAAATTCTATGCTGTTGATGTTCAAAATTAGGATTGCCTTGCCATCTTAACCCTATACGCATCTTTTTAGAAGTTTTATTTTTAGGTAAGTTGATATAGGGTGATCCATCAACATCTTTATATTCCATATTTAAAAATAAAGGTGCAGACATACTTGGTACCCAAAAATCGTGTATTACTCCAAATACAGCTTCATGTTGTACTACGGCTACTACTCCTTTAATATTTCGAAATAATGGGGCTATTTCACCACTACAAGCAATAATAACCTCACATCCTCTTTTAGCAATATCTTTTGCAAATCTAGCACAATGAATTTGATCTCCTAGCCCACCTTCAAGATTTAATAATATTGTACCTTTACTTCTGCCATCCCACATTGGTGTAGGGGTTTTAGGAGGTTCATTGCCAAATACTTTTTCTAATCTACCTCGGTATAATAACTTATGTCCTTCAAGTAGATTACCTTTCCACATTTCATACCAGCCTCGATTAAATGCAGCACGGTTATTCCATGGTTCTTCTTTTGCTATTTTTTCACCAAGTCTATTGCCTTCAATAAAATTACCTACCAATCCAGCTTCTAATTGTAAATCTATATCTTGCGGTGGTCTATTTACTGATTTTTCTCCAAGCCAAAATTTAGCTTGTTCATAATCTAAATAGTGTCTACCTAATACATCTTGTGCTTTTTCATTATGTTGTTTAGCTAATACTGGTTTAATATCATGCAAACCTTTAACAGTCCATACTTCATCATTTTCTCGTAGGTTAGTACCGTCAATTTTATTAAAATTGTAACCGTCATAAGCAGGTAATTCTAAAAATTTATGAATTCTATCTATTTGTTTTTTTGGATCATTAATTAAATCATCATAATCAACAAACAATATACATTCCGGAGCAAAACTATATCCAGATGACAACAACTCGTATGAGTCTTTAATATGTTTGACTAATTCACTTGTTTGCAAAAACTCCTGCAAATTATTAGGTTTAGCAATACGTACCATACTGGCTACACAGTCTGGTATGTTTCTAACTGTTGCAATAATTTTAGGTTGTTTACCTAAAATACTTGCCATTGTTTTTATATTAGTTGAACTAGCCCAGCCGCGAAATTTATCTAATATTATTGGTTTATCTATTTTTGCATATTTTTCCATACAAATGGATTGTAAAATACGCTGAATTTCTTTTTCACTATTTATTTTATCGATTGCAGATGCCTTAACACTTAAAGACTCTGACCATGCTTTTAAAGTTCCCACTAACATGTCTAGTAAACCACTAGTGGAAGAAGCATGAATATCGGGATGCTGGTTTAATATTCCTGCTAATACAGTAGAACCACTGCGGGGTAATCCAGAAAGGAAATATATATTTTTCATAGACATATTTATAAGCAGTTATATACTTAAAAATATTAATTAGGTGCTTTTGACAACTATCTTTATAATTGGGTTTTATTCTGCCGTCTTTATGAATGCCGTTTGTGTTCCATCGGGTAAACTTAAAATATTTAACTTATGCCAATTACATTGAATAAACATCTCTACTGCCATTCGCACACTCATCTGCGCTGATTGTGTTCCATTTTTGTCGGTATAACGCCAAGTAGTAGTATCATCACATAAAATTACTCCACCTACACGTAGTAGTTTCCATGCTAGTACTAAATCAGCTAATACTTCACTTGCTTTGTGATCTCCGTCTATGTATATTAATTCAGCCTGCACATTATTATTAATTAATTCTATCAACCCATCAGTACTATGTTTGGGAATATAAGTTATATTTTTATGTTTACATTCTGCTAAATTGTATAGGAAGTTTTCTTTGATAACATTGAAATCTTCACTCATGTCATTACTACCAACATGCGGGTCTACTGCATATATTTTAAGTTCTTTATTATAAGGTGATAATTGATCGGCCACCCAAAATGTAGTATTACCCTCAAATACCCCAATTTCAATATATGTGTTTGGAACACCATAGCTTTTAATAAAGTAAGCTATATTAGTCATTGCACCTTGACCACAATTAAAATCCATACTAATTTTATATTGAGACATTAAGTGTTTTCTTTTTTATATAATGTGGTATCTAGCATATTAGTCAGTTAAATTGTCATTTCGTTCAGTTGTTCTACCATTAGTGGCTCGAGCTTTAATAGTAGTATCAAACAAATAATTATTTTTAGAATTTTTATCATAGGCATATAGACCTTGATGTGTAATGTTGAACAAATCTGCTCGCATCATAATATCTAGTGGACCGTTTATGCCTTCTTTAAGAACATATGCTATTAGGTTTTTTGCAACAGTAGGGTCAATAGCATAAGCGTGAGCACGACATATAAAATGATAATTAGGACCTTCGCTAGCGTGGGGAGGAATACCCGGTATAAGTTGCCAATTATCTTCTGCCCATTCTTTTCCACCAAGATACATAATACTATTAAACGCAGGGAATAATTCAAATTTCTTTACCATAACACTATCATGTTCAAGTATAACTATAGGTTGATCTATTTTTACACAATGTACCCATAAACTAATATGGCTTAGGGCACATGCTACTTCACCCCTAGTCAAATAATGATCGGTTACTTTTAACATTTTAGTAATAGATTCTCCAATGCTATGATCGGGTACTACTATTTCCGGTTCAATTCCATTAAATGCATCCCATACCTTATAAGGCATACCAACATTTTCACATGATGTTTGGCATCGTTTAGAATAATCTTCAGATGCTTTATTACCTTTAACTGTAATAATATATGCCGCATCAACTTGACAATTATAGGAATAGAATAGATTAAGATTTTTACTGTTTACTGTTAACATAGAAATATTTAGTTAATATCTCTATGTCCATAATTTTTTTTATTACCAAACTATACTTCCGCTAGCAGTAAATGTATAGCTTTTGAAACCACTTGAATTATCGAAAGTAGGTGCACCGGTTACCGTCACCGCGTTAGCAAATGAGTTAGAGTATCTAATAATAACTACACCAGAACCTCCTGCGCCGCCATCCAAAGTTCCTGTACCTGAACCATTAGCCCCGCCTCCTCCGTTACCGGTGTTGGGAGTGCCAGTTGTTCCGGATGAAGCAGTAGGTTTAGAAACTCCCCCAACACCCCCGGTAGCATATGTCACAGCAACACCACTATATGAATTAACTGTGCCGGCGCCACCGGCAGCACCAGTTGTACCAGTTGTAACACCAGTCAGACCGGCACCACTGGAGCCACCACCACTACCACCACCAACACCACTAACACCGGAAGACCCTGAACTAGTTCCATCACCTCCTGCATTACCCTGTGATGGTGAAGTAGCAGGAGTATTACCTGCAGCTCCGGTTGTAAGATAAGTTCCACCGTTTCCACCTCCACCGGATCCACCTGTTGCGGCTACTCCACCTGCTGTAGTATAAGCACGTGCTCCTCCACCTCCTCCGGAAGAAGTAGTTGTATTAAATATAGAATCTGATCCCGGACCGCCTGCATTGCTACTACCAAATGCACCGCCACCTCCCACTGTAACAGCATAGTTGGCACTCACTGTGGGAGCAAATCCTGTTACTATTCTAAAACCGCCGGCTCCCCCGCCACCTCCACCTACTCCTCGAGCCGGTACTAATCCACCAGCCCCGCCACCTGCAACAACCAAATAATCAACTGATGTAGGAGGTACTAAAGGAGTAGAAGTACCCGCTGACATAAATCCACCCATTGCCGCACTAAACATTAAGCATATCCTTTACTCAACGTGGCATAATATGTAGTACCGTCATAGAATACAGAAATAATGTCTATTGATGCTGCCGCAGTGCTTAATGTTTTACTTCCTCCGGAAAACTTCATTGTGCTGGTTAGTGTTCTACTACCGGTCGCATCTTGTGTAATAATTACTAAGGCTGAACTACCCGCAACTGCACTAGTTAAAGTATTAAACGTAAAGTTATTATTAGCAGTATAGTTAAAGATAGTACCTGCGGCTACGTTAGGAGTAATACTTGTACTTGTATTACCGCCGGCTATCACAGTTTCCTTATATGCAGTAAGGTTAACGTTGGCTGCAGTTAAGATAGATGTACCTATATTACCTACATTAGCGTTACCACTGATATTAGCTGTACCTGTGATGTTAGCACCTGTACCAGTCACAACTAACACATTAGCAACACCTACAGCACTAATTAATACATTGCCATTAGCTGCCGGAATGTTTACATTACTATTACCATTTGCATGTGGTCCAAGTAAGTTACCTACTGTAACGTTACCGGTGATATTAGCTGTACCTGCAATATTGGCACCTGTACCAGTCACAACTAACACATTAGCAACACCTACAGCACTAATTAATACATTGCCATTAGCAGTTGCTATTCTTACATTACTATTGCCATTAGCTAATACTCCAACTAAATTACCTACTGTAACGTTACCACTGATATTAGCTGTACCCGTGATGTTAGCACCTGTAGCGGTTACAACTACCACATTAGCAGTACCCGCGGCACTAATATTAACATTGCCATTAGCTGCCGGGATGTTTACATTACTATTACCATTTGCATGTGGTCCAAGTAAGTTACCACCTGTAATATTAGCGGTAGCGGTAAATGTATTTGCAGAAATAACATTGCCGCCGGTAATATTGCCACCTGTACCAGCTCCAGCAGTAATATTACCTGTTGTAAAGTTACCTGTGCCAGTATTCAATGTACCTGCAACATTAACACCTGTAC
>Ga0114975_10003388_pt1 | contig 10639 bp, 7 predicted proteins | sample S_130626_EF_Meta_FD_87031 | JGI IMG/M metagenome (GOLD analysis project Ga0114975, IMG submission 87031) | Freshwater microbial communities from Lake Simoncouche, Canada to study carbon cycling - S_130626_EF_MetaG | ecosystem: Environmental > Aquatic > Freshwater > Lake | place: Lake...
ACCCACACCGAGCAAACCAGAAAGAACCCCACTTGCTAGGCCAACACAAAAAAGAAACACGTGGCTACTGAAACCATGAACGATTTGTGTTGGAGCCGCAGACCACACAAGTCGGATCGCCGTTGCTATCAAGATTGCAGCAAACAGAATCTGGATACGAGGCAACGAGATTGTCTGCAATAAGCGCGCGCCATACGTGGCACCGATAATCGATCCAGCCAAAACAAACGTAGCCGCTGAAATAACAACATTGCCTTGCGTGCCGTAACCCAAGGCACCAACGAATGCGATGGGTACTACCGCCGCTAGCGACGTCGCATGAGCACGCTTTTGATCAAGCTTCAATAAGTAGACAAAAAGCGGCACCATGATGAAACCGCCGCCAACACCAAACAGGCCAGATGATAAGCCAGCAAGGAGACCCACTCCCAATGGAACAACTAGCCGCTTGAACACACTCATCGTTTGTTGAGCCACGAAACTAGTTACGCATCACGCTTAATAAACAATGCCGAGCCAATAGCAAACATTCCGAGTACCCAGCAACCGAATACCACACCATGATGTGAACCCTGGCCGTCTATCCAAGCCATCGCATTTGTCATTGGCAAATTGTTAGTAATCCAACTCAAATGAGAGCTGACCAAGGTAAGGAGTCCCGAAAGCAGCACTTCAACAAATGCTGCTAGCAAGAGTGGCACAGTGATGCCCAGTGGAAGATTGCGGGTGATCATTGTCACGCTCATAGCTAAAATGCAGTAGCCGATAGTGAAAGCTGGAACCACCCAAAGCGCAGATACTTGTGCACCATTCGGACTCGTGTTCATTCCACCAGCGGTAACTGTGCCGTCTGGGGCCAGCGCACCAATGAGACCCAACACTGCCCACGCCAAGACAGTCATACCAAGCACGTAGACCGTCAAGACTATTGACTTTGCCAAGATCACTGTCGAACGATTCGGAAATTCTGAAAGTGTTAAGCGAATCAAACCGTAGCGATACTCGTGTCCGAACGTCTGAGCTGCGATAACTGAAATAACGACAGCACACAATATGAATGCTGGCGTGCCGTAAAGCGCCTTCCAACTTATTGCATATCCAGGATTTGCATAGAAAATAGGAAGGCCCGCCATCAAACCAACTAAGCCTAAGTAGGCAATTGAGACAACGTAGGTGGCACGAATTGACCAGAGCCGTCGCCATTCATACTTCAATGCTGCAATCATGAGTTCGCCTGACTATCGGTTGTATCTGCGGCTGGAATAGCACCACCCACTTGGTAGTCCTGACCGCTTTCGGTCAATTCAAGGAAGACATCTTCAAGGCTAGCCTTTTGTCCGACGAGTTCCGAAAGTTGAACTCCAGCTTGGAAAGCAACTTCGCCCACAAAGTCAGGTGTCACATTCGCGACGGTAATAGATCCCTCTCCAGCGATTGTTGCTTCGATACCTTGAGAAGCCAAAACCGATGCGAGGCGCACGACATCCGGAGAGCGAACCAGAACAGTGTTGTTTGTTGCTCGAGCAAGAAATTCACTCATAGTTTCATCGGCAATGAGTGCGCCGCGTGCAATGACCACTAGGTCGTCCGCAAGCAGTTGCATTTCGCTCAGCAAGTGACTGCTCACAAAGACCGACCGACCTTGCGCAGCATAGTTGCGCAAGAAATCACGCAGCCACTGAATTGACTGCGGGTCCAAACCATTTGCTGGCTCATCCAACATCAAGACCTGCGGATCAGCCAAGATTGCTCCAGCTAGTCCAAGACGTTGACCCATACCTAGCGAGAAACCACCAGGACGTTTGCGAGCAACGCCGGTCAAACCAACAAGCTCGAGAACTTCATCTACTCGCTTATTGCTGATGCCAGCTTCGGTGCCAAGCATGCGCAAGTGTGCCCGAGCTGGACGTTTGGGGTGAAAGAACTTGGCATCAAGGTGAGCACCGACAACTCGGGTTACAGGCTTGTGTGAAACCAAAGGCTTGCCATCAAAAAGTGTCGAGCCTGCACCGTTATCTAGACCGAGCATGAGCCGCATAGTTGTTGACTTACCCGAACCGTTAGGTCCGAGGAATCCAGTAACACGACCGGGCTCGATAGAAAATGACAAGTCTTTAACTGCATGAAGTTTGCCGAATCGCTTGTCTACATTATTTACATCAACGCGCATACATTCACCCTAGCGAACTTACGGCGTACTTCGGCGCCCTAATACACACTGTCAAGATCTCCAAAGTATTACTGAGGTTCACCTTCACAGCAAGAAGCCTTGAAACCACAAGCAGTGCAACGCCACCGCGTACGTACCGGCTCAAACTCCGCACCACACATGTCGCATTCAATCATGCGACCATTGTGCCTTAGTCGCGTCGACGAGGGCGGGAACCTTCACGGCGTGGTCCGCCTGAACGTCCACCACCACTGCCGCCACGGTAACCGCCACCTGAACGACCTCCGCCGCGACGCTCTGGCTCACGAGGTGCAATCCATGCAACACCAGATGGCTTCTGGGCACTTGTGATTTCAACCAACTCGTTAGACATTGGGCGAATACGAACAACTTCAGGTTCAACACCTGCACGATCAGTCATCTGCTGAACTCCGCGCAGCTGGCGTGGCCCAACGATGGTTGCAACCGCACCTTCTTCACCAGCACGAGCGGTACGCCCGGCGCGGTGCAAGTAATCCTTTGGATCGCTCGGTGGATCGACGTGAACAACAAGACTCACACCATCAACGTGAATACCACGAGCAGCAACGTCCGTCGCTACAAGTACATCCGTGATGCCGTCCTTGAACTGCTGCAAAGTCTTGGTACGAGCGCCCTGAGTTTTGCCGCCGTGTAATGCGCCAGCAGCGATTCCTTGTTCAGCTAACTCGCGAGCAATGCGCTCCACACCAAGTTGCGTGCGTGCGAAGAACATCGTCTTGCCGTTACGTGAACCGATTTCAGCAAGCACCTGTGACTTATCTTCACCATGCACAACAAAGAGGTAGTGGCTCATGGTGGAAACTGATGCCTTACCAGATTCGGTCGCGTGCTCAATTGGATCGGTTAGGTAGCGACGAACAATTTTGTCGACATCGCGATCAAGAGTCGCGCTGAAGAGAAGGCGCTGTCCGCCATCTGGAGTGAGGTCAAGAATTTCAACGATCTGCGGCAGGAAGCCCATGTCGCACATCTGATCAGCTTCATCAAGAATTGAGATCTCAATTTCAGACAAGTTGATGTGACCCTGCTCGATCAAGTCATTCAGACGACCTGGCGTTGCCACCACGATTGGCACGCCACGCTTAAGGGCATCAACCTGCTTTGCATACGGCATACCGCCAGCAATCAGACGAATGTCTAGACCAACTGCATGGGCATAGGCCATGAGTGAATCGTTGACCTGCATGGCAAGTTCGCGAGTTGGAACCATGATGAGACCAAGTGGGTGCTTAGCTTTTGCCTTGCGGTAAGCCAAACGGGTAAGCAGCGCCAGACCAAAGGCCAGTGTCTTACCTGAACCGGTCTGCCCACGACCTAGAACATCGCGACCGCTCAACGCATCCGGCAAAGTAGCAGCCTGAATTGGGAACGGTGATGTGATGTCATGTCGCTTGAGCACAGCAAGTAATGCCTCATCTACGCCAAGCTCGCTCCAGGAACGTGAAAGTTCTGCGTGAGTAATTTTCTCAGCCTTGGTGACCTTGATGTCTGGACGGTCAATTGCGCGAGGTGCACGCGGGACACGATCTTCACGAACCGGGCGGGCCTGACGATCGTCGCGGAAAGAACGAGCTGGACGGTCGTCGCTGTAGGAACGAGCAGGACGATCCGCAGAGTCGCGGCGTGGACGGTCATCGCGGTAAGGACGGGCCGAGCGATCGCCGAAGTCGCGCCGTGGACGATCATCCCGTGCAGGACGATCATCACGGTATGGACGAGCCGGACGATCATCACGGTATGGACGATCACCAGAGTCACGACGCGGACGATCATCGCGACCAGGACGGTCATCGCGAGCAGGACGCTCATCACGTGCAGGGCGGTCATCACTGTAGGAGCGTGCTGGACGATCCCCAAAGTCACGGCGAGGACGGTCATCGCGAGCAGGACGCTCATCACGTGCAGGGCGGTCATCACGGAAAGAACGAGCCGGACGGTCATCACGTGCAGGACGGTCATCGCGAGCAGGACGCTCACCAAAGTCACGGCGAGGACGGTCATCACGTGCAGGACGGTCATCTCTGTAGGAGCGTGCTGGACGATCCCCAGAGTCACGACGAGGACGATCATCACGCGCAGGACGGTCATCGCGGAAAGAACGAGAATCATCGCGGCCGACAGAGGGAGTGCGCTTTTTAACCTTTTTTACAGCGGCAGCCTTAGCTGCATCATGCCTAGATGAGGTCTTTTTTGGGGTCGAAGCATCGCCCTGTGACCGATCACGCTCTAATTTGCGAGCGCGCGGTTTTTTCTTCGGACTATTTGATGCTGACATTTCACTCTTTCGGTAGACCCCTTAACGGTAGGTGACAAGTAGGTAATCACCTAATCCCAGCACCGTTTATCTAGTTTTGTCACTGCCACATGCCACACTTACCTCATGGATTTTGCTCTAGTCATCGCTGTTGCCCTCATTACTGCCCTTATTACTGCTGCCGCCGTTGGTTTCCTAGTCAGTCGCGTACTCAAGGGTCAACAAGGCCCAACTCAGGCTGAAATGCGCCAACAAGCTGGTGATGCTGCCCGAGAAGAGCTCTTAACCGCCTCCCAGATTCTGGAACGCTCTACTGAAAGTCGCCTTACTGCTAATGCACAGGCACTCACAGCGCAGCAACAGCAGGCAAATGAGACTTTCAAGGCGCTCCTTGCCCCAATCGGAGAAACTCTCAAGGCACTCGATGGCAAGGTGAGCGACCTAGAAAAGGCGCGCGTCGGTGCTTACGCCAAACTCGATGAACAAGTGACAGGCACGCAGACAATTCTGACGAGCCTGATGAATGAGACAACAACACTGTCGAACGCCTTGCGCCGCAGCGACACCCGTGGCCGCTGGGGCGAACTTCAGCTGCGCCGAATCCTAGAGATGCTCAATATGAATGAAGGAACTGACTTTCACGAGCAGAAGCAGGAATTAGGCGAAGGTACTGGACGGCCGGACTTCACGATTCACCTACCTGGCGAACGCGTTCTCTATATAGATAGCAAGGCACCCATGTCTGCTTACCTTGACGGTCTCGAAGAAACAGATCTAGCCCGCCGGACTGAGAAGTTCACAGCGCATGCTCGCTCAATCAAAGAACATGTCACAGCACTTAAACGACGCAACTACACAGGTGGTGAAAACTCTTTGAACTATGTGGTGATGTTTGTTCCGACCGAATCATCACTTGCCGCTGCGTGTGAAATCAATCCACATCTCATTGAAGACGCGGCCAAAGATCAAGTAATCCTGGCGTCACCCACTGCTTTAATTGCTTTACTCAACAATATTTCCTTGCTCTGGCAGCAAGAGAAGCAAGCAAAGAACTCAGCAGAAATCATTCGACAGGCAAGTGAACTTCATGGTCGTCTGACGGTATTTATCCGCCACTTCGGTGCGTTGGGCACAGCAGTGAACAAAACTGTTGAGGCATTCAACAAGTCACTCGGATCATTTGATGACCGAGTTATGCCAGCTGCACGCAAGGTTTCTGCACTTGGCGACTTTGATGGCGAACTTGAGAGCATCCCCTCAATTGACCTCTCTGCACGTGAATCGCGCAATGCTCCGGCGATCGAGGCTGTTCCAGATAGTGACGTCTCATAAATCTGTCACACGATTGTCACTTTTCTTAACCCTAATTACACGTATCTGGAGCATTACTGCTCTACATTTTGTCTATGGATAATTCAGGAACTGCACACGTCGACAGTCAAGGTCTAGACCTCACTGAGGCGTCACTGGTTGAAAAGCAACACCTACAAAAGCACTTCGGTCGCAAAGAAATCTTGTTCTTCACGATCTGTACGCTGGTCGGCGTCGACACCATTGGTGCCATTGCCTCGGCAGGTGCACAAGCATTCTCATGGCTAGCCATCTTGGCTCTAGTTTTCTTCATTCCAAGTGCCTTGTTATTTGCCGAGCTTGGTACCGCATTCCCTGAGGAAGGCGGGCCATACATCTGGGCACGACTAGCCTTCGGCCGCCTAGCTGGTTCTATAAATAACTTCCTTTACTGGATAACCAACCCAGTATGGATGGGCGGAACCCTCGCCCTAGTAGTGATTACAGCCATCGAGACCTTCTTTATGAACGGTCGCACAGTATCGACGCCGACGTTCTATGTCATAGGTTTTATCTTCATTTGGATTGGAACTTTTGCTTCAATCCTGTCTTTCAATGTAGGTAAGTGGGTACCGATTCTCGGAGCATACGCGCGCTTCACTGTTCTTGGCGTATTCACCATTTCCATCTTGATGTACGCAAACAAGTTCGGTATTCATGGGCCAACAATCCACGACTTTGGGGTTTCATGGTCTGGCCTCGTGGCAGTCATCGCACTGATTCTGTTCAACTATGTCGGCTTTGAAAATCCAAATAGTGCCGGCGATGAGATGAAAGACTCTCAAAAGGATGTTCCTTTTGCTGTGACCCGTTCAGCTATCGCTGCGACTTTCCTCTATGGCGTTCCTATCCTTGGCGTCATTCTTGTGCTGCCAACTGATCAGGTTTCTGGGCTCGGCGGGTTCATCGATTCAGTTAAGGCAACATTCCGAGTATTTGGTGGAACAGTGGATGCCGATGGCGCTGTTACCCTGACAGGCTTTGGCGCTGTGATGGGTGGCTTTGCTGGCATTCTCTTCATCCTGTGTGTTCTCTCATCAGGTGTTGCCTGGTTGATGGGTTCAGACCGCGCCCTTGCAGTTTCTGGTTACGACGGTGCAGCACCACGTTGGCTCGGAGTTTTCAGCAAGAAATACGGCACGCCAGTACGCGTAAATGTCATTTCCGGCCTCGTCGCTTCAGCCGTGCTGGTCGCTGTCCGACTACTGAGTGAAGGTGACTCTGCTAAGTACTTCGGCGTCATCCTCAACGTGGCAATCTCGACAACCTTGATGTCCTACATCGCGATTTTCCCTGCATTGTGGAAGCTACGCGTGTCCCACCCTGATACCCCACGTGTCTACCGGGCGCCTTTTGCTAAGTTCCTTTCAGTATGGCTAACTTTGGTTGTCTCCTTCGCAACCATTCAGATTTTGGCTCCCGGACTTGGTGATGAGTGGTTTGGTCCGGACTATCTGCCAGATGGTTGGACACACGATGAGCGTTGGCGTTACCTGCTCATCGAGCTGATTCCTCTAGTTACCTTCGTATGCATAGCAATCATCTTCTGGATGATTGGGCGACGAAATCTAGCCAAACAGCGTTAATCAGTTACAAAACGTAAGAGGGGCGGAGTGCAATGCACTCCGCCCCTCTTATTGCTCAAAATATGTGGCGTTGTTACCCCAACTTAATACCGTGACCTTAAAAAGAACTAGTCCTTAGCGGTTTCAGATGCTTCAGTTTCAGATGCTTCAGTCTCAGGAGTTTTACCTGAAGGTGCTGCGTCAATCAGAACAACCGGATCGCTGTCATAGGAATACTGAACCATGCCTGGATCAATCCATTGCGAACGCTTACTCTCTGGATCCCCGTAGCCCTGGCCATAGCCGTAGCCATAGCCGTAGCCGTAGCCATAACCGTAGCCATAACCGTAGCCATAACCTTCGCTACCACTTGGCACGAAGTTGATGACAGGGCCAAGCAATCTGGCACCAACAGCGCTGAGTGTCTCGGTTGCGCGATGAAGTTGCTCATGAGTTGTCTTGCCGAATCTCACCATCATGAGAACGCCATCAGTGACTCGAGCCAGTACTGCAGCATCAGTCACTGGCAGCAATGGGGCTCCATCAATAAAGACATAGTCAAAGTCATTGCGCAAGTATTCAAGAAGATGACCCATCTGGTCACTTGCTAATAGCTCACTGGGATTCGGAGGCACTGGACCGGAAGGAAGCACCTGCAACATGCCACGATTCCATGGCACTAGAGCTTCGTTTAGTGGAATCTGACCAGCTAGCACGTTGGTCAGACCTACAGAACCATCAATACCGAGGTACTGAGCAACACGTGGCTTGCGCAAATCTGCCTCAACCAGACATACCCTCTGACCAGCCTGTGCGAATGTAATAGCCAAATTAAGAACTGTTGTGGTCTTGCCCTCACTCGGCAGTGCGCTAGAAACCACAATGACTTTTGGCTGCTTATCGACGTCAACGAATTGCAAGTTGGTTCGAATAGCTTTGAAAGATTCTGAACGAGAACTTCGCAAATTCAATGCTGACAAAGGCTTATCTTTAGCATTCGGATCAAAGCCGATAATGCCAACGGGGTTGACTCCAGTGATTTCCAAAACATCTTCGAGGCGTCGAACGGTGTTGTCGAGCGCTTCCCAGACCAGGATAAAACCCGTACCCAAGATTAATCCCAGCAAGCCACCCATCAAATAGTTGAATCTTGGTCGTGGTGAACTAGGTCCCCCTGGCGTTTTCGCCTCTTGAACGATGCTTACCTTGACCGGGCTCACTGTTCCTTGTCCCAGCGGCGATTCCACTTTTTCAATGACACGGGCCAACTGTTCGCCAATTGCATTAGCAATGTCTGCTGAAGCTTTAGCGGTAGAAGCCTGCGCGGTGATGTTCATAAGTACAGTTCCACCGGGAGACTTGGCAGAGACTTGGTTGCCCCACACCTTGTAACCAAGTTTGGTAGATACGACATCCAGAACACCAGGGGTTTGCACTAACTGCTGGTAAGTCTTTACTCGATCATGAGCATAGTTGTTACTGGCAATCAAGACGCCCAGTTGTCCCTCAGCTGCGCTCGTCGAAATATACAACTTGCTAACAGCCTGATAAGTACGCGGAGTAGTCGATGTTAAGACTCCTGCAGCCGAAATTGAGAGCAGGACTATGCCAACTATTTGCTTCCAACGCTTACGGAGAACGCGCAGGAGATACTGAAACTCCACAAGTGCCTCTATCTATTTCAAAGAAACTGAATTACTTTGCTAACGAGACATTACCTCAGTAATGGCGCGGATAAAACCCTCAACAGATTCATTCACGACCGACAAGAAGTTGGCGTGCAGATCTTCCTGGTGGTCATGTGGGTCCGGAATATCAATCAACGATGTGGGATCTGGGTTACTCCCGACCGGAATTTGACCCCGCCAGGCGTCCAACTCAGCCAAGAGCCACTTCCATCGACCCAGAGAATCATCGGGTAATGGCGGAACTTGGTCGAATTCATAATCTGAAGTTTCGGCAATCTCTCGGCCACTGGCCGCATCTAAGGCCATATCCGGTCCTGTGATGAAATCCAGCAACTGCACCACTTCAATCATGGTAAAGATGCGAGAACGCGCGCCAGGGCTAGCAGACACAACGTAGCCCCGTTGTGTTCTATCCATGGTCAGAATGAGGTCCTGCTGGGATAAATCAACTTCGTTGAGTTCCTTCGAGCTCTCTTCGTATGACTCGCCGATAAAAGCGGCACTAGCCTCACATCGATCAGATCCTGAAATCGCCTTCACTCCGACCGAAGCGAACTCCATCGGGAGCACTCCTGATAGGTCATTCCTGCTCCAAGCATTGCGAAAAAGGGCTTCGGCTGCTGGGCTTCGGCAAATATTTGCAGTACAGACCAGCAGTATTCGACCACTATGCATTTTTGTGTCCACTTCGCTCACATGACCACTTTAGGGGACGGCGCAAGAAAACCCTCAAAAACCAACACGTTATCTCACGCAAGTTCCACGTAATTGCATCCAATTAATGATTGGTGGCAAGCAAATTCTGTACACAGGGCACTGACAGGCTACGCTCGATGCATGCCTGCAATTGCTACCTTGGATCGATGGCTAGCAAACCATCGCTCCGCCACACTTATCGTCACGAGTATCGTGAGTTGGTCAATTAGTATTTGTGGATTTTTTGCCCTGCGATACATTGACGCTGCCCAATTGGCTAATTGGCAACAGGCCTTTATCGGAACTGCAATTGCCTCCAGCGCCTACCTACTGCTTGGTTTGCACAGTCGCATCTTCCAAGGCGGATACATCATTGGGAGTAAAGACGAAGCAATTGTCATAACAAGAAGCGTCATCAGTTCGGGCGTTATCTTGTACATTGCTTCTGACCAGTGGCCTGCAGAACACTTACTACCCCTTTCTACGGTCTTTGGGGGCACAATGGGCGCGCTATTTTGCACCTTGGGTGCGAGCATGATTGTGCGACTTGCTCGTGAAACATCCCAAAAACCTAGTAGCGCGGAGAAAGTACTCATTTTTGGTGCCGGACCATCGGGCCAGCAGCTTATTGACAACATGCTTGGTGATCCAGACTCCATCTACATTCCCGTCGGCATCCTGGATGACGGAGTCCAATCCCGCTACATCCGCGTACGCGGCATTCCATACCTAGGCAATCGCACTGCAGTAGCTAGCGCGGCAGCCAAGACCGGTGCAACGACCTTAGTTATTGCCGTTACGGACGGTTCTGCCGATCTCTACCGAGATTTGAATTCAGCCGCACAATCAGCTGATTTATCAGTCAAAACACTGC
>Ga0114975_10003389_pt1 | contig 10638 bp, 8 predicted proteins | sample S_130626_EF_Meta_FD_87031 | JGI IMG/M metagenome (GOLD analysis project Ga0114975, IMG submission 87031) | Freshwater microbial communities from Lake Simoncouche, Canada to study carbon cycling - S_130626_EF_MetaG | ecosystem: Environmental > Aquatic > Freshwater > Lake | place: Lake...
ATAATTAAAAAAAAAATTGAAAAATTTAAAAAAATATAAAAAATATAAATATAAATACAAGACAAGGAAAAAATAATATCAGAAATAAATTCATTATGTTAAAAACCGAAGTTCATAAAGTTATCGATCAATTTCGCATAAAAGTAGGTGATGATGAACAAAAAAATAATGTTCTTTCCCAAGCCGGTATACAATGTCGTGCAGGTAAATGGCAAGTTCCAGATGATAAATACAAACTCTTCCTAGATACTATTAATAAAACCATTACAAAAAATCCTAATGCCGAACTATATTTTCTAGAAGTACCCAATGATACATCTAATATGGTTAAAGTAGATATTGATTTACGATTCAAAGCAACTGAAGAAGAACTCAAGCAAAAATCACAATTCAAACGTCGCTATACTGAAGACTTTATTGAATATATTGTTGATCTACTAGCAAGCAAACTAGGTGAAATTATTAACATACCCGATAATTATAAAATCTATGTTCAAGAAAAGAAAAATCCCCGTATCTCATGCAAAGAAAAACAAATTAAAGACGGTATTCATATTATCATCCCCGAACTAGTACTTTCTAACAAAGCACTATATTACTTACGTGAACAAATCGTAGATAATGAAGACCTGGAAAAAAAACTCAAAGAAATGGAAAATTCAACATCCATTAACGATGTAATCGATAAACGTATTATTTATCCCAACGCTTGGTATATTTATGGATGCGGTAAACCGGATGATAAAGGTGACTTTTATAAAATTACACGAATTTACAAAGTAGTTCGTAATGATGATGATGATAGTGAAACTGGTTATGATCTTAAAATGATTCAAACCAACAAAACATATTCTGATTACCTATACATGTTTTCCAATTTCGAAAAAGAAGAAAACGTAGAATATACTATCAGTCTAGAAGAAGATGAATATCAAAACGATGGTAACACTAAATTCACCGGCAAAGAAACCGAATCAATCTATAGACTCTATACCCAAGATCAAGGCAACTTTCGTAAAGCATCCACTCTTACACAAGAAGAAATACAACCCTATATCGAATGTTTGAAACCCAAACGTGCAGATGACTATGAAGACTGGCGACGAATTGGTCTTAGCCTATATAATATGGATCATCGTAATTTTGACTTATGGAAAAAATGGAGTTCAAAATCACCCAAATATAGCGAACAAGTATGTTTGCGATCATGGTATAAAGAATTTCCTAAAGCTAGCAAATATAACCTCGGGTTGAATAAGATTCGCGAATATGCCAAACAAGATAACCCAGAAATGTATAAGAAAATCATCAATGTAAACAAAAAAAATTTCTTCTTACGCTGGTTACAAGCACACGTTAACGAAAAAGATATTCACAATAAATCACTCAGTATTAGCACTATTACCAAATTCATTCATAGTTATATTATGGATTATGCCAATTTTAACATTGCATGTGCCCTACCCGGTGGTGCTAGTTCCGTATACTACAAATTTGAAAAACATAAATGGTCTGAAGATAAAGGCGCTAATAAAATCTATACCCTACTTTCCGATACCATTAAAAACGAAATCAATTCTATTTACATAGAACCCAGGGAAAAACTAATCGCAAGTCAACGTTCTGAACATGAACGTACTCGCATGCGTAACCGTACTGAAGACGATGATGATGGTGAAAGCGTTGCTTCTTATCAACGTTTTATAGTAGATGATCGGGAACATGTTCCTAGTCCTGAAGAACAAGCTAATGAACAGAAGACCGCAATCTATAACAAATTGCAATATGAAAAGTGTGGTGCACTTATTCAATTCCTAGATGCACCTCGTAATAAAAAAACCATTATTGAAGACCTATCACAAAAATGTTATGACGAAGAATTCTATAAAAAACTCGATGAAAATGTCAATGTATTCGTCTGTAATAATGGTGTATTAGATCTAGATACTGGTATTTTCCGTGATGGACAACCCAGTGATATGATGACTATGAGTTGTAACATTGAATTCCCCGAAAATCCCGATTCACCAGAAGCCCAAGAAATCATGTACGCTTTACAAGATTGGCTAGACAAAATTTTTCCTGATGATGAAGTACAAGCCTACGTATTAAACACATTTGCTTGCAAATTATCAGGTAAACTATTCGGTGAAAAATTCCATATCTTCACCGGTACTGGTGCTAACGGTAAATCACAATTCTTTAAAATGATCAAGGAAGTTTTCGGTGATTATTTCCATCAATCTGATAATACATTACTCAATACACCCAAACGGGATGCTAATAGTGCTAGCCCTGCTATGGCTGTATTGAAATGTAAACATATTGTGGTTATGTCTGAACCTAAGAATAATATTCCATTTGAAAGTGATAAAGTCAAAGAATTAGTCAGTGGGGATCCTCTAACTTGCCGTCATTTAAATAAGGATCCCATTCAATTTATTCCACAATATATGATGTTTTTACAGTGTAATGATATCCCACGTAATGAATCCACTGATGATGGTTTTTGGCGTAAGATTTTCATTGTACCATGTGAATCCAAATTCGTTATTAAAGATGAAGATATGCATAAGCTAAATGATCCTGTTAAATTTCCATATCACTTTAAGGGTCAAGATCAATCACACCTATATAAAGATTGGGCACCTTATCTACTATATTTACTATTCGAACGTTTTAAGGAATTGAAAGATAATGACTTCAAATATCCTGTACCAGAAAAGATGAAAGTCGCTACTAAACAATATATGGAAGAAGCCAGCACATACACCCAATTCTTCCGTGAAAAACTCGAAGAAGCACCAGGTTACAAAGTCGATGCCGCTACTTTATATCTCGAATTCCAACAATTTGTTGGTCGTGACTTTAAAACTCATAAACCCACATTCCTTAAACAAATGGAACGTGTTATCGGCAAACCTAAAGGTAAAAATAAGGAATACTTCAATTATCGTATCTCTGGTACTACTGGCGAACAAATGGAAAGCACCGATTCTAATAATGTACAAGACGCTGTACTTACTGATCAAGAATAAATCATACTATCTAGCAGTACTACTTACAACTTACAAAAAACACACAAACGTAAAAAAACAGAAAACAGAAAATAATATTTGCTTAATCAACTCTTTGTAAAAGTAGATATATAATAACAAGTATAAAGATAATAACAGCTAACCATTTCATTATTTTGATATATAGATTATTTCTATTTTCATTTTTTTTATTGTTTTCTAGAAATTGCGAAAATTTCAATTGATTTATATTAGCAGCATTTTCCTTATCATCGGTTTCCTTTATTACTTTTGAAACATTTTTACGTTTGTCATCTAGATTATTCAAATTATATTGAATAAAGAAGATCTGTTGACCTTCTATATTTTTCTTACCCACAATATCACTCACCTTAAGGTCTATTTCCTTATTTTTAACTTCTAAATCTTTTTGAATATCTTTCACTCCTACTATCATCCGGTTTTTCGCTTCTTCTAGATAAGGACCTATTTGAATACCATTTTTCTCATCAATTGTACCATTACCATAAAGCGAATTACAAGTTTGAACAGTTCCTTGACTATCTAAACAGGACCTAACCTTTTTACTGGGATCTAACATCATACAATTGTTATCCTGTAAAATATATTTACTATTATCAAAATTACCCCACTGTGCACATGTTTGACCCTTATCATGAACACTTATCGGCGCATCTAAATTATTGTAATTTGCTAAATTACTACGTAATTCAGTTAGTAATGAACTTACAGTATCTTTTACTGTTGCATCGGAAATTACATTATCTAAATTCACTGATACAGCGCTAACTGTCGCAGATTCATTATCATCTTGAAATGTTTCCTGTCTATTATAAAAATACATAATCGTAACTATCACCACCGCTAGAAACAATAAACCACCTAATGCTGTTTTACTTACTGGTTTCATTTTAATTATATCTATTGTCACACTATTGATAGACTATTCTATTATTATTATACATATTGTTTGATTGAAATGTATCTAGCATTACACAACATTATCTTACATTATCTTATGTTATTGAATCATTTTGCCTAATTACATAAACTTTTGCCAACGGCTAATATTCATGCTATCTGGCAATATCTATACAATTCACTATGGAATGCAATTCACTATGCAAAAACAAAAAAATAAATAAACTATCTAGCATTCACGATAGATATTTTGCACATTTTCCATATTATTTAGGAAAGTACGAATTGGTGTACCTGCAAATGGATCTTGTGATGGTACCTGATTTTCACTATAGTTTGCTAAATAATAATTTCGCCATCCCATTTCTGGGATTCCAGTTGGATATGCTACTCCATTACGGTCTTCAACTGTTTGATTAGGTTGTGGTATGCTAGCTGGATTTTGAACTGTTAATGTCGGATTGTATTTATTAAAGTGTTGATGAAAGTTATATACCGGACCTACACGGTGAACAGGCATATGAGGACCTGAACCCCGATTACATGTATCTAGAATAACTGGATACATTGAATTAGTATTACGTTTATTTTTATGATTATTACGGGTTTGCTTTCCATTTTGAGGCATTGATTGAAACATATATAAAAGAATTACTGCACCTATAGAGAATGCTAGAAGATATTCAATAAATGTTGTATTATGCATTGTTTGGGTCTTTTGCTATACTAGAGATAGAAAATAATCAGGATCGGAAAATAATATAGCAATACAATAGAAAACCTAAGCTAGAAATGAAAAAATTCTTTTTCAAAGATAACGTTTTCTATCTAGAAGATCCTATTCCAAAAGACAGTAATAATAACGGACATGCTAAAACACATATACTAAAATCATATAAAATGTCTAAGAAAAACATGCCACATAAATATTTCAAAGACCACATTGTCATCTACGGCCGTTACACCTGCCCATATTGCCAAAATGCAATTGAACTACTCAAGAAAAAAACAAAAGTTATATTTGTAGAAGTAGATACTGAACCTATGAAATACCTAGGAAAAGCCAACCTAGTAACTATTTTAAAGGCCGAAATTGGTAATCATACAACTGTACCCATGATATTCAAAGATGGGATATTTATAGGCGGGTCTAGCGAAGTTGTAGGGATAATTTAGTTTATTTAAAATTTTATTTTTAATAAGGTTTATAAGGTTTATAAGGTTCATAAGGTTTAGCTTGACTGGGCTTTGGAAATAAATGTTGAAATGGTTTTGGTCCTGGTAATGGTTTTGGTCCTGGTCCTGGTAAGCTTGATTGTTTTTGTAATTCATAATTTTTATGTATTTTGCGAAATGCGTTTAGAACATTAGAAGGAATACCTCCCCGCATAATTTTCTTAGTTTTCCTCACCTGTTTACTTTTCTTATTAGTAAAACGTTTTACTGCCATGTTAAATAATTACTTAGAATATAGTTAGAAAAATAATATACTGCTAGAAAGGAAAAAATAAAAATATATAAAATTTTTATGAATTTACTAAATATACAAATCCAGCTTTATATTTGTTGTGCTTTGTTAATACTTGATTGTGTATGTTTTAGAGCTTTTTTATCTTAGGGCAAGTTTTGATTTTCATTGTTTGTATTTGAACATTCTAGCAAATATATCAGGATTACTATACTATATAAATAACTTATTATTTATGAAAAAATATTACTAAATAATAAGTTATTTACAAACTATCTAGAAGATGATTATCAAGAAAACAAAGAAACATTTTTCACAGAAAGTAACCAAACGGAAACAATATGGGGGTAGTAATGGAAAATATTCAAAATTAGGTGGTACTGGTAAACCTTCAAAATTTTTACGAAAAGTAAAATCTGTTTTTACAAAAAGTGGCAAGTCTAATTTAAATAAAGCAATTGAAACAAGTAAACGTAGACAAAAATATGATGGTATGACTAACGAACAATTGAAAAAAGCAAAGAAAAAAGCATTATTAACAAATGTTGTTTCTCCAATTGTAAGAGGTCCTGCATCCATTTTAGGTGGAGAAGTAGCATTAGGAGCGAGAATTCTTAATGCTTCAGCATTACCAGTTACACTACTACCTGCGGCTGTATCTAGAAATGGTACTGCAATGACTAAACATACATTATCAGGTATTGGAACAGTTTATAAAAAACTTGCCGGACAAGATCCAAGTACAAAACGCAAAATTCTAGCCAGTGTAGGTACTGGTGTAGCATCTTTAGGAATAGTTCCAGGTGTTGCTACACAACTAGCACGAAGTACATGGAGAGGCATTAAAGCACCATGGAAAACATGGGGGAGAACTAGAAGAAATATTGCAGATGTTCAAAAAATACGAGCGACGACAAATGCAACTTTGCAAGCTTCTATGCATGCTAATGCACAAAAAAAACTGAAAGATCCAAAAACACATAATCCGTTTAATCAAAGTAAATTAGAAGAAGGTATTGCTGCAGCTAATGCACGTATTAAACGTATAAAAAATTTACAAATGCAAGGATTAACACCTGCTGAAATTGAAATTACAATGTCCAGTCCAAATGCTTAAACCCCATTTAACCATTCATTCCACTCCATAACGCTTTCATTCTCTTGAAATATTTTTCCCTTATTCATTTCAATATTCCTATTAATCTTATGTCGTAATTTATCATTCACCCCTATGTTACTAGCTATCCGTGCATAACTATCGCCATCCGTCACGATACATTCACAATCTGATAAACCCATTCGCTGATACAATCCCACTGTAAAACGACCATGTAAATAATCACCCGGCCATGTAATTACTGGTACATTGAAATCAAATGCATCATAGGACGTATTACATCCCCCGAAGGGAAAAGGATCCAAACACACATCAGAAACCGCTACCAAATTCAGAAATACATATTTCTCTAGCGATGGATACCATTTTACCCTTTTTATTTTATTTTCACCCAAATTTTTTAACATTCTTTCTAGATGATTCTTACAAAACGGATATGAATTCGATAACAACACAACACCATTTGGATCCAATTCCAATATCCGGGCTATACATCTCTCAAATTCATCATTTATCTTATAAAACGTTTGTAAACAACAATATATATGTTCACTTACCTTGAAACCTAATTCTTCCCTTGATCGCATAACCCATTTACCTTGCAAACGCGGATTATTATCAATAAACAACTTACTAGGTGAAATATAATACGTTCCCAAACTATTAAACAATACCAATTTTTCAGTATAATGGTTTGTTGCTTCTAGCAAATCTTTTTCAAACCATCTGCTAGATACAAAATAATCAACCGTATCTATCCCACAAGTCTCACTATGTCCCCAAGTATTCACCTGAACCCTCGCAATTCGCGAATAAGCCAATAGTGTAGGTAACAATTTCATTCCCAAATCCGGATACACTATCACATCAAACTCATACTTTTCTAATGCCACCCTGGCATCTCCCAAACTATTACCTAAATAAATATAACGATCCTTAAACCGATTCATAAACACACCCGCAATTACACCCATTACGTTTTCCAATTTACAAAAACTAGCAACATATACATCAAATCGCGCTTTATCCAATTTACCTATAACCGGTATCCGATCCCGTAAAACACTAGAATCCACCACAAAACTATCACTAATAAAACATATACGTTTTCTAGCACCTGCGGGTTTTGGGGCCACTCCACCCTTATCATACTGGTGTTTGAGTACTTTTTCCGCTAGTTTGGGGCTATAGTAGTTCAACCAGGGGCATATTTTGCGAAGAAGTCGGCAATATTTACTTAGGATAGTGACATTATTCTGGTTATGATAAGCAATTGCATAGGTCATACAAGTTTGATTGCAAATGAAGGTGAATTCAGCTTCGGTTAGGTAGAACGATTCAGTCCACCCTTGTGAATTGTCTAGAAAATAATCTAGCTGTTGTTCATATAATTGCCGTTGTTTGGTGAGTGTATCACTATGGAGTGGTGTGAGATTGTAATAGGGTATTTGTAAGAAATACCAGATCATGATATCTTTGGCATTGAGGTTTTTCATATATTGGAATAATCGCACATTCCAATCGAAACTAGTTGTTAAATGTTTATCTAAATAGGTTTTATTAATATTATCACTACAATTTGCGATTATGGATACTATTTCAGGTTTAAGATGTTGGAATAAGAAACCCATGGGTGTGTTATATTTATCGAGTTCGGTTGTTTGGGTTATATGCCGGATATTATTGATGATTTGTTTAAAAATGATTTGTAGTTTGAATTGTTTTTCTAGCGGTGTTAGTTGAGGGTATCTTGTATTGATAATTTTAGTAATGTGTTGAGAAATATAATTACGGAGTGATATTATATTATTACAACTGCTAGACGAAATTAAAGACATCATTGCATTCTATCTAGCAATTCAAAAATTCACTGAGGTATATAACTAGCTATAAAATTGAAAAAATTTACCATATTCAAACCAATATATAAACAATCAAGAAAACAAACTATCTAGCAAAACAATCAAATTAAATTTAAACATATATTACCGAAATAAACTATATAATTTTTCCCAAGCTAACAGTAACTAATAAATCAAAATCATGTTAAAAGTTAATAAGGATAATCCGGAAGATATAGACAATATAGTAAACAAAATCAATTATGTTAAAAAATTAGTGTATAAACGCGATGGAACTGTTCAAACATCCGATGATACTATCAGACTCATTCAAATTGCTAATAAGGATGAACCTGATATTACTGTTGAAAATACTTTCAAAACGCTAGAAAAAGACAATATAATAACCGTTCGAACGGATACGAACATTAACACTATGACTGAAATGAATTTACCAGGACAACAAGTAATTATATTGAATAATTCCAAAAAACACATACAAACACCAATGGATAATGCTAAATATGATGATCAAGCAGATTCGGATAATGAAACGGAAAACGATTCAGAAGATGATGATGGATTGACTTTTAAAGGGTTTATGAATGACGTTGATTGCATGGAAGATATTAAAAGCATGTTTCTATCAATGATACTAGAATTACGGGATCGAGTTAAGAATTGCGAACATTGTGAAACCTGTTCTGGTGTTATTAATATGGTTGAAATATTCACTACTGAATATAAGAAGGTCACTAAACTAGCACAAGCATTAGCCAATTTATTCATGCTTATTAAAAACGGGATTTATATCAAAAAATATAGTGATAATCAGAAAAAACTTATTAACTTTGCTTATATATTGATTAGTAAGAATTCACGTTTTATAGATATTCAATATTTATATGATCATTTTGGGTCTACTATTGATATAAATGTCTATAATGGATTGAGTATGTTACTAGCGGTTCAAAAATATGAAGTAGATGAATTTAACAATTTAGTTGAATGGGGTGGTGATATTACCGTTAGAAATCACCGTTGTATTGTCCGTGCATTTCATTATGAGAAATTTGAAATAGCCAGGTATTTAATAAAGAAAGGTAGTAGTTGCAAATATTTCATTGATGATGAATATCGCAAGTCACCTGAAAACGCTACCCGATTACTTAAGAAAATCAATAAGGCGATAAAATCCCCTAATAATAAACGTGATTTATATAGTTTTAAAAATTGTGGTTTGGAATGGTTAAGTGAGATGGATACGGATGAATATAAAAAGTTATCGGAAGAAATGCGCAATGAATTATTAATATGTGCATATATAGAATTCTATGTTTTAATTCGTAAGAAAGTGAAGTATGAAAGTAATTGTGTGGAAAATACGGGTTTCATAGATGAATTAGATGAATATTTTGATATGTATTTAGAATCTAGTGATCTAGCAGAATTGGGATATCAATGTAAAAAAACAGATAAGAAAAAGAAGAAAAATAAAAATACTACATCTAGCAAAACTGATAGTGATGAGATAAGTGACAAGATAAGTAATAAAATAAGTGACAAGATAATTAATGAACTGCTAGAAGAAGAAAAAAAGGAAACTGGGAAAGAAACTAGAAAAAGTGATAGTAAAAAGAAATCTAAAAAGAAGAAAAAACAAAAGAAGGTTAAGAATAATGATACTAATACCACACTGGAATTAATTCCAGAAACACATGATAATGATGATACTAATGAACATTTATTAGAACAAGACACTGAAGATATTACTGATGATATTGAAAATACCTATCTAGCAAATAATAAATTCGGTCTTCTAGCTATACAAAATAGTTTTGAAACTGATTCTAATAGTGCGAATAGTACTGATAATAGTACTGATAATAGTACTAATAATAGTATTATAGAAGATATTAAAAATGTTAAAGAAGAAGAAGTAAGGATTCCAATAGTTATAGAAGAAACACCAGAAGAGAAACTAGCTAGATATAATTATATAGAACAACTTTTAGAAAAAGGCTATGAAATATTAAATACTTCTAGATATGATAAACACAAAATAATATATAATATTATGTCATTGGATATAAAAGAGATACTTAGTATGTTACAAGTTTGATAAAGAAATTTTGAAAATATATTTTTTAAAAACTGAATCCCTGTCCCCTGAAAATAAAAACAGGGATCAGGGATTAAAAAAATAAAAAAATAAAAATACCAATATATACTTTTAAAAATTTTTTAAAACTG
>Ga0114975_10003390_pt1 | contig 10634 bp, 4 predicted proteins | sample S_130626_EF_Meta_FD_87031 | JGI IMG/M metagenome (GOLD analysis project Ga0114975, IMG submission 87031) | Freshwater microbial communities from Lake Simoncouche, Canada to study carbon cycling - S_130626_EF_MetaG | ecosystem: Environmental > Aquatic > Freshwater > Lake | place: Lake...
CCGTATGAGCCCAAGCTAAATTAGGCGTGACCCCGTGAAAGATCAATGGACCACCTGGGAACAAGCCGCCCAAAATATTCCAACCTTCCTCAGATTGCACATGAGCCTCATAGAAAGCTGTAGCTCCCTCGATGGGTTGATGCGCATTAATGACTAACATAGGCTCGCCAGTGGCAGATTTCGAACCTTTAATGGCAAAAGCATTACTGCCTTCTCCTGTAAAACCTGGAAGCGAAGGAATGGAGCCATCGAGGATTTTGGGCAAAGTCTTATCTACACCACAGAATATAGCCACAGAAAACATCGTGGTAGCAATGTAATCTTCGATAGCAATCGGAAATATGTGTTTGTTCAACACCTCTGATGGATGTGCTTTACCATAGGCCTCCAGACCCATTAAATATCCTTGCACTAATTGCAAGAACTTTGTATCCATCGACTTAATCTGCTCATCGACTACTTTACGCGTATTCAATAAACCAAACACGAAATCGACTGGAGCTCCTTTCTTACCTAGATAGGTTCCTAATTTACCTTTACCGGTTAAAATAAGCGTTTGTATCGTTTTAAAATCATCCTCCGAATGCGCATAGGCTAAGCCATAAGCTACTTCCGGATCGGTGGGGGCGAAAATATGGGGTATACCGTAATTATCGCGGGCAATAGTGATTTTATCCTTTCGGATGAGGGGTTGTTGAGCGTTTACTAGAAATGTAAATAGGCAAAGAGCAGCTACTAGTTTTAATTTCATTATTCAGGTTTAGCGAGTAAGTTAGCCAATAAGCGATAGGCTCCAGGAACACCTGCCGGTATTTCGCGGAAGAAAACAAGACCAGTATAAATGAATTGTCCTTTTCCGTATTTAGTCACGGCGATGTTTCCTTTATTTTCAGCTTCGTTAGGATCTGAAAATCCTAAAGGAAACTCAAAGTGTGTATCATTTGTTTCGGACGTGTAAATACTGCGCTCTTGAATCCAATCGTTGAAATCTTTTTCAGTGATTTTGTTAGGTCTGTTTAGGAGCGCGTGATTTGGTAGAAGAAAATTTGGCTTTGCTTCTTCTTTCGTAATCCGGTTACGCGTCACTTGTAATGGATAAGGTGACATACTCGACTTCATAGGTCCTAAGAAACTGGCGGTATTGTATTGAACCACGTAATTTCCGCCGTTTTCGATATATTTCATGATTTCGGGGTATGCATTTGCCCAAAAGTCATTGGTATTATAGGCTCTAACTCCTGTCATTACCACATCGTATTTCTTCAGATTAACGGCTGTTAAATCCTTCTCCGATAGAAAATCGATTTCATAGCCCATCTGTTTTAAACCTTCTGGAACTTTATCTCCGGCTCCCTTAATATAACCTAGGCGATTGCCTTTCTTGACAAAGTCAATATGCAATAAACTTAAGTTGACTGGTGCGAAATAGCGCTGCGTAGGGATATGCGCATATTCGATGGTTTGTATTTCCAAAGAATCTACCCAGTGATCATTTCCAGAGGCGATATGCAATTGTAAATTAGAGGTAAGTTTCCCTTCTTTTAGGCTCGCTTCTGAAAAGGAAATAGGCCATTCGCGTTTCTCGCCTGCTTTCATTCCTTCTTTTAAAGGAATTAGGGCGATTGAGGTTCCATTCGTTTTAACGTCAATTGCTCCCGGTTTTAATGCCGACATTGCCGTGATGGAGATCTGTATCGTTTTAACAACCTTGCTTCCCTTGGGTAATAAAACAACGTTAGAGCTTAAGGTAAAGACTGTTTTAGGGCTGATGGTGATGGGTGAAAGGATTTCCCCCTTCACGGGATCAATAATTAATTCTTGAACGGGTCTTTCTACACCAAATTCTTCTCCTTGAATGTGGAAGATTGCTTTAGCGGTATAGGCAGGATCTACTTTTGCCTGACCTATTTTTTGTTGATCAGATACATTAAAGTGACCCGTTGCTTTCGTTTGCTGAATCCAATAAGGTTGTGTTATCGCTGCGGAGACTGTTATAGTGCGTTGTAATGGATATTTTTTATAAGGTTGTATTTTGCCTGTAAAAGTGGTGTCTTGGCCTCCAAATGAAACGGCGACATCCTCTACCGAAATAGGCGCTCTCACGATAAATTCGGTTTTTATGTTCAATTTTTCACCCGTTGCAATGATACCTTGCGTTGTGGTAGCTCCTAAGTAAATCCCAGCTGCTTGAACCACCCAGGCATCGATTTCCGCGATTTTCTTTTGAGTCCAAGAGCTAGCAGGAAGCGCTTTTATCGACTTTTTAAGTCCTATCAAAGCCGGAATGCTAGCGAAAGGTTTTTCTGGGTTATAGGCTGTGATAATAGGATTGATTAAGGCCTCTATGCTCGGATTCACGCGATTCCAAGTGGCATCTACTCCGTCCCATAAGAATTCTTTAGGAGCATCCCCTCCTAGCGTAGCGAAATACTCGGTGCTTCTACCGCGATCTACCGCAAACCCAAAACCTTGGGATTTGTGTTGACTTCTGCTGTAGGCAGCTAATTCACCGGTGCTTTGGCCTAAAAAGGGCAAGAAATCACCTATGTCTACCTTAAATTGAGAATCACTGATAGTTGAATTTCCGCTTGAACCGGGGAAGCGGAACGTATTCGATAAAAGACGTTTTGCCTGCCAAACATCCACCCCTTGTTTCAATTGTTCGGGGAACATGTTAGGGTCAGCCGCGGCCTTATAAGCTTCGATTGCGAGAGCCGAAGAAGCGGAATGGTGCCCATGCCCTGCTCTAGCATCCGGTGGAAAACGCGTGAATATGATATCTGGACGTGTTTTACGAATAACCCAAACTAAATCAGATAGGATGAGATTCTTATCCCAAAATCCCAAAGCCTCATCCGTCGACTTCGAAAAGCCAAAATCAAAAGCGCGGGAGAAATATTGATTCGCACCATCAATTCGACGAGCGGCTAATAATTCCTGTGTTCTAATTAAGCCCAAAGGAACCCCTTGCTCGTCCCCGATGAGGTTTTGGCCTCCATCTCCTCGCGTACAAGCGAAATAATTCGTCTCCCAGTGTTGTTGCTGTGCAAACCAGGTTAGCATATGGGTGCTCTCGTCATCTGGATGAGCTGCCACGTGTAAGACAGAGCCAAGCACCTTTAATTTTTTCAATTCTTCGCCTAATTGAGCGGCGTTTCGTTGTTGGGAAAGTGCAGGAAAGGCCAATAAGGCGAGAAAAATGAGCTTTTTCATTAGTTTAACATGTTTCGGTTCCAAGGTCCACGGTAATTTCGAGCAAGTAAGGCGGTTGCTTCGGGGTCATTTAAAACGGTTTTGGTTCCAGGGTCATAAGAAAGTGGTCGTCCTAATTTCATGGATAGGTTGGCTAAAATACAAGACGCCGTAGAAATGTGGCCTTCTGATATATCTGCAAGGGGTTTAGAACCTTTATCAATCGCCGCTAAAAAATCAAGCATGTGTCCGCGTGTAGCAGGCGCTGCATTTAATTCGATGCGATCTTCCTTTAAATCTTCAGGATATTTCTCTTTTTCATACACCACATCCATGTGTAGTTTTTCTGCTTTCGAATCCGTGGGTGTGAAATCATATTTCATAGTGCTCATTCGAAGCGTTCCTTTTTCACCATAAATGGTCAATCCCCAAGGATATTCAGGATCTGGAGGAGTTCCCCAGGTTCTATGTTGCCAAACACAATTCAGTCCATTATACTCAAATACGGCAGTTTGTGTGTCGGCGATGTTTGATTTGCCCTCTTTTTGGACATATATTCCTCCTTCTGAACTCACGCGATTAGGCCAGCCTAAACCGAGCATCCAACGAGCCGTATCGAACATGTGGATACACATATCCCCCATGATTCCGTTACCATATTCTTCAAAAGTTCTCCACCAGCGCGTATGGGGCAAGCCATCATACGGACGTAAAGGCGCTGGTCCAGTCCACATTTCATAATCAAAATAGTCCGGAACGGCCTGAACGGGAGGATTTCCGTTATTACGCATTTGGTAATAACAATACATTTCCACGTGGGCTACTTTACCCAAAAGTCCTTTATCGATAATCTCTTTTTTCGCCTGAATTAAGTGTGGCGTACTCTTTCTTTGCGTACCCACTTGAACCGTTTTGCCGTATTTACGAGCGGCAGCTACCATCGCCTCCCCTTCTAAAATATCGACTGAAATAGGTTTTTGAACATATACGTGTGCCCCAGCCTTCACCGCATCAATCATTTGTAAGGCATGCCAATGATCTGGGCTTCCTACTATGGCAATATCTAATTCATTTTCCTTCAATAATTGGCGGTAATCACCGTAAAGTTTGGGTGTTTTACGTGATTTTTGACGAGCAGCTACCATTTTTCCCGCTTCCGTTAATTGATTGCGATCTGGATCACAAAGTGCCACCACTTCCACGGGAACCACTTGCATCAATCGGAATAAGTCACTTTTACCGTACCATCCGGTACCGATTAAGGCCACGCGGTAAGGTCGAGCTGGATTCACTAAATCCAATCCATAAGCGCCAAAAGTGGACATAGCCAAAGCAGCCGAAGCTCCCTTCATAAAATGTCTGCGGTTAATGTTAAATGTTTTCATAGAATGATAGTTAAGACTGATTCAGCTGGTATTTCTAGGTTTAGTTTTTCAATTGTGATATTTTTCTTGCGACCCTCATTTTGAACGATGATGGCTATTTTTCCATCTGGACGTTTAAATGCAGCTGCCTGAATACCTTCAGGCACCTCTAGGCCTAGACGTATGGATCCAGCTGGCACAAAACGTGCCGCCTGCATTACAATATAATAAGATTGATTTCGAATGATGTCCTGACCTGAGATGGTTAAAGCACCTAAACATTCCGTACATCCACCTGGTGTATGGGGTCCATAGGTGGGGTCATTCGCTAAATTCCATTCAATGGACGTTTTAGCGTGGTTATTTACTGCGCCTAAAATTACATTTTTCACATGCCACATGAAATCACCCGTAAAGTCACCTTTATAGCCCGTCCATTGTTCTGTAAAATAGAGGTCTTTATCTGGGTGTGCTGCTTTCACTTTACTTAAGGCAGAAATATCGCCATTGTATAAATGAAAGGCAGAACCACTGACATATTTTCTAGTCTCTGGATCATTTAAAAAATTGATCGCGTATTCAGGATGGTCGCAATTATGATCGTAGACGATGATTTTGGTCGTGATATTCCGTTTTTTGAATATAGGTCCCAAAGCTGTTTTTATGAATTTTGCCTGCATTTCAGAGGTCATCAACATACTAGGATTATTTCCGGAATGCAGTGGCTCGTTTTGGGGTGTTAAAGCCCATATTGAAATCCCTTCTTTCGCCATCGCCTGAATATAGTTAGCTAGGTAATTCGCGTAAGTAATATAGTGTTTCTCTAAAAGGGATCCACCTTTACTTTCCCCATTATCCTTCATCCAAATCGGTGGAGACCAGGGTGTCGCCATGATATTTATCGCCGGATTGATGGCTATTATCTGTTGTAATACGGGGATTAAATCGTTTTTAGAAGGTTCTAGGCTAAATTTTCGAGGTTTGTCTTCATAAGAAAAAACAGAGGCATCTAAATCGGTGGCCCCCACACCTATTCGTAAAACGGAGATTCCATTCTTGCCAAATAATTCTTGCAATAAAGCAGCTCTTTTCTTGGGTTCTAGCTGTTGAATCAATTGAGCGCTCCCTCCTGTTAGGGTGAAACCGAATCCATCTATGCTTTGAAAGCTTTGTTCTGGATGTACCACAATTTCCGCTCCTATGAAATCTGATCCTAGCCCGTCATTTTTTTGAAAAAAGGATTTCTGTTTAGCAAGACTTAGGTACAGTTCTGTTTGTGAAAAACAGAAAAGCGGCAAGCTTAATAGCAGCAATAGTTTTTTCATAGGTTTAAATTTCATTAAAGATATCGATTATTTACAAAAAAATAAACCGCCTTTTTGTGGGGCGGTTTATCATTTCATGTAGACGCCTACGGACTTAGTCGCCTACGGCTTAGTCGTCCTTCGGACTCATTCCCTCCGGACTCATTCCCTCCGGACTCATTCCCTCCGGACTCAATCCCTCCGGACTTTTATTTAAGTGAGGATAAGTACTCCACTACATCTCTAATTTCTCTCTTTGTCATTAGACTACCCATCGGAGGCATGCTTGATGGTAGATTTTCTCTGGTTTTAATGCGCGCCACCGGAATGCGTAATGGTTCTGCATCGTTTGTTTTCAATTGAATTTCGTCTGCTGTCTCTGAAATGACAGATCCTGACACTTCTTGCCCATCTGTTAAAACAAAATTAGTACTACCATATCCAGGAGCGATACGCGCACTTGGCTCTATTAAAGCTTGTAAAAGTTGCTCTCTTGTTAATCGTGACGCCACTCCTTTTAAGTTTGGACCTACCGTAGCTCCTTCACCACCTACATTGTGACAACGAACGCATTGAATGGTGGAGTTATAATTAAAGTTATTTCTACCATCCGTGAGAGAGCCTCCGAACAAGGCTTCTTTAAACTCATCCGTTAAAGTTCCTTTTACTTTTAGTGCATCCAGTTTAGCGACTAATTTTTCTTCATTTGTTGCTTCCACAGCTTCCATTAAGTCTAATTTCACTCCCACGGGAAGCTTATTGTCTACCATTCTTTGGATTAAATCAGCAAGAATAGCGGAGGTGTTAGCAGCTTTCATTTTTGCCATACTTTGAAGTAGTAATTGCTGCTCTATAAGCGTTCCTTTCTCAAAAATAGGTTTAGTAATGGCGGGTAATTCGCTTGATGTTAATTCAATTTTGTTTAAGTGACTCAAAGCCGCAGCACGTACAATTTTGCTTGTATCTGAGATACCTTTCTCTAGGACATAGGCTAATTTAGAGGTATTTAAATCTGCTAATGAGTTAATTAAGGCCGCTTTTACTTTTGATTTGTTGTGTTTTGTTAATAATTCGATTTGAGAATCCGTAAACTCTTTCAATTGTAAATCAGCAATTAATTTAGCCGTAGCAATTAACACGTCCGGATTTTCTGACGCTAAAAAAGCTGGTATTTTAGGTTGAATTCTGGCTACTACATCGGCTGGGTTTCTATCCAATGCTCCTCTATGGCGACCATCCACGCGATCCATGACAGATGGATTTGCCCACGAACCTAAGGTGGCGATCGCTTCCGCTCTCACATCTTCTGAAATTCCTGTTCTTTCAGAATAGGCAATTAATAAATCAATTTCTTTTGCCGTTCCCACGCGTAAACAAGCATTAATAGCCCGACGAATGATTACCTCATCCTTTAAGCGTGTATCTGCTAAAGTCGCGGCTAAGGCAGGTAAAGCCGCAGGAATTGATTCGTCATCATTAATAGCTCTAGCTGCTTCAGCTACGATATATTCATCTGAATCAGCTAAGAAAACCTGAATTCCAGGATGAGCTAAACGTCGCAGCACAAGCACAGCTGCAATGCGCAAAGAACGATTGGGCGAATTTTGTAACGCTAATAAGGGTTCTGCTTTACCTATTCTGCTCAAAGCTAAAACAGCCGCGTGACGGATATATAGATCTTTGTCCCCATTTTTTTCAATTTGTTTTAATAAGCCAGGAATAGCTTTTTCAGACTGAATGCGTCCTACTGCCTGAGCCGCAAAGAAAGCCACTCTCGGATTAGCTGAAGCTAAAAGTGAAATCATTTGAGCTTCTGCGGCAGAATCCTTTAGATCGCCTAATGCTTTTAGCGATTGTGCCACGATTTCTTCATCCGAATCGATTAGTAATGCTTGAATAGCTGATGCTGCCTTTATTTGGCCTAATCCCCAAATACCATGAACCCGGGCTAGTTGATTATCTTTTTGCTGAGCCGCTTTTACGAAAATTTCTGTCGCTTTTCTCTCCGCTAATTCATATTGTGCTTTTAAACGAATGCGTTGATCAGCATAGAACAATAGTTCATATAATTGAGTCAAACTTTGCTTCGAATAATCCTGTTGAATGTATTTCTTCGTTTGCTCCCGTTCTGACTTTAAGTCATTTTCTTTATCCTCCACATCGATCTTCCAAATACGACCATAGTTCTTCGTATCCCAACCAAAAATCCAATCTGAGGCATATAAAGCACCTTCAGGCCCGAAACGTATACCGGTCGGAAGAATTCCCTTGATGACATCCTCTTCTGAATTAAAATCAAACGAGGCTCCTTTGGGTTTTAAATCAAATGACCAAATGTGGGAATTATTGGTATTCCCCACAAACTCGACTAAGAAGAATTTATTAGTCCAGCGCTTTCCTAATGCAGTTCCGGGATTCCAAAGCATTCCCGTAGGTCCATTATGGAAATTGCGAATAGGCGGAATAATATAAGCAGCCTGCCCCTCCCAATGCGGAATAGATAGCTTTTCATCCATCCAAACTTTGTAGGAATTATTGCGCGGATCTGTATACTTACCATATTGCCAGTTCGAGCGCCATCCAGCATCCGAACCCTCCACTACGTGCACTAATCGCTCACTTTCTCCGGGATGATCGCCATCATTATCGGAGCTGATTAGATTACCAAAATTATCAAACACGAATTCGTGCGTATTTCGCAAACCACTCGCATAGACCTCAAATTCCGAACCATCTGGATTAGATCGTACGATAACACCCGAGTTAGGGTGTTTATATTGTCTCCCGTCTTTCGCCGTGATATTAGCCCCAATATCCCCTATTTGCCAGTAAATTTTACCATCCGGCCCTTCCGTTACTCCTGACATTCCATGTCCACCAAAACCAATATGAACCGCATATCCTGTCGAGATGGATTGTGGATCTTTCCATTGACCATTAGTATGCTTTAAACGCATTAAATCTGGTCCAATAGCTACGAATGCATCTTTTTTACGAACTAATAAGCCCCCTGCCACGTCGGTAACTTCTTCATTAAATCCATTAAATACGCGTGTAGATTTATCTGCATATCCATCGCCATTCACATCTTCTACTTTGTAGATTTCTTCCTTCTCCACCTTTAAATCTAACCAATCATGGGATCCATCCCCATTCATATCTGGTAACCAGGTATTTTTTGCACTATTTTCTGGCGCAAAGTTGCGTCGTAAAAAAGCTCTTCTATCTTCTACCGTTTGAAAACCGATAGATTCCGTCATCCAATCACGGTGTCCTCTAATATCAAATTCTGATGCTTTATTTCGATTGGTACTATTAACAAAAATGGCACCTTTATCATCAACAGCGATGGCTACTGGATCCTGCAGAAGAGAATCAGACGCCCATAAATCAATTTTTAGACCGGGTATGATCTTGATTGGCTGCTTGTCTTTAACTGCTTTGGCAGTCTCCAAAACCTTAGTTTGATCAACTAAAATAATTTTATAGGTGTCATCTTTGCTTTGCTTAGAGCAAGCTGCGAGACTAAGGATGAAACTAGAATAGAGAATTATTTTTTTCATAATGGTGTATTAATTTTCTTCATCCATCATACTGCGACGCTGTTTAGCCGCTTGTTTGGTGGTTTTGAATCGGTAATTAAAAGTTAAATTCACAGAAGTTAATCGTCCTTGAGATTCCCCTCTCGTATAAAATCCGGATCCATCACTCGGTGCTAGATAACGACATTCATACCGATTAATCCGAGAGTTAAAGATATCTAAAATACTTAAACTAAGTGTGCCATTGCCTTTCATTATATCTTTAGAAGCTGATATATCCATCCAGGCCATGTAACCACGTGTCCCTTGCGGAGTTTGCTGTGGCGCCTCGTAATTTGCCCTTACTTGAAGGTCAGTTGCGCCTATTTTGAAGCGAGAACTATGTCTTACGAACCAAGAATAGGTATCACTTTTAAAAGCTGCATTGATATTAGAAGCATCTGTAATGGCTCTAAAGGCATTAAAACTGAGGTCAGCTTTATAGGATTTAGTGAAATTCCATGAACTTGCCATTTCGATTCCCATCGACTGTTGATCTGCTAAATTAGCGGGTAAAGTTCTAGAAAAACCTAAGCTATCCACGGTTCTAAATCGATCGATTTTGCCAAAAGTTTGGCGATAATATATTGAGGAACTAATACTCCCTTTATCGAAATATTTTAGATGTCCTAGGTCAAATGAATTAGTGAATTCTGGATTCAAATTTGGGTTACCTGAGAAGAAATTTCGGTTATCTGAAAGTGTAACAAAAGGCGACAAATCATTATAGGAAGGACGTCTCACCCGCCTAGAATAGCTCAATTGAAAGGAATTGTCAGGTGTGATGGTATAGGTAAAATGTGCGCTTGGAAACAAATTCGCATAGTTTCTAGGGTTTTTCTCCTTCGTTAGCTCCAGTTCTGTTTGTATATCTGTCGTCTCTGCTCTTAGCCCAAATTGATAGGAGAATTTCTGCATTTTACTTCCAAAAATAAAATAGGCAGCCGAGATATTTTCCTTATAATTAAATATATTTCGAAGGTTAGGCAGGATGGTAAATTCCCCATTTGCTTGTTTTTCTGTTACGATGTAATCATTAATCATATCACGAAAACTTGTCCGTAGTCCCATTTCTATCTTCGCATCTTTGCCTATCGGATTTACATAATCTGCTTGTAAGATCCACTGGCGCTCAAACTCGTCATTTAAGGCTTTTTGCACCTTATTAAGCTCATTTATGGCTGTTCCGTTAG
>Ga0114975_10003391_pt1 | contig 10633 bp, 8 predicted proteins | sample S_130626_EF_Meta_FD_87031 | JGI IMG/M metagenome (GOLD analysis project Ga0114975, IMG submission 87031) | Freshwater microbial communities from Lake Simoncouche, Canada to study carbon cycling - S_130626_EF_MetaG | ecosystem: Environmental > Aquatic > Freshwater > Lake | place: Lake...
TGAGAAGATTGCTATAGTGAGATAGTTTAAGTTATTACTATTCCTCAGTTACATCTGTAGTCAAATTTTCACCTTCTTCCCCAAAACCATCAAGAGTTTCTTTTAAGTCGTATTTTTCCTCTATATCAGCAAATCTTTCGCCTAACAAACTTTTGGTACCGTATTGTTGAGGTCCAATTCCTTCTATTCTGGTAAGTGCTGGATAATAAACTCTTGGATCTTCCTCTTTTGTTATATTAATTAGCTCTATCAAAAAGGTCCAATTCTTAGCAAAATCGTACTCGTAAATAAACCTTTGATTGGTATCCTTAATTTCACTGCCAATTGTGGTTTCAGCCATTAAAAGGGGAGAAGCAACATATTTTTTTTCGTAAACTGTAAAACTAATTTCTCTTCCACGCTGCCAATTATCATTACTTCTGTAAAAAGTTGCTTGATGCTTAGAATCAAACTCATAAGCTTTTAAAATATGAAAATGCAAGTCACTGAAAGAATGAGTATGTTTTATAGCAATATCTCTGTAAACAGATTCGTCTTCCTCCAAGTATGCTCTAAATTTTAAAATAGCCATTAGTTTAATTTTAGTAAGGCGAATTTAGCTTTTTTAGCTTAGTTATTTTTAATGTGCATTAATAAGTTTAGAAAAAAAATTATTCCCATTAAATCGACTATGTTTTGTTGCTATGCCTTGTGCATACTTGAAGTAAGTCCACCATCATTTACAACACAACTAACAATACAAATCTGCTTGCAAAAATCCATCAACATCGTATCATAAAGCTGCTAGCAATGTTGAAAGCTATTTTTTGGTTAGCATCAGTACATGGTTCAATAACCAATCCAATTAATGCTTCAAACGCTGCTAAAACTTTCTATGGATACAACACAAGATCATTAAAAGAAACAAATCCTTTCATATGGTCATTTTTTTTACGGATAATGTAGATATTTATTATTTGAAATTATATACTTAACATAATATTAATTATAAGAAATTCTTATTAGAGAATTAGATAAAACCAAACTCTGTAATATGCACAAAATGGAATAATATTGCAACTTAAATAACATAAATTTATGTGTGGAATAGTAGGATACATTGGACCTAGAGAAGCATACCCTGTAATTATTAAGGGATTAAAACGATTAGAATATCGTGGTTATGACAGTGCAGGAATAGCTTTAATAAATAAAGATGGTTTAAAACTTTACAAAAAAAAGGGAAAAGTTGTTGATTTAGAAGAATCAATCGTTGGTAAAGATGTTCAAGCTAATATTGGAATTGGTCACACTCGTTGGGCTACCCACGGTGAGCCAAGCGACAGAAATGCACATCCACATCTAAGTAACAATGGAAATTTTACAATGATCCACAATGGAATTATTGAAAATTATACCTCAATTAAACAAGAACTATTAAATAAAGGCTATACATTTTCGAGTGATACTGATACAGAAGTTTTGTTAAACTTCATACAAGATATACAACAAAATAATGCTTGTCCACTTGAAGAAGCGCTTAGAATTGCTTTAAAAAGAATTGTTGGGGCTTACTGTATTCTTTTAATGGATAAATCCGACGCTTCTACAATTATTGCTGCCCGCAAAGGAAGCCCATTAGTTATTGGTATTGGAAAAGGGGAACATTTTCTTGCCAGTGACGCAACTCCCATTATTGAGTATACTAAAGAAGTTGTATATGTAAATGATTATGAAATTGCTATAGTTAAAGCTGATGAATTAATCTTAAAAAATTTAGGCAATGAAAAACAAACTCCTTTTATAACAAAATTGGATATGGAGTTGGCAGCAATTGAAAAAGGTGGTTACGATCATTTTATGTTGAAAGAAATTTATGAACAGCCTAATACAATTTTTGATTGCCTCCGTGGTAGATTATTGCCTCAAACTGGTGAGATTAGAATGAGTGGTATTGATAATCATCTGGAAGCATTATGCAACGCTCAAAGAATTGTTATTGTGGCTTGTGGCACCAGTTGGCACGCTGGTTTAATTGCAGAATATGTTATTGAAGAATTATGTAGAATTCCAGTTGAAGTTGAATACGCAAGTGAGTTTAGATACAGAAATCCGGTAATTAACAAAGGAGATGTAATTCTCGCTATTTCTCAAAGTGGTGAAACTGCTGATACATTGGTTGCTCTGGAAAGTGCCAAAGAAAAAGGTGCTTTCATTTTTGGAGTTGTTAATGCTGTTGGTAGCAGTATTGCTAGAATTAGCCACGCTGGCGCCTACACACATGCTGGACCAGAAATTGGAGTTGCAAGTACAAAAGCTTTTACTGGTCAGTTAGCTGTTCTCAATATGATAGCTCTTAAAATTGCCAAATCAAAAGGTACAATTACTGATGATAGATATATCAGTTTAATGAAGGAATTGGAAGCAATTCCTGAAAAAGTGAAAGAAATATTGGCTGATGTTTCTAATATCAAATCAATCGCATTAAAATATAAAGATGCCCCTGATGCACTATTCTTAGGTCGTGGATACAATTTCCCTGTAGCATTAGAGGGAGCTCTTAAACTTAAGGAAATTAGTTATATACACGCTGAGGGCTATCCAGCAGCAGAGATGAAACATGGCCCAATAGCACTTGTTACAGATAAACTGCCCGTCGTTTTTGTTGCAACAAAAGATAGTTACTATGAGAAAATTGTTAGTAACGTTCAAGAAATTAAAGCAAGAAAAGGAATGGTTATAGCAATTGCAACAGCTGGAGATACAGTAATTCCTGGTATGGCTGATGATACAATATTTGTTCCAGAGGCTGATGAATTAATTGCACCACTACTAAGCGTTATTCCATTGCAATTATTAAGTTATTATGTTGGTATTGCCAAAGGTTGCAATGTAGATATGCCAAGAAACTTAGCTAAAAGTGTAACAGTAGAGTAATTCAATTTCAACTTAATATTTAAATGTTATATCGCAGTAAAGCACCCCTTAGAATTGGATTAGCAGGTGGAGGAACTGATGTTTCTCCATATTGTGATGAATTTGGTGGAGCCATTTTAAATGCAACAATTTCATTGTACGCTTATGCAACCATAGAAACAAACACTAGCAACGAAATCGTAATAGAAGCTAAGGACCGATATGAAATGGAAATGTTTGAATGGGCTACTACCCTACCAATTAATGGACATTTAGACCTTGCTAAGGGTGTTTACAACAGAATTCAAAAAGATTATGGAATTCCTGAACAAGGCTTCAAATTGTCAACCTTTGTAGATGCACCTGCAGGAAGCGGATTAGGTACTTCATCTACACTAGTTGTTGCAATTATTGGTGCTTTTGTAGAAATGCTAAAACTTCCTCTAGGTGATTATGATATTGCCCATTATGCCTATGAAATTGAGCGTCAGGATTTAAAACTTGCTGGAGGAAGGCAAGATCAATACGCTGCAACTTTTGGGGGTGTAAATTTTATGGAGTTTTATGAGAATGATAAAGTAATCGTGAATCCATTAAGAATTAGACAAGAATATTTGAATGAATTAGAAAATAATTTGGTACTGTTTTTTACAGCAACAAGTAGAGAAAGTGCAACGATTATAAAGGAACAACAAAAAAATGTTACTCAAAAAAATAATGATAGTGTAGATGCAATGCACCAACTAAAAGAACAATCTAAACGAATGAAAGAAGCCTTGCTAAAAGGCAAGCTACATTCCATTGGTGAAATTCTTGATTATGGTTTTGAGCAAAAAAGAAAAATCGCTGCAAATATTAGCAACTCATTAATAGAAGATATTTATAAAACTGCAAAAAATGCTGGAGCAACTGGTGGAAAAATAAGTGGGGCTGGTGGTGGTGGTTTTATGATTTTCTATTGCCCAGCCACAACGAGATATAATGTTATTGACTCACTGAAGAAATTTGGTGGAGAAATAAAACATTACAGATTTTCAAATGAAGGGTTAACAACGTGGACAACACAACAATAACAATAAACAATGCACAAAAAAATACAACAAATAATTTCATCTTCAATATCTGTTAAACAACAAATTTTAACTGATGAAATTTTACTAGGTAAAATAGAAAAAACTGTTGACACAATTGTATTAGCTTTCAACAATGGTAACAAAGTTTTATTTTGTGGAAATGGTGGCAGTGCTGCGGATGCACAACACTTAGCAGCTGAGTTTAGTGGTAGATTTTATAAAAATCGTAAAGCTTTACCAGCAGAAGCTTTGCATTGCAATACATCATATTTAACAGCTGTTGCAAATGATTATAGTTACGATGTTATTTATTCTAGATTAGTTGATGGTATTGGGGTTAAGGGAGATGTATTAATTGGTTTAAGCACTAGTGGTAACTCAACTAATATTTTAAATGCTTTTGATGTAGCTAGTCAAATTGGTATTTTTTCTATTGCATTTACTGGAGCAACTGGTGGCAAAATGAAAGATTCCTCAGATATTTTAGTCAATGTCCCTTCAACAGATACACCAAGAATACAAGAAAGCCACATTATGATAGGGCATATTATTTGTGAATTGGTAGAAGAAAAGTTATTCTAAATGATTAGCAGATATTCTTTAATACTTTATTTTATACTCTTTTCAACCCTTAGTTTTTCTCAGCCGAAAATAGATTTTACAACTCAGAAAACAGATAAAGGCATTGCTGTGTATGCAACAAATCTAGAGGCTTGTCCTGTATCTACACAAATTGCTTTTAACCTCAGCAACCTCTCTCCCACCACTGCTAATCAAACTATTTTTTTGATTCCTGCTAAAGCAAATAATTACCTATTAACCGAGTTAATAAAGATAAATAATTACAGCAGTTATAAATATTCTTATAAACTAAAATCAAACTTTGGAGATATTACTTTACAAACTCACGATTCAATGTATGAATATGATTTGCCATTTGAAAAAGGTAATAGTTTTAAATTACATCAGGCTTACAATGGCAAATTCTCACATCAAAATATAAATGCACTTGACTTTACAATGCCAGAGGGAACACCAGTTGTAGCAGCAAGAGATGGAATTGTGGTTAGTGTTGTTCAAAGAAACATAAAATCTTGCCCTAATAAAAGCTGTATTCAATATTGCAATTCAGTGATTATTTATCATAGCGATGGAACTTTTGGCGAATACGCTCACATCAAATTCAATGGTTCTAAAGTAAATGTTGGAGACAGTGTTAAACAAGGAGATATTATTGCATTAAGTGGTAACACTGGTTTTACCCTTGGACCACATTTACATTTCGAATGTTATTTGCCTGGCTTAGAGAAAAGAAGAACGGTAGAAACATACTTTAAAATTGGTGATGGTAGCGAAATGGCAATATTAGAAGAATCAGAATTTTACACGAAAAACTATTAAACAATGCTTCCTGTAATTGATACATCGTGGACACTTTTTATTGATCGAGATGGCGTAATCAATCAAGAAAAAAAAGAAGATTACATTTTAAATTGGAATGAGTTTAAGTTTTATGATGGGGTTAAACAAGCTATGGAAATCTTTAATAAGAAATTTGGAGTTATTGTAGTTGTTACTAATCAACGGGGCATTGGAAAAGGGCTAATGACTGAGGATGACTTAAGTGTGATTCATCAAAATATGACAAATGAAATTGTTGAAAATAGAGGTAGAATAGATAAGATTTATTACTGCTCAAGTATGGACAATGATGACATCAATCGTAAACCAAATGCAGGTATGGCACATTTGGCAAAAGAAGATTTTCCGGCTATTGACTTCACTAAAGCTATAATGATAGGAAATAAACCAAGCGATATGGGCTTTGGTAGAAATGCTGGAATCACAACGGTATTTGTTGCCACTACAAATCCAGAAGTCGCATTTCCAAATCCTTTAATAGATTATAGATATAATGATTTGTTAGACTTTGCAAATGCAATTGATGTATAGAAATTTAAACGTTTTAATTCTAAACAAAATCATAAATAATTGCCACAGGCATTACAATACAATCATAAAACCTATTTTTATATAAATATTTCAAATGCGATTACTGAGTATTCTTTTAATATCACAATGTTTATTTATCAATATCAATGCTCAACATATTAGTATTGCCGATTTAAAGCAATTAAAAACAATAGAAGATAGTATAAAATCTCATACAGATAGTATTATTAATTCTCAAGACTGGACGCAGCGGTTTACAAGCGATGCACAACTAACAAAAGGCTTGGTAAAAGCACTTCGCCTACCCTACTCTTTCAACTATAAATTCGATTCTTTAAGAATTTCTAAACTATATGCACCAGATAGTAGCTTCAGAATTTTTACTTGGCAGGTTCCAAAAGACTTAACTTTTTATCTTCAAAAAGGTGCCATACAAATGAGAACAACAGATGGTTCTTTAAAATTATTTCCGTTGTTTGATATATCCGATTTTACTAAAGCCCCCAACGATTCTGTTAGAGATGCAACAAAATGGATTGGTGCAATTTATTATCAAATAATTGCAAAAACATTCAACAATAAAAGTTATTACACTTTACTTGGCAGAGATGATAATAATGAACGCACCAATAAAAAATGGATTGATATTTTAACATTTGATGAAACAGGAAAACCACAATTTGGACGTAACTGTTTTATTTATCCAAATGATGGCATAAAACCACCACAACCCTGCTATAGATTTTGTTTAGAGTTTAGAAAAGATGCAGGGGTTACATTAAAATACGATGCCAAACTTGATGAAATCATATTCGACCATTTAATCAGCGAAAACAACGACCCTGCTACAAAATCTACACTGATACCCTATGGTGATTATGAAGCATTCAGATGGCAAAATGGCAAATGGTATTTTAACGCTCAACCCTATGATGCAGCTGAAATTAAAGAAGAAAACAATAAAACATTCCCCCAACCTTTTTTAGAAAAGAAAGAGAAGAAAAAGAATAGATTTTAATCCATTTAAATGCTATCAAAACCTAAATATTCTTTCAAATCACATAACTGTTTAATGAGTTCAATATTTTGTTAACAGTGTTTTTTGATAAATGCAATCGCCATTATTTTGTTTGAGATTATACATTTGGCTTCATACGAACGATATTGTGTAATGGTATATGTTTGGCAACAGATAAATAACAATTACGCATACAGAAAATACTCAGAAGGAAATATGAAAAAAGTATAACTTTCTAAAATTTCTTGGTTACAATTCAGTTTTGACATATACAATACATCAAAATAGACAGTTTGTGTTTAGATTTAAGCACCTGGAATTTTGATATGCTTTTAAAAATGCAAACCACAATTAGTGAATTATGAAAAGTAGATCATCCCCCAAACTAATTACACTTTTATCGAACCCTAATTAAGCATGGCTAATAGAGAAGTTTTGGATACAATCGTTTTGAATAATTATATAGTACTAAAGTTAAACCACAATCTTAGTCCTAGATAAATCTATCATCAAAACCAATAAACCTTAGTATTTATCCTTCCACTAAATCCAATTCTACTTTTAAATTACTAATAATAAACTCCTGACGTTGTGGTGTGTTTTTGCCCATATAATATTCAAGGAGTTGTTGAATATGTTGCCCTTCCTCAAGCAACACAGGTTGCAAACGCATATCAGCGGCAATAAATCTTTCAAACTCTTCGGGGCTAATTTCTCCCAAACCTTTAAAGCGAGTTATCTCTGGTTTATTACCCAATTTTCTCACTGCCGCTTGTTTTTCAGCTTCATCGTAGCAATAAATTGTTTCTTGTTTATTACGAACCCTAAACAATGGTGTTTCTAAAATAAAAACATGGTTTTGTTTTACTAGGTCGGGGAAGAATTGTAAAAAAAATGTCATCAACAATAAGCGAATGTGCATACCATCAACGTCAGCATCGGTAGCTACTACAATATTTTTATAACGCAATTCTTCTAATCCATTTTCAATATTCAAAGCGTGTTGCAACAAATTGAATTCTTCGTTTTCATACACTACTTTTTTGGTCATTCCATAACTATTTAAAGGCTTACCTCGCAAGCTAAACACGGCTTGCGTATTAACATTACGAGCTTTGGTAATAGAGCCACTGGCACTATCTCCCTCTGTAATAAAGATGGTACTATTTTGTTGATTGGCTAAAAACTCATCTCTATTTTTTACAGGTGGCTCGTCGTTTAGATGTACCCTGCAATCACGTAATTTTTTATTATGAAGATTGGCTTTTTTTGCTCGTTCATTGGCTAGTTTTCGGATACCGCTAAGCTCCTTTCTCTCCTTTTCGCTTTGTTCAATTCTTCGTTTTAAAGCATCGGCAACCTGGGTGTTTCTGTGCAGGTAATTATTAAGTTCTTTGGCTAAAAAATCTTCAATAAATTTCTTCATACTTGGTCCGCCTTCACTTACTACACTACTACCCAATTTTGTTTTGGTTTGACTTTCAAAAACAGGCTCTTGAACCCTTACAGATACAGCTGCCACAATACTTTGGCGAATATCTGCCACGTCATAATCTTTTTTATAAAACTCACGAATTGTTTTCACAAAACCTTCTCTAAATGCTTGATGATGGGTACCCCCTTGTGTAGTATATTGACCATTTACAAACGAAAAAATATCTTCTCCATAATCGTTATTGTGGCTCAATGCAATTTCAATATCTTCTCCTTTTAAATGAATAATGGGATAACGAAGTTCATCGGCATTTGTCTTTCTTGTCAACAAATCCAACAAACCATTTTTGCTGACATATCGTTTACTATTAAAGTTGATAACAAGACCAGCATTTAAGTAGCAATAATTCCAAAATTGATTATCTAAATACTCGTGCAGGAATTTATAATTATGAAATATCGTTTCATCTGCAATAAATGTTACGAGCGTTCCATTTTCTTCGGTAGTTGAGGTTTCTTTATGTTCTTTTATCAAAACACCTCGTTCAAATTCTGCCACTTTAGACCTACCCTCTCTAAAACTTTCTACTTTAAAATAACTGCTCAAAGCATTCACAGCTTTTGTACCTACACCATTCAATCCTACACTTTTTTGAAAAGCTTTACTATCGTATTTAGCACCAGTATTTATCTTGCTAACCACATCAACCACTTTACCCAAAGGAATACCACGACCATAGTCTCGAATTGTTACCACCTTTTGAGAAAGTGTAACATCTACGTGACGACCAAAGCCCATTGTATGCTCATCAATACAGTTATCAATCACTTCTTTAACCAATACATAAATACCATCATCGGATGCAGAACCATCACCCAGTTTACCTATGTACATTCCAGGTCTAAGTCTGATGTGTTCTTTCCAATCCAGACTTTTAATATCTTCTTCGTTATAATTAGAAACTGCCATTTAGCGAATTATGTATTATGAAATTAAAATATTGAGTTGTTTCGGTCAATATTTTGCAAAGTAATTCTTCTGAAATATAAAACGCGAAATGTGGAAAAGTGATGAGAATGCCAAAGTATTACAAATACTTATTTTTACCCAATGAAATTTCTAACTTTTTGTTTCTCGCTATTTACCTTAGTCTGTTCTGCACAAGTAATCAAATATGTTAATCCATTTATTGGTACAGGTGGCACAGGACATACTTTTCCTGGAGCAACCACACCTTTTGCAATGGTGCAAATTAGTCCAGATACTAGAATTGATGGAAGTTGGGAAGGTTGCAGTGGGTATCATTACAACGATTCTATCATATATGGATTTTCTCATACACACCTTAGTGGTACTGGCTGCAGTGATTATGGCGATATTGCTTTTATGCCTTGGTTTAGCAAAACTGATGTTTATGAAAGTTTGATAGAAAAAAAAATTGCAAGTAAATTTTCTCATAAAAATGAAAAAGCAAGTGCAGGATATTATAGTGTGTTATTAGATAATATGCCTGTAAAAGTTGAATTGACAGCTACCACAAGAACAGGCTTTCAACGCTATACTTTTAACGATGATGGTTATGGATATATTGTATTAAATCTTCAACACAGAGACAAGCTATTACAAGGTAAAATTGAAAAAATTAACACTCAAATTTACAAAGGCATAAGAATAAGTGAAGCTTGGGCAAAAAAACAAGAATTATATTTTGGATTTGAGGTAAATACAAAACCCATAAAATGTGATATAGTAAGTAGCACAGAAAGTGATTATAGAGTAATTCTAAAATACAAAGTTGTTAAAGGACAGCAAATACTTATTAAAACAGGCATTTCAACAGTTGATGAAGATGCTGCTTTAAATAATTTAAAAGTAGAAAACCCTACTTGGGATTTTGAAAAAATAAAACTACAAGCCCAACAATCTTGGGAAAAAGAATTAAAGAAAATTGAAATTCAAGATGCCAAACTTCCTAATAAAACGAATAAACTAATAGACCAATTAACTACCTTTTACACTGCAATGTATCATTGTATGATTCACCCAAGTATTATGAACGATGTGGATGGAAGATACAAAGGAAGGGATGGAAAAATACACAAAGCCGAAGGGTTTAATTACTACACAGTATTTAGTTTGTGGGATACACACAGAGCATTGCATCCCTTGTTAAACATTATTGATAAAAAACGCAGCCACGATTTTGTGATTACTTTTTTAAAACAATTTGAACAAAGTGGCAGACTACCAATGTGGGAA
>Ga0114975_10003392_pt1 | contig 10633 bp, 13 predicted proteins | sample S_130626_EF_Meta_FD_87031 | JGI IMG/M metagenome (GOLD analysis project Ga0114975, IMG submission 87031) | Freshwater microbial communities from Lake Simoncouche, Canada to study carbon cycling - S_130626_EF_MetaG | ecosystem: Environmental > Aquatic > Freshwater > Lake | place: Lake...
ACAAAAACTTTTTTGTCGTCTTATTATCCTTTGTTCCTTTGCACGAATCAAAAGTTAGATGTCAATAGGTTCAACTACCCTGAACCTTAAACTCTAAATCTTAAACTCTTTTAAATGAATCTATCATCATTATATCAAAAAGCTCTCGATTTTGAATTTCTTTCTGTTGGGGAAGGAATGTTTTTATTTAATAACGCACCACTTACAGAATTGATGTATGTTGCTGATGAGCTAAGAAAAAAACAAGTTCCTCACGGTAAAGTAACTTGGCAAATTGATAGGAATGTTAACACTACAAATGTGTGTATTGCCAATTGTAAATTTTGTAATTTCTTTCGCATTCCTGGGCATCCTGATGCTTACATCACAGATATGCCAACCTACAGAAAAAAAATTGAAGAAACCATCGCTTGGGGTGGCGATCAATTGTTATTGCAAGGTGGACATCATCCCGAATTAGGATTACAATTTTATGTGGATACTTTTAAACAAATTAAAGCCGAATATCCAAGCATCAAACTTCACACACTTGGGCCGCCAGAAATTGCACATATTACCAAACTTGAAAAATCTACTCACGTCGAAGTATTGAAAGCTCTGAAAGATGCTGGTATGGATAGTTTGCCTGGTGCTGGTGCAGAGATTTTAATTGATAGGGTGAGGAGGCTTATCAGCAAAGGAAAATGTGGTGCAGATGAGTGGTTGGAGATCATGCATCAATGTCATAATCTAAACATTACAACAAGTGCAACAATGATGTTTGGACACGTTGAGACATTAGAAGAGCGGTTTATTCATCTAGTTAAAATAAGAGAAGTGCAAGCTAAAAAACCAGAGAATGCAAAAGGGTTTCTAGCATTTATTCCTTGGACTTTTCAAGATGTTGATACTTTACTAACTCGTATTCGTGGTGTACAAAATTTAACCACACCTGATGAGTATATTAGAATGATTGCTATCAGCAGAATTATGTTACCCAATATTAAAAATATTCAGGCAAGCTGGTTAACAGTTGGTAAAGAAACTGCACAAATTTGTTTGCAAAGTGGTGCTAATGATTTTGGAAGTATTATGCTTGAAGAAAACGTTGTAAGTGCTGCTGGAGCACCACATAGATTTACTTATAAAAGTATTCAGGAAGCCATTAAACAAGCGGGTTTTGAACCACAGCTTCGCACTCAACAATATGAATGGAGAGAACTGCCAGTGAATATTCAAGAACAAGTAGTGGATTATTAGAATAGAAAGCCCAAGTTTATTGGGCTTAGGCTTTCTAATGCAGATGCAATAAATCTACATTCCTTGATTATCGTCAGCTGTTGGCCCATACATCCCTGGGAGTTTTACATCTAATAGACGCAAATAAACAGTTAATTGACCACGATGATGAAATAAGTGATTTAAACACCAAGTTCGCACTACCGCTGCTTTAGGCATTGTAAAATAAATTTGTTCACCATTACGCATTGTCCAAGGTTTTGCAAATTCTTCATCAGCAACTTCGCTTAAAATCTTTGTAGCTTTTTCTACTAAGACATCGTGCATAGATAATAAATCCTCTGTAGAGTGCAATTCTTTTGGTTTAAAATCCCCGACAGAAAAATCTAATTCATCTTGAATTAAACATTCTTTCCACCAACCATTAATTTCTGCAACGTGTGTTGCCAAATGTTTTAAACTCATTGATTTTTCGTGCGGTTTAAAATCGGCTCTATCAAATGGAATTACAGCTAACAATTTTCTTGTACTAGCTGCTTCTTGTAGCACTTCGGCTAAAAATGTTTTACCTAAACTCATATAGTAATTTTAATTGTAAGTAGTAAAATTATGAGAGGAGCAAAAAAGTTAAACGAGTATTTGATTATTGGTAATAACATTTGGCAATCGGTAAATAACCTATTATCCACAATAAAAAAGCACATTACAATTATTAAATTGCAATGTGCATATCAAAATATAGTATCGTTTAAAATATTAGTTTTTCAATATATCTCTAACTCTTAAAATGTCCTCATCTACAAATTGATTGCCAGCTTGTTTAGCTTTTAAATACCACTCAAGTGCTTTAGTATCACTTTTTTCATAAACAATACCACTTTCATAATAAGCAGCAATATTTTTTATTGCATCAGCATTGCCAGGTCTTCCTCCAATTGTTGCAGCGGCTTTTTTGTAGTAATCAAGAGCCATATCTAAATTTGAATCAACAAGCTCAGCGTTTTGTTGCATTAATCCTAGTCTGTAAAGAGCTGCTTGTCTATACGTATTTGTACCAAAATAGGAATAAGCTGCTTTTTCCCAATAATACCTGGCTGGGCCCAATGAATCAAGTTTGTAATAATCCCAACCTGTGTTGTAGTAGATTAATGCACTATCAACAGTTGAAATTTTTGTAATAGCAGTTCTTTTATAAACTGGTTTTGTTGTTTGGGCAGATGTGTAAAAACAACTAGCTGTTAAAATCACTAATAATAGATGCTTCATATCGATGAATGATTGATTTAAATTAACTGAATAAAGTAATAACGAAAACAATGGGTAATTTATTTCATTGCCTGATAGTACTAATTAAATTAAAATACTTTTTTTGCAAGTAAAGCTAGTTTTCTACTTATCCCAAGTATTTCTTAATCTCTCTTTCTGTATCTCTTTGTTTAATAGTATCTCTCTTATCGTGAAGTTTTTTGCCTTTTGCCACGCCTATTTCTACTTTAACTAAGTTTTTATCATTTAAAAAAACTCGTAGCGGAATTATTGTCAATCCTTTTTCTTTTGTAGCTGCTTGTAATTTTTTTATTTCTCTTTTCTGTAGAAGCAGTTTTCTATCGTGAACTGCTATATGATTATTTGTTGTTCCTAATTTATATTCTGCAATATATAAGCCTCTTAACCAAACTTCATTGCTATCAATAATACAAAAAGCATCGTTGAAACTTAGTTTCCCTTCACGAATACTTTTAACTTCTGTGCCAAGCAACATGATACCAGCATCATATTTATTATCAATAAAATAATTGAAATAAGCTTGTCTATTATTAAACTCTATTGCCATAACTCTTCTCCAAAAACTAGCTTCTAAATAACATTACAAGTTGTGCTAATTTTTCTTTCATATTTTTTCTATCGATAATAAAATCTAGGAAACCGTGGTCTAATAAAAATTCGCTTCTTTGAAATCCTTCTGGTAAATCTCTTTTAATTGTTTCTTTAATTACACGTGGTCCTGCAAAACCTATTAAAGCTCCAGGTTCTGCAATATTCAAGTCTCCAAGCATTCCAAAACTTGCAGATATGCCTCCAAAAGTTGGGTCAGTTAGAATAGAAATAAAAGGTAATTGTGCATCGCTAAGTTGTGAAAGTTTACCACTTGTTTTTGCAAGTTGCATCAAACTAAACGCACTTTCCATCATTCTTGCTCCACCACTTTTACTGATAACAATAAATGGTAATTTGTGGGCAATGCAATAATCAACAGCTCTGCTAAATTTTTCACCCATAACACTGCCTAAACTGCCACCTATGAACTCAAAATCCATACAAGCAACCACTAGACCTTCTCCCTTTGCTTTGCCCACCCCAACTCGCATTGAATCTTTCAAGTCAGTTTTAGCGTGAATATCATCCAATCTTTTTTGATAATTTTTTAGATCGGTAAAGTTCAAAAAATCTTTACTTTTAATATTATCAAACAATACCTCGTATTCTTTATCATCGAAAATGATATCAAAATACTCTTCACTGCCAATTCTATGATGATAATTACACTTGGGACATACATACAAACCTTCCCTTAATTCTGTAGTAGTAGAAATATAATTGCACTCAGGGCATTTGCTCCAAAGTCCTTCGGGTGTTTCTTTTTTATCTGCTGTAGACGTTGTAATTCCTTTGCGAATACGCTTATACCATTTGGGTTTAACATCGTTGCTTGAAGATGGAGTCTCTTCGCCAGTTAAATTAATTTCAACATCTTCTTCTCGTTCTTTTCTCATAAAGTTCTGTTTAAGAGGATGGCAAACTTAGGGTAATTTTTTTTATTCGATTTTTTAGGAGAAATTGGCAAAAAACCAAACCCTCATTTTACAAAGAATCCCCGCAGGGCGAACCATACAGGGATTATTATAAGCAAGCAACCGAACACAATTTTGCGTCTTCAAATGAAAACGATTGCACAATATTAGTGCATCACCTGTTCACATCCAAAAAAAATAACTATTTAATAACTTTATTGGTACAATAAGTTAAAGAGTGAGGTATTTAAAGTTGTAAAAAACCAATTTCAAGGTAAAACAATTTAGATACTGTATTTTGCGCCGCAGTTAATTTTAAATGTTATGTCTCTTACTTTTTCATTAATACAAACAAATCTTTTTTGGGAAAATAAACATGCGAATCTTGAAATGCTTGAAACAAAAATTCTAAGTATTCAAGAGCCAACTCAAGTTGTTGTGCTGCCAGAAATGTTTACAACAGGATTTAGTATGCAACCACATTTATTTGCTGAAACAATGGATGGGGCTAGTGTGCAATGGATGAAAAAAATTGCTGCTCAAAAGCGAATTATTTTAACCGGAAGTTTGATGATTGAGGAAGATGGTAAATATTTTAATCGTTTAGTATGGATGTTGCCCAATGGACAATTCGGGTATTATGATAAAAGACATTGCTTTGCTTTTGGAGGAGAAGATAAGCATTATACAGCTGGAAAGGAAAAGAAAATGGCTCAAGTAAATGGTTGGAAAATAAATTTGCAAATATGCTATGACTTGCGTTTTCCGGTTTGGGCTAGGCAGTCTAATGCAGATGAATTGTTTGATATATTACTTTATGTTGCTAATTGGCCAACACGTAGAAGTTATGCTTGGAAGTCTTTGTTAGTGGCTAGAGCCATAGAAAATCAATGTTACGTTATAGCAGTAAATCGAGTGGGTAATGATGGGAATGATATTGAACATAGTGGAGATAGTATGGTGATTAACCCACTTGGAGAAATTATGTATCACAAACAAACTGATGAAGATATTTTTACAATTACTTTACAAAAAAATGTTTTAGAAGAAATCAGAAATAAGTTTCCTTTTTGGAAAGATGCAGATGAGTTTATTTTAAAATAAATAAGTGTTATGGCAAAAGAAAATGATAAACTTAGAATTGATAAATACTTGTGGTGTATTCGTATTTTTAAAACAAGAAGTATTGCAGCAGAAGCTTGTGATAAAGGTAGAGTGAAGGTAAATGATGTTAGTGTAAAAGCTTCTAAAACTGTTAATATTGGAGATGTATATCAAATTAGAACAGAAGCTAGAAAATGGGTCATAAAAGTAGTTGCACTGATACATAACAGAGTGCAGTATGCTGAGGCAATTAACTGCTATCAAGATATTACACCTATTGAAGAAAAAGATGAAAACACATTTGTACCAACTTCCTTTCATACTGGTAAAAGACTCAGTAAAACTGGAAGACCAGATAAAAAGCAAAGAAGAAATATGGAAGATTTTTTAGACTCATAACATACTAATTAATCAAAACAAAAGGGCAGCTTGAAAAATCAAACTGCCCTTTTTTAATGATTGTATGTAAACCTAAGGAACCATTAATCTAAATCCATTACCGTGAACATTAAGTAATTCAATTCTTTCATCATCTTTCAAAAATTTCCTTAGTTTGGCAATATAAACATCCATACTTCTAGCATTGAAATAAGTATCACTCCCCCAAACTTTTTTTAGTGCTTCTTCTCTTGGCAATAAATTATTCATATTCTCGCAAAGTAATCTTAGCAAAGCACCTTCTTTTGGAGATAAAACTTCATAGGTAGTTCCTAGCTTTAGCTCTCTTATTTTTGGACTATAATGGTATTTACCCAACTCATATTCAGTATTACTGTTTACAATATTTTGATCATCACTACGCTTAATAATAGCTTTAATTTTTAGTAATAGCAACTCGCTATCAAAAGGTTTTGTGATATAATCATCTGCACCAAGTTTATAACCTTGAATAATATCATCTTTCATTGTTTTAGCACTTAAAAAGAAAAGAGGTACTTCTTGGTCAAGTTCTCTAATTTCTTCAGCAAGTTTAAATCCATCAACCTTTGGCATCATAACATCTAATAAGCAAATGTCAAATGGCTCTTTTTTAAAAGTGCTTAAACCAGCCCTGCCATCTCTTTCTAAAACTACATCGTAGTCGCTAAGCTCTAAAAAATTCTTTAAAACCATTCCTAAATTACTGTCGTCTTCGCAAAGTAAAATGCGATGTTTTTTTATTTTTTCTTGCATATTAATTTTTTTGTTTGTCAAAGAAAATTACAAAAGTTCAAAGTGTTTCTAATCATTTTGTTAAAATTGCTTTTTGCAAAACGTCTTCAGGTTCTTTTTTGCAGTTCTTTAATCTCCAAACACAGAAGTAGCGAACCATTGTGTTACTTCTTATTTGATTCAAAGTATCAGGTTTTTCAATAGTTGTAAAATAGCTATTGTAATTTTTTTCAACATCTAATGGATTGTTTGAAGGAACAATGCAATATGCATCATCACCTAGTTTCACTGCTTTTCTCTCTTGATTCAACCAAGCAAAATGATGTATATTTTCAAGTGAACCAATGGCATAAATTGGTAGTCCGGTTTTTCTGGAAGTATATAATTCTAACTGACAGCCAGGAAACCATTGGTTAATGATGATGCTTGAATTTGGTTTCATTTTATTTGTTGCAAAGTCGTGCTTAACAACTTTATCAAATGCTTTGCTGAAATCTTTCCAGCCACTGATATCAAGTGTGGGGCAATATTCTCCAAAGTTCTCTTTGTTTTGGCTGCCAATATTAAATGGTGCAAAATTTGCCAAAACTGTAATGCCTGCAAATGCAATAAACACAAGTGTTCCAGCTATTTTAATCCAAATGGGATATAATACATTCTTCTTTTTAGAAAGATAAACCCCAGCAATAATAAATAATGGAATATAGGCAGGACCACTCCAATGAGGAAAAATATCATTCTTTAAACTAATATACCAAAATAATAAAATCATTGGAAGACTCAATAGCAATAAGAAAGCTAGTGGTGAGTGGTGAGTGGTGAGTGGTTTTTCATCCCCCTTCTTGAAGGGGTTAGGGTTTGTTTCTAATTTTTGGGTTTTACCTTTTAACTGTAGATTTATCAATGCAACAATTATCAAAACAAAAACAACAGGGTTTTGATATAGTGCTTCACCAATAATCTCTCTCAATAAAGAATCAAAATGAATCTCTTTGTTAGTCACTCTTGCAGCGTGAAAAGTATAGGTGATGAACTTGTTATTGATGTTCCAAATAAGAATGGGTAATAAGCAAATTAATGTTACAATAAATCCAATATAAACGCTCCAGTTTAACAACCATTTTGTTCTATAAAAAAGAATAAATAATCCAAACCCACCCCATAAATACAATGCATGAACTTTGCTTAAAGCTGCAAAGCCAATGAATGCTCCAAGTAAAATCCAAAGCCATATTTTTTTGTCTTTGTTATCAAAAATAATTCTACACATCATGTATAAAGCCCCACACCAGAAAGGCATTTGCGGACTATCGGGCATTATAAACCAACCTGCAATAATGCTGGTGTAAATTGAAAAATTATAAAGCAACATTGCATACCAGCCAACAGCATCATTGTATAATAACCTGCCAATTTTAAAAATGAAAACAGATGATACGATACAGCAAATAGTTGGCCCTAAACGCAACAAAGCATCATTAACAAAGGATAAATTAAACGTGGATAATCTAATTAAAATGCCCACCATTGGGGGATGATCAAAATAATTAAGTTGTGGCTTTAGTGCATAAGTGTAATAGTAAGATTCATCATTACCTAATTCTACAAAAAAGGAGCAGATAATTTTAATGATAGCAACACCTATTAAAAAAGTGTAAAGTTGTTTATTAGAAATTTTCATTGTAGTGGTGCAAATTTAGCAGGAATAAGTGTGCCACAAATTGTACAAACGAGCACTAAATATTTTGCTCCTTAATAAAGAAAATAATTAAAATCAAAATAGGGATGTTGAGAATTGTTTGTAACATCCATAAAAAACCCCCGCCCCAAGAATGAAGCAGAGGTTGATTGTAAAAAATGAGTAGACCCAGTATTAATAATTTTGTTTTAAAAAGCCCCATTCCCTCAATACCTTATCAATTGTATCAGGATAATTTGCATTTAATAAATGAATAATAGCATTTAATGCTTTTTCTATTTTTCCTCTGTCTGTATCTTTTGCTGCTACCTTATTACTAATACCTTTTGCAGTGTTGTTAGAAGCTCCCAATGCTGCATTAAAACTAGTAATAGTATTTGTCCAAAAAGCAGTACCAAATTCTTCTGAGCCAAAGTCATCAGCCGCAATAGCTGCCTGCATTTGCGATAATGCCATTCGTCTTTTATCATTATCTTTTGGCAATGCATAAGTTTTACTTTCATAAGCAATACCATATCTACTGTATTGTGCTTCGGCATTGTCTTTCTTAAACTTTTTTTGAATATATACTTTCACTTCTTTTACAGCATCGTTAATTGTTTTATTTACTTGCTGCAAGGTTTGTGTTTGTGCTTGCCTATTGCCACCCACAGCTAATCTTGCTGAAAGGTTTATATCATAGCTGCCTACTATTGTAGCATAGTTGGGTTGCGTAAGCCATAATAAAGTAAGTGCTGGTGTGCCAGCCCATTTGGTATTAACTGCTTTGGCAATAGTTAAAAAATCGGCATCTTTTGTGGGAATTAAACTAGTTTTTTTAGGAGTTTTTGGTGTAGGTAGTGCTCCACCATTGTCGATTGAGTTGGCTGCGAATTGTTTTTTAGTTTTCATAATTTTATTTTTTAGGATGAATAAAAGAATAAGTTGTCTAAATCTCAAACTGTGTTAGATGGTGTCCATCTTGTTCATATTTTTTTGAAACAATGTTGGATGGTCTCCATCTTGCTCATTTTTTTTAAAACACTGCAAAATGGAAGCCATCTTATCGATATTTTTTTAAAACTATTTTAGATGGTCTCCATCTTGCTCGTTTTATTTTAAAACAATGCAGGATGGAAGCCATCTTGTTTATACTTTAAAAATTAAAAGAACTATTGTTTTTTTTGCTACACCAAAAATGAATTTTTATTTTGGAAGAGGATGTAAATGAAATGTTAAAATTTTATTGCCATAAAAAAAGGGTTCGATTAACTGGCTTTATTAGAAATTTTTTTCGGTTAAGAAAATTTTGCATCGTCTAAAATATCTGTATCTGTCCATTGATCAGCTTCCATAATTCCTGAATTATATTGAAGGCTAAAAAAATCTTTGGCAATTTGTTTTATGTTCTCGTCTTTGGGATATTGATTATAAAAAGCAATAATGCCTTTGTAAAAGTAAGTGAGTGCTAATTTTGTGTTGTTGTAAAGTGGGTGTGATTCTATATGTTGTGTTATTGAATTAGTATTCCCGTTAAAAAAAGTAAATAACTCCCTCTCATTTTTAGTTTTTGATAATTCCACCAAAACATTGTTTGCAAAATTTGCAAAAGCATATTCAGGATTTGTAACTGCTTTTTCTACAAAGTCTTTGCATACTGCCACGGTTTCTTTTGGCGTTAAACTTTCAAACCATGTGTGCACATCTTCTGTTTTTTTTTGTAGTAGTTCTTTAGTAAGTTGTAATTGTTGTTCCATATTTTATTTGTTTTATATCTTCAAAAATCCTAATTCTTATTACATTGGTTGTAACTTTTATGTTAAGGTTGTATTTGCTTATTTAAATGGTTAAAAAGTATACTAGTGCAATATCTTCATTGGCGTTTCGTGCTTGTATTGCTTTGCGTATTTGATAGCAACCTACATCGTTACTGTATAGACCTATACGGTTTTTAGAAACTTATAGGTCTCACAAATCTTATCAATCAAAAATCTTCAAATCTTCAAACCCTAAACCTTTTACATTTGCATCATTAAATTATATTTTATGAGTTTTATTTTAGATGTTCACGCACGTCAAATTTTAGACAGTAGAGGAAATCCAACAGTAGAAGTAGATGTGTTAACCGAAGGTGGATTTACAGGCAGGGCCTCTGTGCCAAGTGGTGCTAGCACAGGCATTCACGAAGCGGTAGAATTGCGTGATGCAAATGCTAAATTGTATGGCGGCAAAGGTGTTTTAAAAGCTGTAAAAAATGTAAATGAAAAAATAGCTGCTGAGTTAATGGGCTTTGATTCTAGCGAGCAAGCTGCTATTGACCAAGCCATGATTGATTTAGATGGAACTGATAACAAAAGCAAATTGGGTGCTAATGCAATTCTTGCAGTAAGTATGGCTGTTGCTAAAGCTGCTGCTGAAGAAGCTGGTTTGCCCTTATATAGATATATTGGCGGAACAAATGCTAAAACATTGCCTGTTCCAATGATGAACATTGTAAATGGTGGTGCTCACGCTGATAATAAAATAGATTTTCAAGAGTTTATGATTATGCCTGTTGGGGCAACATCTTTTAGCGATGGCTTGCGTTGGGGAACTGAAATTTTTCACGTGTTAAAAGGTGTTTTAAAGAAAAAAGGGTACAGCACAAATGTGGGAGATGAAGGTGGTTTTGCACCAAATATTCAAAGCA
>Ga0114975_10003393_pt1 | contig 10633 bp, 11 predicted proteins | sample S_130626_EF_Meta_FD_87031 | JGI IMG/M metagenome (GOLD analysis project Ga0114975, IMG submission 87031) | Freshwater microbial communities from Lake Simoncouche, Canada to study carbon cycling - S_130626_EF_MetaG | ecosystem: Environmental > Aquatic > Freshwater > Lake | place: Lake...
ACCGTAACCGCCACCAGTGCAAGTAAAACTAGCGAATACTGAGTTAGAGCCAATAGTTCCAGAATTTACGCCAGCAGCGCCACCTGCGCCACCTGCTCCAACTGTAACTGTGTAATTAGTAGATAATGCACCAGCAAAACTATTGGTAAGAAGTCCACCAGCGCCACCGCCACCGCCTTCTGTATTCTGAGTGCCGCCAACGCTTTCACCAGCGCCACCGCCTCCGCCAGCGACAACAAGATAACTAACCGAAAAGGGTGGTACACCAGCTCCAAATAATCCTGCTGTAATTGCGCCAATCATTATCCAATAGCTCCTGCGACATACCAAGTATCTGTGGCAGTCTTTATGCAGACTGCTGTCTTATATTGAGCCAAGGTTGGAGAAGCTGCGACTGTTCCTGCTGAAAGGACTGTTGTAGTGCCAGAGGTCACAGCAGAAATTGTAACTGCTCCTGCGCCTTTGTTCAGGATTGTGATTGCTGTGCCTACTGGAAACGCTACTGAAGCATTGGTAGGAATCTTGAAAGCTATTGCCGTTGCCTTATTCATCGGTTGTAGGACTTGATAAGCGTCGGCTAAGACGGTTGTGTAGTCTGTTGTGGCGTCAGCGTTAATCGTAAAGGTTACGAGCGAGTTAACTGTCGCGGCGGTAAGAATATCGCCTGTCGCTGCTGGTAGTCCTGATGTCATTATATCTCCTAGTAACCTAACGTGTTAGTGCCGATTATACCGTAATACGAGCTTCCAACCACGAAACCATCGGCTATAGGTTCGAGAGTTGTAATTGTGCACATCATCTTGCTTGGGCTGATATCCCACTTAACGCCCTGATATTGCAGGTTCTTTACAATAGTCGAGCCGTCTGGCTGGATATTGGTTATGAGCAAGTTATCAAAGAAGTCCAGCCCAATCATCGTGTCGGTTGGTACTGCTGTATCGAGCAAGTCCACAACCATCTCGTCAATGCGGATATCGGTTGCCTGTCGGGTCGCGACGTATTCCAGAGCAATGTTATTGACGATGGTATCTGTCTCAGCTACAAGGTCGGTCTGGGTAATGCTGTGTGGGAAGTATTTATCTATCGAACTTTGGTTTGAGGCTACCTGTGTTGATCCACCAACTCGAGCGAAATTGGCTTGGTTAATGATGAGCTTGTCATCGAAGGAGAACTTGAGGTTACGGTAAGGAATCCCGCTAGTTTGATTGAAAGCTACTGGTGTCTTGGATAGCGAGTTCATGACGTCTGTGCGGTTCTTGAATATGGCTGTGCCAGCGCCGTTCATGTAGAACGCGCCTGTCTCTGAGAAGGCTGCGTTAAGGAGTGCAGCAAGGCTTGTACGGCTTGTAGCAGGGTCTACAACGCAAGTGTTAAGCCCTGTAGAAGTTGTACGCATTGAAGAAGGAAACGAGACTTGGTTGAGGATAGAATTCCATCGAGCAGAGGTGGTCTGCCCTGCTGTGCCGCCTGAGACGGTAGTGATGTTAGCCATCTGGAATAGACGGAATCCATCTGAGCATGAGATATCGACGTAGCCTGTGTCCTGATTGACTGGATAAGTGTACTTGTAATCTGTGATGTAGCCAGAGAATAGATACTTCTGAGTAGTTGCCGTGGTAGCCGATACTCGAATCTTACGAAGCGGAGCAAGATATCCGTAATACGGAGAAGCTGTGTTCTGTGGATTAAAGTATGAAAGCGGGTCTAGGACTCGGACAATACATGTGCCAGCCTCGTACTGATCGCGTTGGATATTGCGACCTCGAGTAATCGAAATCTGATAGACGTTAGGAGTAAGGTCAATGATTGGCTCTGGAAGCGTAGAAGTACCAAGGGTGTTAGTGCCAAGAATTCCGTACTTGCTATCGCCAATAATAAAGCCGTTATAACCAAAGGTTGCCCCAGCTGAGTAATCAAAGGAAACGGCTATCTGTGCTGGTAGCGCCATTAGCCGAACATTCCAGCAATGCGACCAATCTGGCTAGGAGCGCCCGAAAGACTGTTGGACTGTAATCCTGCTTGAATTGCGTCGATGAGTTCTTGCTCGGTCACTACGCTGCCTTGGACATACACCTGCACGTTAGACCCAGTTACAGATTGGGTTGATACGAAGCCAGAGGTTGATTGCATACCGACAAGACCGTTAAGAACGGCATTAGAAGCAATAGTAGAAGGGCTGCCAGTTTGAGGGATATTAGCCCCATAACCAGCTTGAACGCCGATTGCAGCTAGTTCTGGTGCAAGTCCACCTGTGTAGGTACTTGTTTTAGATAAATCAGGTAATGACAAAGCGTTTAACTTGGTTTGAAAATCTTTAATCCAAGTATCTAAGAAAGCAAAAGGATTCTTGATTGAGGCATCACCAATAGACATGAAATATTGGTACAACTTGCCTGTGGAATCTTGAGCCATAAGAATATCTTTGGCAAGAGAATCAGCCATCTGAACGTTGCCATCGAGGATTGCAAGTTGTAGTTCAGCGCGTTTGCGGTCTTCATCAGACAACTTACCCTTGAGGGCAGCAATCAACTGAATCTGATCCATGTCAAAGATTGTGCCGTCTTTCTTCAAAGCCAGTTGCTTCTTTTGTTCGGCGGTCAAAGCCTTTTGCGCCTTGAGAGATGCGGCTAACGCTTTGGCATTTGCTGCTGCAAGGGCTTGAGCCTTCTTCTTGGCAATTTCATCTTTCTTATAGCCCATGAGAGCATTGTTGGTAGGGTCAAAAGAAAGAGCGGAAGCGTACTGACGCTTTTGGACTATCTTTTCCCATTCGCGGGACATGTCACTTACGGACTTGCCAATGTTCTTGATATTAAAAGAATATTTAAGTTCAAAGCCTAACTTCTCAACCGAAGTAATAAGGTTGGCAATTCGTTCAGCTACTTTGTCGATATAGTTCACAAGATCAGAAGTAGAGGTCGCGCCTGATAATTCCATGAAAGCATTGACGAGGGACTGTCCGACAGTTTCTTTGAGATTGTCATAAGCCACGTTGATTGCATCAAGTCGCCCAGCCCATGTCTCAAGATAGGCGGCATTAGAGCCAGCGAATTGACCATTAAGTTTAGCCAATATCTGCTCAAAAGACATAGCCTTAAGTTGTGCATTGCTTAGACCAGTAGCATATTTCTTAAGGTTCTTAGTCTGTCCTACATAAGCCAATGAAAGGTCATAAACGGTAGTTTGTAAATCGACTCCTGCGCCACGACTGATATTGACGGCATCAGTAAGAATCTTTTGAGATTTAGCGACGTCGCCAGTAGTAGTAAGAAGTTGCTGCATGGCTGGACGTAAAGTCTCGTCCAAGATTCCAGCGGTGCGTTCAAGATTCTTGATAAAGCCTTCAACGTTTGCTTGCTCAAAAGAAAGACCAAGATTTTTAATTGTATTGGCAAGGATAGAGGCAGACTTCTGATCGTCTGCAAAAGCTTTGACTGACGCTTTGCCGAAGGCTACGACAGCAGCGGTGCTAAGGCTGACACCTAAAGCTACGCCAAGATGTTTTGCGCTTTTCTCAAGTCTTGCAACGGCTGTATCGGCTTCCTTGAAAGCCTTCTTCCCTTTGAACTCGGAAAGGATATTGAGGACGACATTACTCATGCTGCTCTCCTAATATCAACAATCGAAGTACGTTTATTAAATTTATCTGTTGCATTTTCTAGGGCATGAATAACTGACGCGTTAGCTCTGCCTTGGGTATTAGCCCAAGCGCGGTAAATCAAACGACCTGTATTCTTGCCTGATCCATATAGCTGTCCCAAATTAGAAATGAACTGGTTGCCAGCATAAGGATTGACGGAGTGAGATTGTCCTTTAGACAAGCCACCAGCCTGTGGTCCAACCCATTCTTGTCCTTGACCGTTCTTGCGCCCTGCAGTTTCAAAGATTGCTCCTGCTGCTGATTTATTCTTAATGCGAACAATATTGACATATCCACTTCGAGTTGGTCTTGAAGGTGAAGTCTCGTAAGTAATTCCTGCTTTGATTTCAGTAACGTTGTAAATAGGAAAACGAGCATTTCGAAACATAGAAGTCGCCGCAGTAATCTTTTTGCCACGAGTTGCGCCCCAGTTACGCATCGGAGCATCAGGTACAAAACTGCGAGCTTGAGACACTACAGGCTTGAGGATTGTTCCCCATTCCTTAACTAATTCTTGGTTTAAGTCTGCTGCGTAACGGCGCAAAGCGATGCGAACTTCAGCTGCGTTTCCGAGTGCGGTAGCCATCTTCCCTCGCTTTCGCTATGTCCTTTAATAGTTGGACGTGATACTGAAATGCCATCGGAGATAGTTCCACGATGGAGTTGAACGGAACTCCAAACTCGTAACTCAAGCGAGCTGCGAGATAGGTGACGGAGTTCCGATCTACTCTAAAGGGTCAGATTCCAGAACCTCAACTGTCTTGAGAGTTTCTAGGAATCCTTCCCCGAAAGGTTTAACCGTTACACCTGAACGGCGCATTGCTTCCCAGCAGAGCCAGTAAATATCTGACTGCTTCTGGTCTTCTAGAAGTGCTTTGTGAAAGCCCTTCTTGGCGTATTGCTCAAACGCGAACTCAATCAACGGCGTGATTTCATAATCAGTCGTTGTGTTGTCTGTCGTTGTAACCCTTAGCTTTGCCATTTTAGCCCCTTACTTAGTTATTAGAATGAACCTGATGTTGCAACTGCGATTGTACCTGATACGTTCCAAGTTACGCTCTGTGTTGAGAGATCGCCTGTCGCGCCGTTGATGTCAGTTGTGCCGTTGATAAGTGCAGTCATTGTGTAAAGAGGATTTGTTGCTGATACAGCAGTTCCCTTGTTCTGTAGAAGGACTACAGTGACGTTTGTTCCCCATGCAGCTTGCAAAGTCTGAAGGACAGACGAAGTTGCAAGGTCGTTTAGGAAATCAAGTGTAATAGATGATGCTTCAAGTCCCTTGATAAACTTGTGACCTGAATCACCCATTGCTGTTACTTCGAGTTCATCGAAGTTGCGGTTCAAAGTGATGTTATTGACGTGATCTGATAAATCGACAGAGTTAACCTTTACGCCAACTCCATTATTTAGAAATGGACCGAATGCCATTGCTTATTCCTCATCTTTCTTTGTTGTTGGCTTTGGTTTTGCCTCTACCTGACCAATTTTTGTCAGGAATGCTGTATTTTCTTTTTCCCACTCTGTCATGTCTGTATATGCCATTTTAACTCCAAGTTGTCATAAGACTGATCTGCATTTCGCAGCTCAGAAGGTCGCCAGAAGCCACAGAAAGAACCTGTGGTTGGGAGACTGCTCCCACGTTGTATGAAATTGTGTCGTTTGTAGTTGCTTGATATAAAGCGTTAAACATTGTGACAACTGCTGATTCGATACCTTGAAGGTTGCCTTGGTTGTCAAATAATGGAACTGTAATAAGTAACTTGAAATTTGCTGTAGGTCCAACTGTTGCCCATGAATCATTTGATGGTTCTAAATATGGATCATCAGGGATGATGACAACTGAGTTAGCCTGAATAGTTGCTGGTGGATAAGCAAAAACTTGATAAACCGAATTGGCTGTTAATGCAGTTGCAAGCGTCTGACGAAGGGTGGATATGGCGGGTGCTGTCATTAGCCCACCATCGATCTAGGAGATGTGTAAGGCGCGATAAGACCGCGAACTTTAGCAAGCATTGTGTTGCCTAGACGGTAAGGGCTTGGTGTCACACCATCGACTGATACGCCACCACTTGAAGGTGCTTGGCGTGATTGCCAAACGTCCACAGCTAGCATTAAAGCTGCTTGGTTTATTGCTGGAGTTGATGCGTAACCTGTGGTCTTTGTGTCCACGCCTAATACTTTTCCGTAAGGAATGACATTGCGGTAGTTCTGTTCCGCTGGTGATCCAGCAACGTCCGTAAATTGAATTAAAGAATATGTTGACGGGAATGTGCCGTATGTAAATGGAAAATAATAACCAAAATAAGGAAAGGAAGTAGAGCCAGTTGAATATGGGTAAGTTCCTGTAATTGTGTGAGAACCATTAAAAGGTGTCGCACAACCTGTAATAGTGACGGTTTGTCCTGTTGTAAATGAACCAATAGAAGAAAGAACCAAAGTGGCTATGCCGCCTTGATATACGCTTCCGATTACTGGAATTGAGTTGAACCATAAATACTGGTTAAGGGTGTCTTCTGCTGTTTGACAAGCTGATTCAAGATCGGAATCTGAATACAGAGAGCCAACGCCAAGCACAGACTTTAACTGCGCAACGGTTACATAGGTGGCTGCCATGACTGATTCCTTTCTTAAGACCGAACTGGCGGGGAAGGGCTCTGCCCCGCCAGCCGGCGTACTAAGTTACCTCTTGCTTATGTGAGGTTAAAGCGACGGACACCTGCTGGGATAAGAACCTTACCCGCTGCATAGCCGTAGATTGCTGTCTGTACTGACATTGAGTTAACAACGTTGACTGAGAAGAACGCTTCTGGTGATTCCATCCAGAGAACTGTCTCAGGTGCAATGATAAATGCTGACTCGTCGATAAGACCAGCTGTTACGTTCTTGTCAACGTAGAGATCGAGTCCAAGGACCGTTCCCTTGATTGAACCAGGCTTTGATTCACCAGCATTGTTCATGTAGTTGTAAGCGTTGTAGATTGGACGACCTGTTGTATCGGTGTATCCAAGAAGTGCGCTCCACCAATCTGTGTTCGCAACAAGGTTCTGTGCGAAGTATGAAGAACCTTTGTATGCAGCTGGTGACTCAGTTGAAACGTAGGAGATAAGTCCTGCGCTTGATGCTGCTGCTGTTGCAGCCTGTGTTCCTTGTGATGTAAGGATTGCGATAAGTGCTGCATCAGTTGCCTGAAGGTAAGCACGTTCCAACTGAATTGCTAGTTGGTCGAAGAAGATTGGATCAGAGCGTTCCATGAGTTCGAGTGAGATTGTCTGCTGTCCAGCGTACTTGTTAACTGTAACTGAAGTGTATGCAGAAACCATACCTGTATCTGATGGTGCTGCTGATTCAGCTGTTGAAGCAACTGTTGGAGCAGTACCAGAACCGCCGCCTGCTGAAGTAACAAGTGTAGGAATGTTGATTGTCATGCCTGATGCTGGAAGTGCTGCCTTCGATACTGCGTCAATCGCTGGGCGACCAAAGTTTGTGTTAGATACGAAGTTAGACATGTATTGAATTGGTGAGAACGCTGGGTTTGTTGAGAATGAATCTGCTGCTGCTGTTAAGCGATCTTCTGATGCTGCAATCCATTGCTTTGACTGCTCGTCTCCGAGTGCAGCCTTAACCTTGTGCTCTGTGTAGCGACCCATAGATGTAATTCCATGGCGAACGCGTGTTGTTCCATCGCCGTATGCGGCTGATGCCTTGATTGTAGGACGTGAGGCTTCTGCTGCGGGTGCTGCTGCTGCCTCAGTTGTTGCGGGAGTTGTATCTTCTGACACAGCTGCCTCACTTTCTGTTTGGGTTTCATCTGCGACCTCGGTAGGTGCAGAAACTTCTTCTTCGCCTTCTTGTGCTACGACTTCTAACACGCGGGCTTGGTCAAACGCTGGCGATTCAACAAGGCTGACTTCTTTGAGCAAAGCTGAAGTAACGATAACTGTTCCGTCCTTGCGATCACGCGATGCAAGAACTTCAACGCCGACTGATAATCCGTCGATGAGTCCTTCTGCTGCCATGACAAGATAATCTTGTGCTTTTGACGCAGCTGAGAGCTTAAATACTCCGTCAATACCTGACGCTGTTTCTTTGAATGACTGTGCGCGTCCGATTGGATCATTGCTGTTATGTTGAGCAAGTAATTTGATTTTGGAAGGTGAAGGAATCTGGATTGATCCAGCTTCAAAGATAACCTTGCCGATTGAAGTAAGTCCGACTGAACCAAAAGGCACAATCTGACCAGAGACAATACGGCGTTCGCCGTCTGCTGCCTCGATAGGTGAGTTAAAGTTCAGTAGCATCTGGTACTGACTCCGTTTCTGCTCCGCTAGGTGCATTGGTCGTAGAAGATTCGCTACCGTCTGGAGCTAGTCCTTCCATTTCTTTGGCTTGGTCTAAAGAAATAAGTTGCAACTGAAGTAGTTTCTCGGTCACAGCAAGGCGGTCTTGAGGATTGGCGCGTAGGAATGTCTCATCTACAGCGAACCGCACAATCTGACCGCGAGGAGTTAGATCATCGAGAGAAAGTCTGTCCTCGATGGCAGAGATATATGGAGCAAGGGTGTAAGCAAAGAACTCTTTACGAGCATCAAGCACGTTTTGATAAGTAGATGAACGATTATGCTCTGCGTTAATCATGTGCGCTGGCACGTTCATTGCGCGGCTAATCTGTGCAGATAATTCTTCAATAGAATCGTTATATGTCATTTCCATAGGAGAATATGACGTTGGAACGTACTCTAAGGTAGAAGTTAAATAAGCAGTTGAGCGATTTTTACGCGCTTGCTTCCACGTGTTAAGAAGTCCTTGGATCTGACCATCTGGGAGGTCTGCACCAGAATTCTTAAGATATCCAGTTGGTTGTGGTGATGAGATGCCGACATTTGCAGCTTCTTCTGCTTGAATTGCAGAATTAAGAAGGCGTTGTGAGCGAACAAGAAGTCCTTGGTCAAATGCTTGGAAAGTAATGAGTGATCCAACACCTGAGTCTGGTACTCGCTCATTATTAACCATATAATATTCAACATCTTGTGAGAACTTATCCATCTTGCTTGTGACGCGGCTGTTCTGTACCCACTCAAATCGAGCAGGGCGCTGGTCATCCTGATAAATTTCCGTACAGCGCCAATAAGCGATTCCGTACATAACAAGTGAATCCACAGTCCAGCTAATAGTTACAGAGCGTGGTGCACGAAGGTCAGGTTGGCGAACCCAAACTGGCATTGCTAATTCTTCACCAGTATTAAGTGAATACATCTCTAAAGGAATTGTGGCGATGACGCCTTTGATAAGATTGAGACATTGGTTGACGGCTGGAACGCTAACCGCTGCTTGACGATCTAATGCTGAGGCGTAGTTGTTCCAACCGCCAAAATTTCCAGCGAAGTAAGAGCTGCCAAAAGGCGCGTCATATACTGCGGGGTTGGTTTGTGCTGTTAATTCTTTTTTACGCCCAAAGAGTGCCATAGGTCGCAATTATACACTACATATGGTGTCAACCCTCGTATATCATCGCAACCTGTTGTGGTTTCATAAGCATCGACACAACCATGGCGGTAGAGATTGCCCCAGAGATATCACCAGCAGACTTGCGCTTGACGATACGCCACGATGAATCGTTGGTCTTAGCCGCACAGTTGTTCATCTGTTGAATCCAATTTTCTTGACCCTTATGAACCAATCGAAGGTTATCCATGGCGTCTTTTAAATCCGTACAAACCTGATAGAACTGCTGTCCTGAGATATCTTGGACAATACAACCAGCATTGGCAAGGCGTTCAGCAATAGTTTGGGTTGCATACTTGTCATAGCAAATTTGACGCGGGTGATATTGGTCAGCCCAACCCTTTATCTCAGTTGCAATCTTTAAGTCATCTACCGAGACTTGCGAGTCCCAAGTCTGGAGTATTCCCACGCCAATTCGACCATTTGGGAGTATCTGACCAGCAACGAGGCTCGCATTACGGCGACTCGGATTGACATCGAAAGCGAATACGGTGTAACCACCGACTGGAATCTCGAGAGTGCTATCAGAGCATGCCTCGATAGAACCATGAGTCCAAGGAGAGCTAAGGGAGTCGATCCATTGGCATAGAAGCTCCGTGCGGGTATTTTCAATAGGTGATGTGGCGACTGCTTCTTCAAGGGCTTCCTCCGTAATGGTATATCCGAGTGCTGGATTGGCTTGAGCCCACCCAGAGCGATCCGTAATCTTGCAATACTGTGGCGCTGAGTATTCATAAAACCCAAAAGACTTAGGCGGGTGTTCTAAAGCCCTTTCCCGCATGCCATTTAAGACTGTCGAGAAAGCGTCTCCTGCATTAGAGGTAAGAAGCGTCTGAGAATTTGGACGCGCTCGAGTTGTAGGGATTGCCGCTCGATATCCTTCTTCGTGAATTTCACGGAGTTCGTCGATGAATAGGAAATCCGCAGTTCTTCCGCGAGAGCCGTCTCTAGTTGCCGCAACAACGTCAAGCCTTCTTCCGTCCAGCATCTCAATAGACTCAGTTCCGTTGGCGTACCGAATCTGTTTAACGAATCCTTTGAGATGGTCATTGGTCTCCAATACCTGTGCTACTTGTCGGAATGTGTCGAGTGCCATGGCTCTATTCGAGGACATGATAAGAATGTTCTTGCTATCCCACTTAAGAAGGTGGGCAAGTATAAGCATACGAGCTAGATGAGTCTTGCCGTTCTGTCGGGCTATCAAAAGCAGGTTCGTCTTACGAATCCATTCGCCAGACTTGTTAACTGTCAGCATGTCTTTAAGAACATGCTCCTGCCAAGGCAATAACGGCATACCTATGATCTCGCATAAGTCCTTGACGTCTTGGAGTTTAGAATCGCCCTTTGCAGGTGGACTGAATAGCCGTGGTTTCGTTGCCCCTCGTAGCTTCTTGGTACGTGCCGCCATGACTAGGTTCAATTCCCTATCGGTCTGGCTGTAAAAGGTGTGTCCTCCGCCATGACTGAGCGTGTTGGAGAGATATTGCCAGG
>Ga0114975_10003394_pt1 | contig 10630 bp, 16 predicted proteins | sample S_130626_EF_Meta_FD_87031 | JGI IMG/M metagenome (GOLD analysis project Ga0114975, IMG submission 87031) | Freshwater microbial communities from Lake Simoncouche, Canada to study carbon cycling - S_130626_EF_MetaG | ecosystem: Environmental > Aquatic > Freshwater > Lake | place: Lake...
CCTATTAAATTATATTTAATTTGCTCTTCGCACACGATTTCATAAGAAGAAAAAACTTTCTTCAATTCTTTTTTATTATTATTTACGGTGTTTGGTCCAACTGCAATTATTAAGCAATTTAATGGTATTAACTTATTCATAACAAACAATTATAGTATACATTAGTATAATATGTCTATTATTGATTTAGTTGCTCTGATTTTTCTGCCCAGTATAATTTAAAATAAACTGCTTCTTTTGAATTAGTAAAAGCAAATGAGTTGTTCGATATAACGTAAACAGGTTTTTTACAATTTTTAATTACCCAAGTCCATAATTGAATAAACTCATCTGAAAGAGAGTCTTGACCGCCTATAAAATCATACATGGCAACATTATGGCTTAATATGTGAAGGGTATGGCTACCATATTTTGGTAATTCGGGCAAAATGTTGTTTTCAATTTCTTCATTTTTGAACCATGCTTTATATCGGTTCAACCATTTTGTAAAATCTGTACGATCTTTTTTATTGTTGAATAATATATAATGCGGGGTATCTCTTTCGGATATTGGATTACCCGATGCTGGAATTACAACCCTGTAGTTAGTAACGTCATTAGTAGCTAGCCACATGGAAAAATGAAATAGCATGTAATTTATTTTTCTATGGGCGTGCATTTTCAGCAATAGCGGATAAGCCGCACTGGTATCACTAATACCAGTAGCACGATCATATACAGCCTTAGCAAAATTATCCATTTATCGGGTAGCCATAATTATCTTACATATATGTTCGAGTCTTTCAATATGTTCAAACGCTCGCCACGGGCTACTATCCACGGCGACAACACCATGGCGATCAATACCAACAATATGATTCAGGATTGATCCATCCTTATGCAAACCAAGCGCGGGGATAGTTGCGTCGGCTAGTGCTTGGCTAATTGGAGGAACATCTGGTACATTAGGACCGACAGTAGAATATCGACCAAGTTCAGGAAACTCTTTTACCAAATCCGCCAATTGAATATTGGCATACATGGCAGCAACCGTATAGGTAGGATGCATATGTAGGACGATACGAACTTCGGTATCCATATTACGTTGAAGACCAAGATGCAACGGAAGTTCCCCGCTGGGAATAAGCCCAGAACTTACATCGGTATACGGTTCTACCACATATCCCTTGTCATTAAAGGATACTTTCTTAAACATTTCAGGCTGAAGGGTTTGCTTTCTAATACTACTAGGCGTGATGAAAATATAATCCCGATCTTTCCATCCGATTGACGCATTGCCGTCGCGAGAAGTCATCCAGTTTCTGGCATAGCCTTCTTTAAAAATGTCACAAATTGTTTCTAACATAATAAACCTCAAATTTTATCTAATTTAACTTTTGTTTTTATTATTGTCAATTTTAATCTTGTACGTCTTTTTATTGTAAATCAAAAAAAAATACATTAATATGTAAATATAGAAATCAAAAAATGGAAATAAAATGGATCAAATAATTAAAGAACTTGATCGAGTTACATTGAAAAACACAATTAAAATTGGAAATACCTTACTATCTTCTGGATTAGTAGGTACTATTGTTTTTTGTTTTCCGCGTGGATATGAAATAGCATTCGATGGAATTGATTCTACATTTGATATTGATGCAAAATATATAATGCCATATGTTCCACATATAATCGTGGAAGAAGAAACCGAGTATGAAGAAGAGTAATTATTACTTTTTATCCATGTCTGGTAAATTAAACTTTAGAATTTGAATATGTTGCATAATTTCATCAAAGTTTTTCTTCATAGTTTCTATGGTTTTTTCTAAACCAATTAATTCAAATCGCAATAAATCGTTGACACCCCGAACTGACGCCATTTGAATCTTCAAATCAGAAATTTCTTGATCTTTGGATTCAATAATAGAATCGTATTTTTGTTTTTGTCGAGTTAACGGGGTGTCAATGAAGTCAGTCATTACGCGGCCATTTCTTCTTTATTTTTGGGTTTACGCCCACGGCGTTTACCCTCTTTTAATTTATCGCCTTTATCGCTGATCCCATGAATGGCTGCAACCTTTTGAACTGCCATGCCATCCATGAATAGGATATCTGATGATTTTATGCGGCGAGGAGAACCATCAACCACGCTTACAACGTCAAACAAAACTTCTTCATTTATAATTTTCACTGCTTGAACGAAAAAATGTCCTCTAGACTTAATTATCGGACGGCCTGATAGATCGATTCCTCTATATTCAGCCTCAATTTCGGTATTTTGTCTAATAACGCCTGCGGAAACTAATTTTCTAGCTAGATTAGTATTCATTTTGTTTTCTCTTTTAGATGAATTTCTTGTATTTTTTGAATTTTATCTTTGAAAGGAAGTAATATCATGATAATATCTTCTTCTTTAGTAAGATAAAGGCGTCTACGATTACTAAATGGATAGTAATATCTCTTACTATTCTTTCTCCCACGAAATGTTACGTTTAGAATGTGATCGTCTACTTCTTGGCATGCATCGATAGTTAAATATTTAAATTCTACGCAATATTTGTACTTGTTCCAAAATAAACTATCTCTAACTAATCTATCGTAATAAGATTCAACTTTTAGAGTATCTATATCGCTTTGAGCAGAAGGCCGATAAACAACAGTTATGTATTTTTTATTCTTTTTTATAAAATGCTGAGCATCATCTCTACTTAGAAAGTAATAATGAAACCGACAATCAGCACCAAATGTTGACTTTTTCCAATTATCATTTGGGCAACTTTTATTTATTTCTCGAATAAAACAGTTTCTATCTTGAATATACTGGTTTATTACCGTTCGCCAATCATCGTAATTTTCATATGAAGCAGAAAAATACGGATATGGAACATCATATTTTACAGTTACTCTGTAAGGATACTTCTTCCAGAATAAAACCGTTATATCGTTGTATTGTATGTTCGGTATAGTGTCGAAATCATTTTTCATTTGGTATTAACACTAAAAAAGTTAATTTTATAATATAGATAAGGCCGGATTAACCAGCTTGATCCATTTCTGAAATTTCTGTAACTAATGTGATTAGTTGATCCAGCGTCTGGCACATGATTTTGGCCGTTACCCAATCATCATCTTCCGTTCGCCCACCGATATCAATCATGAATCCATTGTCATAAATGTTAACAGTGAAAGATTCGTTAACTTTGGCAAGCTTTTCGCTGACCGTCGTTATAGCTTTCTTTTTAGCCATATCCGTAAACCCTTTTAATTATGTAATTCAGTATACGAAAGTGAGTTAGAAAATGCAATTTTTTTAGTTAATTATCAAGAATTTTATATATATACCAAAGATTGCATTAAAAAAAGGGGCTACCACGAATCAGTGGTAACCCCCTTTAGATAATTTTTAGTAATATCTTTTGTATTTTTTAACCACAAGAGATTGTGATTTTATCATTTTCGACATCAATGTTGGCAATACCGCCCTTGATCAATGGGCCAGTCAACATGAGACGAGACAGAGGCTTCTTGATATTTTCGGCAATCGTTCTTCCCAAAGGCCTAGCGCCATTATCTTTATCGTATCCATTTTTTGCTAACCATTCTTTGGCAGAACTCGATACGTTGAACGTGACATTTCGAGCAGATGTCATTTCTTGCAACTGAGCCAAAAACTTTTCGACAATCGTAATCATGTGTTCTGGCTTCAATCGATCAAACTTAACGATAGCATCCAGACGATTTCGGAATTCCGGAGAAAACATTCTCTTGATTGCTGGTTCATCTGCGGATGGATCGCTAGAATTTCCGAATCCAATTACATTCTTAGTAAGGTCTGCGGCCCCGACATTTGATGTCATGATCAAAATCACATTACGGAAATAAACAGTTTTTCCCGTAGCCGATGTCAACTTTCCATCGTCCATGACTTGCAGAAGAATATTGAAAATATCTGGATGTGCTTTTTCGATTTCATCTAAAAGTAATACAGAATAAGGATGGGTATCAATATCATTGATAAGTTTTCCTCCCCCTGCATTTCCTTCTGCATATCCAACATATCCAGGAGGAGAGCCAATCAGCTTTGAGACTGAATGCTTTTCCATATATTCAGACATGTCGTATTTCAAGAGAGGCATGCCTAGCGTATCTGCTAGAGTCTTAGCAGTTTCAGTCTTACCAACACCAGTTGGTCCAGTGAATAGATATGAGCCAGAAGGCTTGTTAACTTCCCGCAATCCAGCGCGGGCCATGAAAACTGCATCAGTAAGTTCTAAAAGGGCTTTATTTTGCCCGATTACTTTCAGTTGCAAATTTTCTTCTAGACGAATCAATTTTTCAGTTTCATCTTCCGCAATTTCCTTTGCAGGAATATGAGAAACTTTGGCAACTTCAGACTCAATTTCAGAAATACCAATTTCGTTTTTTCTGATCGTGATATCCGAAACTTTTTGGCGAGCACCTGCTTGATCGATGATATCAATCGCCTTATCTGGAAGATGCGCATTGGTCACATATCGGTGGGTAAGATCAACTGCCGCATTCAAAGCTTCTGCGGTGAAGGTGACATTATGAAACTCTTCATAATATGACTTTAGACCAAACAAGATAAGTTTAGCATCTTCAACTGATGGTTCACTGACATCTACTTTTTTGAAACGACGAAGCAATGCCCTATCTTTTTCAAAATGCTTTCTGAATTCTTCTGCGGTAGTAGAACCGATGCAACGCAACGTTCCTTTTGATAACGCAGGTTTCAAAAGGTTAGCAACATCCAATGAGCCTTGGCTTCCAGCACCAGCACCCATAACGGTGTGAATTTCATCAATAAACAAAATTGAGTTTGGAATATATTCCAAAGATTTCAAAATTTGTTTCATTCTTTCTTCGAAATCGCCGCGAAAACGTGTTCCGGCAACTAGTAGACCAACATCTAGAGAATATACGGTAGATTCCGCTATAACGTCTGGAACTTCTTTGCGGATGATTTTTAAAGCAAGACCTTCTGCTATTGCGGTCTTACCAACGCCTGGTTCGCCTACCATAAGTGCATTATTTTTAGTGCGACGAGCCAATGTTTGAACAATGATGTCTACTTCATTGTGTCGGCCAATAAGTGGATCGATCTTTAATTCACCGGCTCTCTTGTTCAAATTATGTGCATATTGTTCAATGAACGATTCGGCTTCTTCCCTGCTACTAATTGCGGCAGGGGGAGAGGATTCGAAACCATCTGGGCCAACTTTCATACCCGATTTCTTGCCATTTCCATGCGCAAGATACTTTTTAAGAGCAAGAACTGTAAGTCCAGCTTTCAGTAAAACGGTATTAGCAAAATTATCTTCATACGGCATTTGAACCATTTGAACTATCAGATCGATAGGCTTTGGTTTTCCTCTAGACGACATAATAGTAGTCGCTACTGCTCGCGTAATCAATTCATCCAACAATTGAGTTGGTCGAGGATTGGTATGAGTGACTGGAATCGCATCAGAAGTTGCAAGATAAACTGATAGTTCTTCTTTAACAAATTCTAAGTCAATTTTCAATTCATTCAATGCAGATTGTACGTCCTCATGTTCAATGAGGGAAAACAATAAATGCTCAAGAGTGACAAACTCATGTCCATATTCATGCGCAAACTTTTGAGCACGAAATACTACGGAAACTGTATCTTTAGAAAGAGGATTATGATTATTATTATTTTCTTCGGGGAAATTATCAGACATTACAGTTCCTTTTCAACTTTCACACACTTTTGATCGGTTTGGAAAAAAATCCTACCCAATCAATCAACTTTATAACAGCTAGTTTGTCATCATTATGATGATATACCCTTACAACAAAATTTTCAAACTTTTCGTTAACAAAAGAGATATTTTTTATCATGATATTTTTCAATATCGCTATAGACCGATTCGCCATAAACCACAAGTACAAATAGGAAATGATTTATTATTAAACTAATTTACCATTGTTGAACAATAGAATCAATTATTTTAAGGGTAGCATCTCTAGCGCTATGGCATTTAGAAACATCACCATAATAAACCAATTCTTGTATTTTGCTACGGATTCCATATGTTTCATTAAAAATCAATAGTCGCATTTGATTGGCACGATTATGCTTCATTGGGCCACCATATTTTTCATCTTGTAAATCTATATAACGATTGGTATTGGAAATTTTTGTTCCAACAATCATGTCATCATTATAACATTGATTTTTTTCATCCAATGTTCCCGCAGACTTTCTAGATGTATTAAAATATCCAGAACGGACCTTTGCATACACATCCGTGCAATATTTTGAATAACATTTCCGTATTGGAGTATCATATGATTGCGCAAATGATTTTTCACAAAAATTCATAGTGCATAAAAATGCAACAACAAAAAATATATTCTTTAAAATGTTAACCATCTTAATTTTATTCTCCAAAGATTGAGAATTTTGTAATATCATATATAATTATTTTTGCAAATCTTTTATCTGCTTAACTAATGAAATTTGTTCATCGGTTAATGTCGGCGTTATGAGATTAATAATAACAATATGATCGCCTCGGCTACTATCTTCGCCGTTAATGTCAGGCATTCCTTTTTTGTGAATAGATACAGTACTTCTAGTTTGAATTAAAGCAGGAATATCTACTTCTATTTCTTGATTATCGATAGTAGTTATTGTTATTTTTTTACCAAGTATAGCATCAAGCGTATCTATACTATATTCAGTATGTATATTTTTTCCATTTCTTTTGAATATAGGGTGTTCTATTACATTAATCAGTACATAGATGTCTCCAGGAGGAATATTAGCATGGGCATTTTCTCCAGCACCCGCAACCTTTATTCTAGAACCATTATCAACGCCTCGTGGAATTCTTACTCTGATGTCTTTATTTTCTATATTGAACTGCACATCACAGCCATTAAACGCATCAAGTTGGCTTATCTGACATTGAATGTTAAAGCTTCTATTTTGTGGCCGTTGTTGAGACATGAAGTCTCTAAAAAAATCATTAATGTTTCCACCAGAATTAAATTCAAATCCAAATGGATTAGAATGAAAATGAAACTCTTGATGCTGTGGTTGAGGTCTATCGAATGATGCCCTCTTTTGTGGGTTTTTTAAAGTTTCATATGCTTCTGATATTTTTTGAAACTTTTCTAAGGCCGCATTATCTCCTGGATTACGATCTGGGTGATGCGCCATAGCCATTTTTCTGTAGGCTGACTTTATGTCTTCATCAGTGGCAGTTCTCGGAACACCAAGAATGCTATATGGGTCACTCATTTTTTTCCATCTTTGACTAAAACCGATACTGATGCATCGGCTGGAGCATTGGCTGCTTTATCTAAAAGAATAAATGCTTCATTTTTTTGCTTTATATATCTTTTAATATCATTTAAGTTGTTATTAAGCAATTTAAAATTGTCTTCATCTAATGTAAATAAAATGATTTGATCTTTAGATGTTTTTGCACTTTCAACCAATGTTTTTAACTCATTTAAATTATATACTTTCCATTTTACATCAGATAATTTAATTGATTCAACTTTGGGCGCATAAACATGCGGATTTGTCGTAACAACTACTACAGGAGGTTCTGGTTTTTGAAAAAAATGAGCACATCCAGAAAGTAATAATCCAACTAATATAATATGTAATAAATTTTTCATTTCGTTGTCTCCGATGATATATCATTAAATAATCCACTATTTGTATCATTGGCCCATTTTTCTATTTGATCTGGATTATCATTAATCAAAGATTTCACATCAAAACTATCAATCTTCTTTTTAGAAGCATCTGCAACTTTTTGAATATTATCTAATTTTTTTTGTGTCTGATTTTGCATATCTTGTATTTTTTTTATATTTTCAATCAATACTTTATTTGCTGCGAGAGCATTAGAAGAATTTGTTTCGGCTACACCCGCCGAATGTGCCGCTGCTACCGCTGCTGCCAATTGATGATCAGACCGAGTTTCCGCCCACTTATAAATTAAATATAATCCACCACTGGAAAGAAGGGTAACTGCTAACCCAATTCCCATTTTTATAAGACTGCCTTTGACATCGACATTCTTAAAAAAATTAATAGTAGATACTGCTTGGGTAAGTACAGAAATTAGTTTATCGGCCATAATGCATTTCCAATTTAAAAAATATAATTCATACTTTATTTAGTGCGGTGTTTATTATTTAACGATTGACTTATTTTATTTTTATTATAATCTCATGCTTAATATAGACATAGGAGATATAAGATGCCGACCGGTTTATTATTTTGGACTGTTTTTTTTACTATTGCACAAGCCTTCGTAAAGTTTCTTATTAAGCTTCCTTGGTGGGTGTGGGTTATTATTCTTTTTATTGGAACATTTGGTGAATCTTTGGGTTGGGTCGAGAAAGTTCCTCAATCAGAAGCAAGCCGACTTTGGGATGTTGCTCGTTCTAGCAGAAAAGAAGTTCCTATTAAGCCAGATTTGGTTCAGGCATATGCTGGAGCAATTGATCAAGAATACACGCAGGTTACCGTAATTAACAATAGCGATGATGTTATTAATGATGTCGTCATGGTATGTAAAAAGTATGATGCATATGAAAATCCACCAAATAATCCTCATAAGTGGGATCACATAAATTATAATCGGGTTAAAACCAACATGCTTGTAATGCCTCATAGTAATCTTAGTTATAATGTGTGGGGATATACTTTAGATAGTTGTACAGTAGAATTTAAAGAATATATCCCTAAGAAATCAGATGCTGTTGATTTTGCAGATAGTCCAGGTCTTACTGCCCGTTAATAATAATGTTTTTGCGGGGTGTCTTAGGACACCCACGCAGATTGTATTTGTTTCGAAGACTAAAGTCTTCTTCACATACACTCGTATTAAAATAATAATATAAAAATTAGATTTAATTAAATATCCTAGATTTCTGCTGATTTTCTTATCCCCCCTTCAAACAAAATATACACATTACACCTCAAAAAGGTGCGTTGCGTTATTCTGTTTGAAAGGGGGAGAAAGTTTAGTATGGATAATCCTGAGACCCATAGCTGTTTCATCGGTGACTTATCCTCCAACAAGGATATCTGGCGGTTTCCCTGTACCAGATTGCGCCACCACTTCTCGGTCGTTAAGACCAAACGGTTTTTAAGCCAACGATTATAGCTGATGAAATTAACATAATCGTTCGGGTAGGTTGTCAAAAACTAGACATTGCCCACCACTCATTGTTTGCATGATGTTGTGGAGTTTTTCTTCTCCACATAGCCGCCGTCTAACATCTGTCGCCATATAGGTACACTACTCCTATATGTGAAATGACGTTATCCGTCTATTCGGTGCGCTTCCGACAAAACAGTCTAATCCTGTTTTGCATTTGTGGGCGGGCTACCCTCTAACTAAGTCCCTGCGCATATGGTCGTTGGTTTAATTGAGTCCGAACATAGAATCTTATGTTCTCTTCAGTCAATATTAATCCAAATTATTTTTGAGATAAATACGTACTTAACTCATAAGGAGAAATATTATGGCAAAAGTAACTGAAGAGTTCATTCTTATTCGTTTGAGCAAGCTAACGAAAGCCCATGCTAAAACGGGAACAAAAATGGTTGAAGATCATATATACACCGCTTTGGAAGAAGTTGTATCTGAGCTAGTAGGGGATGGTTCTGTTATTGTTGAGGTAGAACCATTTGCATTTGATGAATCTGATAACGATTAAAGCGTTATCGGACTTATAATACTGGTATTATAATCTTGATCCAACCTATATACCATTTCTTTGAATTGCTCATTGCTATTCTCTGAAGTGGCATATGCCGAGAACATTTTTCCAATAATAGAGGAAATAACATATTCTGGTTTTTTATCTCGTTGGCTGAGATTAACCATATCTAGGATATCATTATTTAATTCAACGCTTTTCCAAATAGCAAAAAGCATATCGGAATCTTCTTTTTTCAAAGGATGATCGCTGCTATTTACAAATGTAATATATGCGGCGGTAAAAAATGTTAGAAAAATAGAAAATGGAATAGGCAAACCACTCATAAAGACTATGGTTTCCTTTCCTCCATTTTTTTCATACGTTTCAACCAAAGGTTGTAACGGCGACATTATACTTACAAGAGACGTTGTTTGTAGAAGTTTTTCTTCTATAAGTTCATTAATAATCATTTGGTCGCTCATTAGACTTGTGAAATAAGTTGATTGTTGATTTTTTGTAACTTTAGTATTCATCAGGTCTCTCATTATAGTACAGGCTCGTCTTTTCGATATAATCAGGCGCGTCAACGCCCAATAATGCAGGGATTATTCCAGGAATTGGCACAAAGCCCTTTTTGGCATATTTAAGAAGGCGCGTAGGTTTTGGTTTTTCTTGTATACGATTAAAAGCAAGCTGTTTTAATTCGGAATCAATTAGCGCTTGCTGTGTATGCACTATAGTATTGCCATCTGATGCGAACATAGTGGCAGTAAAATCAAAATTATTTAATAATTCTTCTGTAGATTTGTAGAAGAAATTTTTAACAACTTGGATTTTATACAGCACCTCTTTATGCTTGTAGGTATAAATGCCATTTGATTTTGATTCAAAAATGGATTTTTTATCAAAATAATCCATAAGCCAC
>Ga0114975_10003395_pt1 | contig 10630 bp, 9 predicted proteins | sample S_130626_EF_Meta_FD_87031 | JGI IMG/M metagenome (GOLD analysis project Ga0114975, IMG submission 87031) | Freshwater microbial communities from Lake Simoncouche, Canada to study carbon cycling - S_130626_EF_MetaG | ecosystem: Environmental > Aquatic > Freshwater > Lake | place: Lake...
CATATTCGCGGACGCTCCCTCCACGATTCATATGTCATTGTTGATGAAGCCCAGTCGCTAGAACGCGGAGTTCTGCTGACCGTTCTTTCCAGAATCGGCCAATCCTCGAGAGTTGTCCTGACCCATGACGTTGCCCAGCGCGATAATCTGCGCGTCGGTCGTCACGACGGGGTCGTTGCAGTCGTCGAGACCCTCAAAGGCCACCCTCTCTTTGCCCATGTGACCCTGACTAGATCAGAGCGCTCGCCAATCGCCGCCCTTGTCACGGAGATGCTTGAAGGGCCGGTCCAGTAAGCCATTGGCTCCTGTGCCACAAGCGTCCCGTATAACCCTTTTTAAATCTCACAGTCACAAATAGGACATTTAGGACATCCCCCTTCCTGACCTGCGGTTTTACCTATCCACATCTCACTCTTTTTCTGTGAATTTGCGACTCACGCACGCCAAAATTTGCGACGCACCCCCTGAATTGAAACCCTTGGCCTATTCCCCGCAGACCAATACCTCATTTCGAGGTGATGGCGCCATGTTTGAAGAAGGATCGAGTCCAGAAAGGAGTCGCCCAGATGAAGAAGTTTGCCTTGAGCAAGGTTCGCGCTTTCGCCACAGCTGTCGGCGAATTCTTTGCTGCCCTCTCCCAACTCAAGCTCTCTCGCCGAAGCGCACCAGCTCTCTGGGCAGTAATCGGTTCGATGATTTTCTTGGGAACTGCGCAGCCAACTGCTTATGGTCTTGAGTTCCCGATGACCACTCGCCTAGAGCTTCCAAACTCGGCCAACCTGACGAGCAAGAATTTCTCCGTGACCAACGGGGCGCCAATGGTTTCACTATCCAGCCAGCTTTCTGAGATGGCGATCGTTGCCGATATCAGCCGCCAGGTTGAATTAGCGCGAACAGTGAAAGGTGCCAAGCTGGTTGCGAGGTCGCTGATGAAGTCTAAATATTCATGGGGTGATGCCCAGTACACGTGCCTCAATAGTCTGTGGAAGAAAGAGAGCCATTGGAATTACAAGGCTCACAACTATCGTTCTGGTGCGCACGGTATTGCTCAAGCGCTCCCTGCTACCAAGATGGAAGTTATTTCAGATGACTGGCGTACAAACCCGTTGACTCAAATTACCTGGGGACTTCATTACATCGATCTTCGTTATGACACACCATGTGCTGCTTGGGCTAAGTGGCGCCGCAGTCACTATTACTAAAGATCAAGCTTAATTTTCGGGTTTCATGCCGATCGATAATGGCCGCATGGTTTCGGCAAAGAAATCATTGCCTTTGTCATCAACAACAATAAATGCTGGAAAATCTACGACATCAATTTTCCAGACTGCTTCCATTCCAAGATCTTCAAAATCAAGAACCTCAACCTTCTTGATGCAATCTTGAGCAAGGCGAGCAGCTGGTCCGCCGATAGAACCTAAATAGAAACCACCATGCTTAGAGCATGCATCAGTAACGGCTTTTGAGCGATTACCTTTTGCCAACATAACAAACGAGCCGCCATTTGCCTGGAAGTAATCAACATAGGAATCCATACGCCCTGCAGTTGTTGGTCCAAATGAACCCGAAGCCATACCCGTTGGAGTCTTTGCCGGACCTGCGTAATACACCGCGTATTTCTTAAAATATTCAGGCATTGGCTTCCCCGCATCGAGCATCTCTTTGATGCGAGCATGGGCAATATCGCGAGCAACAACGATTGTCCCAGTCAGCGATACACGAGTCTTTACTGGATGCTTTGAAAGCTCGGCGCGAATTTCATCCATAGATTTGTTGAGATCAATTGCGACCACATTGTCATCAAGATGTGCATCTGTAGTTTCGGGCAAGAAATGTGCTGGCTCTGTTTCAAGCTGCTCAATGAAGATTCCATCCTTAGTGATTTTCGCCTTAGCTTGGCGGTCCGCAGAACATGAGACCGCAATCGCAATCGGAAGCGATGCTCCGTGACGAGGCAAGCGAACTACGCGCACGTCGTGGCAGAAGTACTTACCGCCAAACTGTGCGCCAATGCCTAGCTTTTGGGTCAATTTAAATACTTCTTCTTCAAGAGCTAAGTCGCGGAACCCATGACCGGTTGCGGCATCACCCGTTGTAGGCAAGTTATCTAAGTAATGCGTACTTGCTAACTTCGATGTTTTCACAGTGTGCTCTGCGCTAGTTCCACCAATAACAATTGCGAGGTGATACGGAGGACATGCCGCAGTTCCGATAGAACGCAATTTCTCATCGAGCCAATTAATAAAAGATGTTGGGTTCAGTACAGCTTTTGTCTCTTGATACAAGAATGATTTGTTGGCACTTCCGCCACCTTTTGCAATGAACATGAAGTTGTATTCATCTTGGTGGTCGCTATCAGCATAAATTTCAATTTGTGCAGGCAAGTTATTGCCGGTGTTCTTCTCTTCCCATGTTGTTACAGGGGCCATCTGCGAATAACGAAGATTCAATTTTGTATACGCGTCATAGACGCCTTGCGATAGTGCCACTTCATCTTTGGAAGAAGTCAGAACGTACTGACCTTTCTTGCCCATAATCAGGGCAGTGCCAGTGTCCTGGCACATAGGAAGAACGCCACCTGCTGCGATATTTGCATTTTTCAAGAGATCTAACGCAACGAATCGATCGTTGGCTGAGCTTTCTGGGTCGGTAAGAATCTTTGCTAATTGCTCTAGGTGTTCACTGCGAAGATAATGAGAAATATCGTGGATTGCAGTTTCAGTCAGCAGCGTAAGCGCCTCTGCAGAGACTTGTAGGAATTCTTTTTCACCAAGTTTTACAACGCTGACGCCATCTTTGCTAATAAGTCTGTACTTGGTTGTATCGGGCCCGAGAGGTAGAAGATCTGAATACGAAAAATTTGGAGACATTACTCATCTCCAGCTTTTGGTGAAGCTGATTTTGCTGAATCAAGTTTCTTCTTCGCGCCATCGAGCCACTCTTGGCAAATTTTTGCTAACTCTTCGCCGCGTTCCCATAACTTGAGAGACTCTTCGAGAGTTGCACTGCCGTCTTCAAGAGATTCAACGATTTCGGCTAGCTCGTCGCGAGCTTCTTCGTAGCTGGGCTTTGCATCTTTAGCGGCCATGGGCACAATCTACTCTCAATTAACTGTGGCGCTGGTCTCGCCCTTAGCAACGCGGATACGTAAGCGAGTGCCGCTCTTAGCCTTTGCAGCATCACGGACTATGGCGCCATCTTCTAATTGCACAACGGCGTAGCCACGGTCCATGGTCGATTGCGGAGAGAGCGAACGCAAGTGCGCCTTAACGCCTCTGAGTTCCTTCTTCTCAATTTCCAGAATGGAAGTAAAACTTCGGATGGATCGATCTCGCCATCCTTTAATTTCATCACGTCGCGTTGTGACCATGACAGATGGATCTTTCATAACAGGGCGATTACGTAGCTGAGCGATCTGATTTAACTCAAAATCAAGAGTCGCAGCTAACCGGCGAAACATCCGATCACGAATCTTTTCAATATCGCTGATCTCTTGCGCGATATCTGGAACAACGCGCTTTGCTGCATCTGTAGGAGTAGATGCTCTGTAGTCGGCAACGTAATCCAACAAGGGTGCATCTTTTTCGTGACCAATCGCGCTGACAATTGGAGTTGTGCACTGAGAAGCTAATCGCACCAAAGATTCGTCGCTAAATGGCAGAAGGTCTTCGAACGAGCCTCCGCCGCGAGTAATGATGATGACATCTACATCCGAATCAGCCTCTAACTCGGAGAGAGCTTGTGAAACTTCAACAACTGCAGCGGCGCCTTGAACAGTAACTTCTCGAATTTCAAATTGCACAGCAGGCCAACGCCTGCGGGCATTTTCCACGACATCTTTCTCTGCATCGGTATTGCGGCCGCAAATCAATCCAACTTTTCGCGGCAAGCGCGGAAGTGCAACTTTCCTATCTGCGCTAAAGAGTCCTTCTGCGGCTAGCTTCTCTTTAAGTGCTTCAAGTCTTGCGAGTAATTCACCAACACCTACTTGTCTAATTTCTTTGGCAGACATTGTGAGTGAACCATTTTTAGTAAACCATGAAGGTTTCGCATAAATAACGACTCGAGCATTTGCTGGCAGGGGTTGCACACTTGCTAAAACTGTTTTGTAACACATGACCGAAAGACTCATATCGGCGCTGGTATCGCGAAGGCGCATAAAAGCCATTCCACCGCTACGTTCGTTGAGTTCTGAGATTTCGCCTTCAATCCAGATTGGGCCTAAACGATCTACATATTCTTTGATTGCTTCAGAGACCACGCGCACTGGTGCGGGGGATTCACTTGAAGTTTCGAACATGGGAAGAGCCTATTAGACTGCTGCTTATGAGCAAGAAGGTTCTCCTCGCTGCGCCGCGTGGATATTGTGCCGGCGTTGACCGAGCTGTTATTGCCGTTGAAAAATCACTCGAGTTATATGGCGCTCCGATTTATGTTCGTAAAGAGATTGTCCACAACAAACATGTTGTCTCCACACTCGAACAACGCGGAGTTATCTTTGTAAACGAGACCGATGAAGTCCCAGAGGGATCGACCGTAGTTTTCTCAGCGCATGGCGTTTCACCTGCCGTGCACGCTGAAGCCGCTTCACGAAATCTCAAAACAATTGATGCAACCTGTCCATTGGTGACAAAGGTGCATAACGAAGTGAAGAGATTTGCCGATGATGAAACAGAAATTCTTCTCATTGGTCACAATGGCCACGAAGAAGTTGAAGGAACAGCTGGCGAAGCACCAGGCAAAGTTCGCGTAGTAGACGGCCTTGATGAGGCTCGCACTGTGGTGCCAACTCCAGGAAAGAAACTTGTCTGGCTAACTCAAACAACACTCTCAGTTGATGAAACCATGCAGTCAGTGGCAATATTAAAAGATCGTTTCCCTGAAATTGCTAACCCTCCATCTGATGACATTTGTTATGCAACTCAGAATCGCCAAGAAGCAATTAAAGCGATTGCTCCTCAGGCAGATCTCGTCATTGTTGTTGGATCAACAAACTCTTCGAACTCCGTCCGCCTTGTTGAGGTAGCACTGGAATACGGCGCAAAAGCTGCTTACCTTGTCGACTACGCCGCTGAAGTAAAAGAAGAGTGGCTGGAGAAAGCCGAAGTTATTGGTGTGACAAGCGGTGCATCGGTACCAGAAATTCTTGTCAACGATCTGCTGAAGTTCTTGGATATGCACGGTTATAACGATGTTCAAGAAGTGAAAGCAACGGAAGAAACACTTCTTTTTGCACTGCCAAAAGAACTTCGCAAAGATCTTAATAAAGCTTAATTAAATCGCTGCAGCTCTCTTTGATGGGCGACTCTTAGCTTTTTCATTGAGAAACATAAACCATGCATAGAGTGCGCTAATCAGTAAGAATGGCGCAACACTTGCAAGTGATGCTAGAAAATCCACACCTACGCGAGTGATTCGAAGACCATCGTTAAGTAGTGTTATGAGAAGCGCCGTTGCAGCGTACGCAAGTGGTGGGGTCACTGCAGTGACGTAACGAGTACCTGTACGTCCGTAGTGAATACCGCCATAGGTAACGAGAACGAGTACTAGCCCAGAGACGATTCCGGCGCCAGAGCGAATCCAGATTTCAAGAGATGCAAAGATAAAGATAAATAGCGATTGCAGAAAAACGATGCCTTGCTTTTTGAGTCCTGGGCCTTGGATGAATGGCTTATTAGTTGTGCTCATTAGTTATTCCTCTACTACTTCTACATCAATGAAATCATCTGGGCCATCAAGTTCTGCGTTCTGTAATTCTCGCACCTTTGCCGGAGATTCTGGATATTCGATTGCGAGTTTATCTTTATCTCCTGCAACGCCAAGTTTATTGATTCGGCGCGCAGGTGCAAGAACTGTTTTTTCTGCAGTAGGAATCAGATCTTCGTAGGCTTTAGAAGTCGAGTTGATTGCCTTACCGACAGCAACAATTTTCGAGTGCAGAAGCGTGATGTTCTTAAGGAAAGTCGCCGCAACCTTTGTGATGTCATCTGCATTTTCTGCGAGCTTATTTCGGGTAAAGATATGTCCGACAGTGCGCAGTAGCGCCATCATAGAGGTCGGTGTTGCAAGCGTGACTCCCACTTTAAATGCCTTCTCAAGGAGCAGTGGATCAAGGCGAAGTGATTCCGCAAGCAGTGTTTCAAAGGGAAGAAAGAGCACTACAAAATCAGGTGAATTCTGGGATTTGTGATACCCACGCTTTGACAGTGCGTCCACATGCTTTAGTAAATCTTTTGTGTGTTGCAGCAAGAGCTCATCGCGCTCTGCTTGGTTATCTGTTCCGAAAGCTTCAAGAAAGCGGTCGAAAGGAAATTTGGAATCGATAAATAGCTTTGAACCACCAGGCATTGCAACCGTGATATCTGGAATTCCTGATGAATCCGCATCGGTAGTTGAACGTTGTGCAACATATTCATGATCCTCACGCAACCCTGCTTGCTCAAGAAGAAGTTCGAGTTGTGCCTCCCCAAATTTTCCACGCGTCTGGGAATTCGATAGCGCGCCCGCAATTTTCTTGGTCTCGTCAAAGAACGTTGTAGATGCTTTCCGCATCTCATCGATTGTTCCGATCAGTTGTGTCTCTGATGCAATTCTTTTCTCTGAAGCATCTTGTGCTTGTGCGCGCATTCGCTCGACAGTTGTTTTCATCTCTTCCATCTGCGTTGCAATCTTCATCTCATTTTCATTTTTTGCTTCAGCACTCTTCAAACGATCTTCAGATGCTTTAAGCAAAACTTTTACATCATTGAGCTCTTGCGAAATTCGTGATGAATCACCACCGACGGATGCAGATTTAATTCGGGCAATCCAGATACCGAGGGCGAGGCCAATAAAAAGGCCAATAATGAGAGTTATTAAGGTCACGAGTGCGCTGGACATGGGGCAATCGTGGCAGGAAGGGGTGACAATCACGCGTAGGCTGTCCTACTTATGAGCCTCTCAATTGGAATCGTCGGACTCCCGAATGTTGGAAAGTCGACCCTTTTTAATGCTCTCACCAAGAACAATGTCTTGGCTGCCAACTATCCCTTTGCCACGATCGAGCCCAATGTCGGCGTCGTAGGCGTACCTGACGAGCGATTGGCCAAGCTTGCAACCATCTTTAGCTCAGAGAAATTGCTGCCAGCTGCCCTTTCATTCGTTGATATCGCTGGCATCGTAAAAGGTGCATCAGAGGGTGCAGGGCTTGGAAATAAGTTCCTTGCAAATATTCGCGAGACCGATGCAATCTGTCAGGTCATTCGCGTCTTCACTGATGGCGATGTTGTACACGTCGATGGTCGTATCGATCCATCGAGTGATATCGAAACAATTAATACTGAACTTGCGCTCGCAGATTTACAGACAATTGAAAAGGCAATTCCTCGTCTTGAAAAAGAGGCTCGCGTTTCTAAAGAGAAGGCGCCAGTACTTGCAGCGGTAAAAGAGGCGAATGATTGGTTGCAATCAGGTAAGCCATTGTCACAGTCAAAGATTGATCGCGAACTGTTGCACGAACTTCATTTGTTGACTGCAAAACCATTCTTATATGTTTTTAACGTTGATGCCGCCGAACTTGCTGACCTTGAACTTCGTAAGAAGTTATCAGCACTCGTTGCACCTGCAGAGGCGATTTTCCTGGACGCGAAAACAGAAGCCGAACTTGCTGAACTTTCTGATGAAGATGCACTCGAACTCTTGCAGGCTATTGGCTTAACTGAGCCAGGGCTTGCAACTCTTGCACGAGTTGGTTTTGACACTCTTGGTTTACAAACTTATTTAACTGCTGGTCCAAAAGAAGCACGTGCTTGGACAATTCATAAAGGCGACACTGCTCCGATGGCAGCTGGCGTCATTCACACAGATTTCCAAAAGGGTTTCATTAAAGCTGAAATCGTTTCTTTTGCCGACTTGGTAGAAGCGGGCTCAATGGTCGATGCGAAAGCAAAGGGCAAAGTGCGTATGGAAGGCAAGGAATACATCATGCAAGACGGAGACGTAGTGGAGTTCAGATTCAATGTCTAATACACCAGTTCAAAACACAGCCCGAGCACGATTAAATCAAGCTCACCTCAAGGATCTTCCAAAGAAGACTCGCGACAACCTTCGAAACGTGGCGATCATCGCGCACGTTGACCACGGTAAAACAACACTCGTTGATGCGATGTTGTGGCAGTCCGGTGCATTTGCTGCACACAAAAAGCAAGAAGAAGGCCAAGACCGCATGATGGATTCAATGGATCTTGAACGCGAAAAGGGAATTACGATTCTTGCCAAGAACACTGCGGTAAAGCGCGGTGACACAATTATTAACATCATCGATACACCAGGCCACGCAGACTTCGGTGGTGAAGTTGAACGTGGTCTAGAGATGGTTGACGGTGTCATTCTTCTTGTCGATGCATCAGAAGGCCCACTTCCACAGACTCGTTTCGTACTGCGTAAAGCGCTACAAAAGAATCTTCCAGTTATCTTGCTTATCAATAAAGTTGACCGCTCTGATGCACGAATTGCAGAAGTAGTTGACGAGGCGTACGAGCTCTTCCTTGATCTTGATGCAAATGAGGAACAAATTGATTTCCCAGTTGTGTATGCATCAGCTAAAGCTGGTCGTGCTTCACTGAAGCGTCCTGCAGATGGTGGAATGCCAGAAGAAGAGAATCTTGATGTTCTCTTTGACACAATCTTCTCTGCGATTCCAGCACCGGTTTATCACGAAGGTGCGCCACTTCAGGCACACGTAACAAACCTTGACTCATCACCATTCCTTGGTCGTTTGGCGCTATGCCGCGTTCACGAAGGTGTGATCAAAAAAGGTCAATCAGTTACATGGATGAAGACTGATGGAACAACAGAGCGAGTAAAGATCTCAGAACTTCTTGTAACAGAAGCACTTGAACGTGTTCCAGCACTTGAAGCAGGTCCTGGAGACATCATTGCTGTTGCGGGTATCGAGACAATCACTTTGGGTGAAACTCTTGCTGATACTGAAAACCCACATCAATTGCCACTTATTACAGTTGATGAACCTTCAATTTCTATGACAATCGGTATCAACACATCTCCACTCGCGGGCAAGAGCGGCAAAATGCTTACTGCGCGTCAAGTAAAAGATCGTCTTGATAAAGAGCTCATCGGTAACGTTTCACTTCGCGTACTTAATACAGAACGTCCAGATACATGGGAAGTTCAAGGCCGTGGAGAACTTCAGCTAGCAGTTCTTGTTGAAATCATGAAGCGCGAAAGTTTTGAACTTACAGTGGGTAAGCCACAAGTAGTGACGAAGATGATTGATGGAAAACTTCACGAACCAATGGAGCGACTTTCAATTGATGCACCTGAAGAATATCTCGGCGTGCTTACGCAGTTGATGGCGCTTCGCAAGGGACGCATGGAACAAATGGTTAACCACGGAACCGGTTGGATTCGTCTTGACTACAAAGTTCCTTCACGTGGGCTTATTGGATTCCGTACAGAGTTCCTTACTGAAACTCGCGGAACAGGATTGCTCCACCATGTATTTGATTCTTACGAACCTTGGTTTGGCGAATTACGTACTCGCGGAACAGGATCACTTGTTTCAGATCGCATCGGCGCAGTTACTTCATACGCACTTGCTGGAATTCAGGAACGCGGATCTATCTTCGTAGAACCTGGTGATGAGGTCTATGAAGGAATGGTTATCGGCGAGAACTCACGTTCTGAAGATATGGACGTTAACTGCGTTCGCGAAAAGAAGCTGACCAATATGCGTGCTTCAGGTACAGATGATTCTGAAAAGTTGATTCCACCTAAGAAGCTCAACATGGAAGGCGCTCTTGAATTCTGTCGCGAAGATGAATGCGTTGAAGTAACACCAGCGGTTGTTCGAATCCGTAAGGTGACACTCGACGGCGCAGAGCGCGCACGCGCTACTTCGCGAGCAAAGAAGAACAATCAGAGCTAATTACCCCGACTTGTCAGGGCCTTACGGTTGAATACGAACTGTGAGTAAGAACCCTTCAACGCCTCTTCGCCTCGTGCGAACAGAAGTTGAGGGGTTCTCTCTTTCCTTAAGTGAAGAACAACGCGCATGCGTTGACCATCGCGGAACGCCGTTAATTATCACCGGAAGAACCGGAACCGGAAAAACTTCAGTTCTCATTGAAGCAGCGTTATCGAGAATTGCTGGTGGACAGAAACCAGATTCAATTCTCATCCTTACCTATGGCAGAGATCGCGCATCTGAAATTCGTGATGCAATCGTGACGCGTTCGCAAAAAACTGCATACGAACCACTTGCTCGAACTTTCCACTCACTTGCATATTCAATTTTAAAGATGAGAACGACAGCAGATTATCGCGAAATTGTTCTGTTATCGGGTGCCGAACAAGAAACTTTTATCTCAGATTTACTTAAGGGCGACATCCAAGACGGGTATCAAAGTTGGCATGCAGATTTGCATCGAAGCCCAGATTCATTGGGAGAACCTCTTGAGACACAAGGTTTTGTCCGAGAACTTCGCGATCTTATTATGCGCGCAAACGAACGCGGAATTACACCCGAACAATTAGCATCGCGAGGCAAGGAGCTCGGTGAAAAGTATTGGCCGGGAGCTGCAGATTTTTGGAGAAGATATTTAGGTTCGATGACCTTGCAAGAGATATCTGC
>Ga0114975_10003397_pt1 | contig 10626 bp, 11 predicted proteins | sample S_130626_EF_Meta_FD_87031 | JGI IMG/M metagenome (GOLD analysis project Ga0114975, IMG submission 87031) | Freshwater microbial communities from Lake Simoncouche, Canada to study carbon cycling - S_130626_EF_MetaG | ecosystem: Environmental > Aquatic > Freshwater > Lake | place: Lake...
TTCAAACATTGTATGGTGATAGGTATCAACACCCACTTCTTCAAGGTCATTGTGCTTGCCACTCACACGCAAACATTTTTGTGTATCAGCAATTCGTGGATTTGATGGAATTCCATTGCCCAAAAAATAATCTTTAAACTGATTCATCCCTGCATTGGTGAACAGTAATGTTGGGTCGTTTTTTACAATAATTGGAGCCGAAGAAACAATTTGGTGCCCTTTACTTTTAAAAAAATCTAAATAAGCTTGGCGTATTTCAGCAGAAGTCATCATATAATTAGTAATTGGGCTGTTTTATTTTAATAAAAAAATATTAAAACTAACAACCGTTTATATTTGCTTTTTTTAATGACGGCAAATATAAAGGAATGAACTTGTGCTGCATCTAACTTGCTTGTTTCCGTTTCACTAATATTATCAGATTTCATATTTAAACACAATGAAAAATACACCTTTCACACACAAACACATTGAATTGGGAGCCAAAATGGCTGAATTTGCAGGCTATAATATGCCTATTAGTTATACAGGAATTAATGATGAGCATTTTGCGGTTCGCAATAGTGTTGGCGTTTTTGATGTGAGCCACATGGGTGAGTTTATTTTAAAAGGGGAGGGTGCTTTGGATTTAATTCAACGTGTTACAAGTAACGATGCTAGTAAATTGACTGATGGGAAAGCACAGTATAGTTGTTTGCCAAATGAAAATGGTGGTATTGTTGATGATTTACTTGTTTATTGTGTAGAAGAGAACAAAGTTTATATGTTAGTTGTAAATGCAAGTAACATTGAAAAAGACTGGAACTGGATTAGCAAACACAACACTGGAAATGTTGAAATGCACAACGTGAGCGATAAAACTTGTTTGTTGGCCATTCAAGGTCCTAATGCTACAAAAGCATTGCAAACATTGACAGATATGGATATTATGAACCTAAAATATTATACTTTCACTAAAGGTATTTTTGCTGGGGTTGATAATGTTTTAGTAAGTGCCACTGGGTATACAGGTGCAGGTGGAGTAGAGATTTATTTCAGAGATGAAAATGATAATGCCAATAAAATATGGGATGCCATTTTTGAAGCAGGGAAATCTTATCATATTAAACCGATTGGATTGGGAGCAAGAGATACCCTTCGTTTAGAAATGGGTTTTTGCCTATATGGAAATGATATAGATGATACCACTTCTCCACTAGAAGCTGGATTGGGCTGGATTACTAAGTTCACCAAGGACTTTACATCAAAAGCCATATTTGAACAGCAAAAAGCGGAAGGAGTTGAACGTAAACTAGTAGGTTTTGAGATGATTGACAGAGGAATTCCTCGCCACGACTATCTAATTAAAGATGCTGCCGGAAACACCATTGGAAAAGTTTGTAGTGGAACACAAAGCCCTAGTTTAAACAAAGCAGTTGGATTGGGCTATGTAACTGTAGAACATTCTGGCATAGATAATGACATTTTTATTGAAATAAGAAACAATTTAGTTAAAGCCAAAGTTGTTAAAATTCCTTTTGTATAAATAATTTAATAAAGTTTTGAGAGGCAGATATCACTATCTGCCTCTTTTATATCTAGATCTCATTTCAAGTTTAAATGCCTGGTCTTTCTGTCTCTTTTATATTTGCACAATGTTAAAAAACACACTTATCAAAGCTGCAGAAGCTGCTGCAAACATCCTTAAAGAAAATTTCGATAAAACATATACCATTTCGAATAAAGAAGGTATGAACAATCTTGTTACAGAGATTGATCACAAGAGCGAAGAAGCTATCATCAATATCATCAAAGCCGACTATCCTGATCATTTTATTTTAAGTGAAGAAGTTGGCGAAATTGTTCAGGACAGTGAATACAAATGGATAATTGACCCCATAGATGGAACTGTAAACTATGCTAATGGAATACCAATTTGTTGTGTAAGCATAGGAATTGAACAAGCTGGGAAAATGATAATGGGTGCTGTTTACAATCCTTTTATTAATGAATTTTTCTTTGCTCAACGTGGATTTGGAGCAACATTGAATGATAAAAAAATAAGTGTTACACAAAGGACAGAAGTTATAAAAAGCTGTTTAGTTACTGGGTTTCCTTACACTTACATTAATGAAGAAAATGGACCACTACAAGTGTTTGAAAAATTTATAAGAAAAGGAATTCCTGTACGCAGATTAGGAAGTGCCGCTATAGATTTATGTTGGGTGGCTGCTGGAAGATTCGATGGCTTTTATGAGCACCAATTGAGTGCCTGGGATAGTGCCGCTGGATTTATTATTGTTGAAGAAGCCGGTGGAAAAGTAACCAATTTAAAAGGCGATCCTTACAATCCTTATCAGCCAGGATTGATTGCTACCAATGGTTTGATACACGATGAAATTGTAAGAATTGTAAATGGAGGAGAGATATATTAATTACGAAGTTAGAAGTACGAATTTTGAAGTTGATTTGAAAAGTACAAATAATTTTATGCAGGATTTAAAACAAAGAACTTTTATTTTTTCTATTAATGTTGCAAAGCTACTTAAAGACTTACCTTATGATTTTGTGAATAGAGCTTACATAAACCAATTAATTAGATGTTCTTCATCAATTGGTGCAAATTATAGAGCAGCAAGACGAGCTAAGTCCGATGCTGATTTTATTAATAAACTTAAAATTGTAGAAGAAGAAAATGATGAATCAATTTACTTTCTGGAACTATTGCTTGAATTCAACCCAAACTTTAATGAAAGAATAACAGAACTAATTATTGAAGCAAATGAGCTTTTAAAAATATTTGTAGCATCTATAAACACTACAAGACAAAGAATCAATATAAAATAAAACAATTTTTCCGGTCGTACTTCTACCCTCGTACTCTGTACTTCTAACTTTGTACTTTGTAGCACGTACTTCTAACTTATAACATCGTACTTAACAAATGGAAAGAACAGAAATAGAAACACTAGGTGAATTTGGTTTAATAGATCATTTAACCAAAAATTTTGAAATTAAAAATGCTTCAACTATTCAAAGTGTTGGAGATGATGCAGCAGTAATTGATCACTTTGGCAAACAAACTGTAATCACAACAGATTTATTGATTGAAGGAATTCACTTTGACCTGATGTACACACCACTAAAGCATTTGGGCTATAAAAGTGTTATAGTAAATGTGAGTGATATTTATGCAATGAATGCCACACCAACTCAAATTACAATGAGTATTGGCTTAAGCAACAAAATAAGCTTAGAAGCTATTGACGAATTTTATGAAGGTGTTTATGCTGCTTGTGAAAAATACAGTGTTGACTTGGTGGGAGGTGATACAACTTCTTCTCAAAAAGGATTTATCATTTCTGTTACTGCTATTGGAGAAGTTACTCCAGATAAATTTGTTAAAAGAAGCACAGCACAAACAGGTGATTTGATTTGTGTGAGTGGATATTTGGGTGGTGCTTTTCTTGGTCTTACTTTAATGGAAAGAGAAAAAAGAATTTACCTTGAAAATCCACAAATACAGCCAGATCTTGAAGGTGAGGATTATATAGTTGGAAGGTTATTAAAACCTGAAGCTAGAAAGGACATTATTGAATTTCTTACTGCAAATGAAATCACTCCAACGAGTATGATGGATGTGAGTGATGGATTAAGTAGTGAGGTGTTGCATATTAGCAAACAAAGCAATTTGGGTTGTAGGTTATACGAAGAAAAAATTCCAGTTCATCCATCTGCAAAACAAGCGGCATTTAAGTTTGGTTTGGATGCAACAGTTTGTGCTTTGAGTGGTGGTGAAGATTATGAACTTATTTTCACGATTAAGCAAGAAGACTACGAGAAAATAACATTGAGTGAAGAAATAAGTGTAATTGGTTATATGGCTGAACTTGAAGAAGGTTGCAAAATCATTACCAAAGGTGGCAGCACTCATAACATTGAAGCTCAAGGTTGGAAGGCGTTTTAAGCTATGCTCGATGTAAGTGTAAGAGGTGTTTGCTTTAAAATTATTTTATTGCAAACACAATTCTTACACCCATCGGAATGCTGACACCCCAGACATCAACATTTGTAAGTGCTTTTTGATTATCTATAAAAAATGGTTTCTTTACTTCAATTATTTCATCAGGATGTTCTTTAACCTTATGATTGGTAACTCTTGCACCTAAACCAATGTAGGGCTCTACAAACACACAACCATCTAAAAGCTCAATTCTGCTTCCAAATTTAACGTTCAATCCCAATACATTTTTAACAACTGTATAATCATCTTTTTGGTAATATGATGGTATGCCATTTTGATACTCACGACCTATCCATCTACTTTCCCCCCAATAATTTTTTTTCCAAAAGCAATCTAGTTCAATAAAATTCTCCATAAGGTTATCTAAAAAAAATTTGTAGGTTGGCTTTATAATAAATCCTGTTCTGTAAACATTGTCAACAGCAAGTGTGTTTATTAATAAAGAAACATCTAGCCCAAGGGCTTGTTTTTTTGTTGTTCTTAATTCTGCACCAAATGTTACACTAGGGTGATAAACATCTATCAATGATAATGGAGAAAAACGTAATGAAAGTTGTTCACGTTTATTACCTTTTTGATTAAATGCAATGATGCAAATACAAAGAAGTAACGCAGTTAGTATTATTTTTCGCATCATTTAATAGTTATTATTTTAACCGGATTACTCCTGTTCGTGATATCATAAATATTAATGCCATTGCTAGTGTAGCAAATCAATTCATCGTCATAAGGTATAAGGTCTAAGCACTTTTCATCTTTAAGTGTTTTAACAAGTGTGGGCAAATATTGATTGGTAATATCATACACTTGCAATCCCTTAGATGTATCACATACATATAAATGATTACCCCAATATCCCAAACCCATAGGCTCTTGCATGGGTAAGGTGTATATTTCAATAGGGTTGTTTATAAAACGAATATCAATAACTGATAATACACTTCGCCCACCACCACACATACTTGAGCTGCGAAGTGTGGCATAAGCAACACTATCTTTTGCTACTACAGGATCGCACCTTCTAAATACTTGCTGGCTAGTTGCTGTACTTATCATAGTTGGGTTCAATGGATTTGCCAATGAGTAAATATATACTACGCTGGTGCTACCTATAAATAGTTTGTCTTTAAAAGCAAATATGGTTTCAATGCCCCAGCCAATATTTATAATGTTTTTATAAACAGGTGTGCTAGGGTTCGATATATCAAAAATGCGAAGCCTAGTATCGTCAACACTATAGAGATAGTTGCCTACAATGGTAAACCTAGCAAGGCTTCCACCAGTTCCTGTAGTTACGTAAATGTTATTCCCTTGATCATTTTTTGTGCAGCAAAAAAAAGAGAATGCTATAAGTGTATAAGTAAGTATCTTTTTCATAATCTATATTTTAATAGTTTATCTGTAGCAATTTCTGTTTACAGTAGTTTGTTTTTTCCAACCTATCACAACACCCTTTGTGCTATCTACACACTCAAAATATACATCACTTTCACTTGGATAATTTTGTATGCTTTGCATTGGAAATACGCCATTAATTCTATTTACAACTTTTGGATTGGTTGGGTTATGCAAATCAAACACCACTAAATCAACAAGATTATTTGCATATAAAAAACTATCCTTGATGGCCATTTCAAAATTGTATGGAATATTTATAAAACCTGTTTTTACAGGCTGTAGTTTATTGGTATTATCAATTACGTGTATACCTGTACCCATATCATTTTGAAAAATATAATTGCCGTATGCATAAATTTTTCCCGGATTCATGGTAGGCCTCGACGTTTGAAAATTTATTTGTACAATATCGTTCTTGTTGGCATAAATAGGTACATAGCCATAACCTTTATTATCCTTGTTTATCCAATTCCATCTGCGTGTGCAAGCAAATGCTAATGATATAATAATGATAGCTAAGAATATTTTTCTCATACCAATTTTTTTTAAATGTAGAACTAATGATTCGTTAATGTAATCTTTGCATTGTCAAAAGATTGTCATTTCTTTATTTGAATATTTTTTACAATGCAAACACATGGTTCTATAGGCGTTTTTGATAGTGGTTATGGCGGATTAACTATTTTAAAAGAGATTGTTAAACATCTTCCAGATTATAATTATGTTTATTTGGGCGATAATGCTCGTGCACCTTATGGAAACAGAAGCTTTGATACAGTGCATCAATACACAAAAGAATGTGTAGAATGGTTTTTTAATCAAGGATGTCATTTAGTAATACTAGCTTGCAACACTGCATCAGCAAAGGCTTTGAGAACTATTCAGCAAAAATATTTGCCAACTATTTCTGAAACAAAAAGAGTATTGGGTGTTATTAGACCAACTGCCGAGGTAATTGGTAATTTCTCAAAATCTAAGCACGTTGGTGTTTTAGCAACAACAGGCACAGTGCAGTCTAACTCTTATACAATAGAAATTAATAAATTCTTCCCCGCCATTCAAGTGCATCAACAAGCTTGCCCAATGTGGGTTCCATTGATTGAAAATAATGAATATAAAACTAAGGGTGCTGATTATTTTGTAAAAGAATACATTCTGCAACTTGATAAACAAAACCCCAATATTGATACCATTTTATTGGCTTGCACACACTATCCATTGTTATTAGATAAGATTAAAGAATACACTCCAATAGGAACAAAAATTATTACTCAAGGAGAAATTGTTGCTAATAGTTTAGCTGATTATTTACAACGCCATCCTGAGATTGAAAGCCTTTGTAGCAAAGGAAATAAAAGGGAATTTTATACTACAGATTCGATTGAAGATTTTAATCAACACGCATCTGTTTTTTATGGAGAGAATGTGCAGTCTAAATTGGCAAGGTTTTAATTATTCAACAACAAAACAACAATGAAAAATATTCTTATTGCAGGTGGCAGCGGCTTGGTTGGTAAAAGGTTAACAGAAATGTTATTAGATAAAGGCTATAGTGTCACTATTTTAACAAGATCATCAAATATAGTTTCAAATAACCCTAATATATTTTTTGCTAACTGGAATACAGACAAACAAACAATAGATGAGCAAGCTGTTTCAAAAGCAGATGCAATTATTAATCTCGCAGGTGCAGGTGTCGCAGATAAACGTTGGTCTGTAGAACGAAAGAAAGAGATTGTTGATAGTAGGGTAAATAGTGGAAGGTTAATTGTTAATGCCTTGCAACGTATACCAAATAATGTTAGTGTTGTTGTTAATGCTAGTGCTATTGGTTGGTATGCACCCAATCAACAATCAAATGAAATATATCAAGAAGGAGAACCTGCAAACATCGATTTTTTAGGTGAAACTTGTAAGCAGTGGGAACTAAGTATTCATCCAATTTCATTAACAAAAAAAAGATTGGTTAAGTTAAGAATAGGAATTGTTTTAAGTAAAGATGGTGGGGCATTAAAAGAGTTTTTAAAACCTTTGAAATTTGGAGTAGCCACAATACTTGGATCTGGTAAACAAAAAATTAGTTGGATACATATTGATGATTTATGTAGAATGTTTATTGCAGCTGTTGAACAAGAAAGTATGAATGGAGTTTACAATGCAGTATCACCAATGGTTACAACCAATAGCAAATTAAATATTGCCTTAGCAAAAAAACTAAGAGGTAAATTTTATATACCCATTTTTGTCCCTAAATTTTTGTTGAAAATTGTATTGGGAGAATTAAGTGTTGAGGTTTTAAAAAGCTCAGATATTTCTTGCAAAAAAATACACGATGCAGGTTTTCAATTTCTATATCCATCTATTGAAAGTGCTTTTGAACAGATGTTTCCAAAGAAATAAAAGTAGAAAAGTTAGCAATTACAAATCACTTGTTTCAAACCTTTTTTTAACAACAACATAATAAGCTATCAAGTAAAACGCTGCAATACCTAGTAATAAAGCTACACTAGTGTCTGGCAGAAATTGCTTTTGCATACTTTTAAAAAACGGCATTGGTATTAAATTGTCGGTACTTTCAAGTGGTAAAAATCTACCAATATTATTTGCATAGCGGTTTAGTATACCTGCAATGCTATTTTCTAAAATGGTAGCATATAAAAAATAAACACCAATTGCAAAGCCACTCCGTTTTAATAAAACTCCAATCAATAAAGCAGCAGAAGAATAGCTAAGACATTGGATAAAAAAATATCCTATATACTGACAATCATTTAAGCTGAAAGAAGTGTGTCCATCAGCAAAGCCAAACAATAATGCAGCTATAAACACCACCAATGTTGAAATAGTGGTAATGATGAATAGAAATAAAAACTTTGCAGTAATGAATTGCGATCTGCTCCATCCATCAATGATGTTTTGACGATGTGTTTTATAACTGTATTCATTACAAATAGAAATTAATACCAATAAACCCGGAACAAACATTAAGAAACTACTTAACCAGCTAGTCATTTGCCAATTTGATGGAAATGAATAAGGTGTATTGCCAATAAATAAATTGGCAACCATTTTGGTTTTTTCTCTTTCAAATATGGATTGTTGAATTCTAAAGGCAATTAGGTTTGCACCAAAAATGCTGATAAGATACAAAACAGACAATACCCAAAAAGTTCTGTAATCTTTAACTTTCATCCACTCTATTTTGATAAGCTTTTTCATTTGATTGTTTTAGTTGTTTGTTATTTCAAGGAACTTGGCTTCTAGGCTTTTCTTTTTTAAATGAAGATGGTTAAGTGTAATGCCACTATCAAAACAATGTTTATTAATGTCATCTAATTTAGCTGTGCCGGTTTTAAAATAAAGTTGTAATAAATTATCTTTTTGTTTAGGATGATATGCACTTAATACATTCATCAGCTTAGACAAATCTGCACAACCTACTTCAACGATTTCTTCGTTTACCAATACTTCGTCTACTTTGCCTGCCGTTAACAATATTCCTTTTTTTAAGATGGCAACATAGTTACAAACTTTTTCTACTTCATCTAAAAGATGGCTAGCCATAATAATTGTTTTTCCTTCAACAGAAAGCGTTTGAATCAATGCTCTAATTTCAGCAATTCCAACAGGGTCAAGTCCGTTTGTGGGTTCATCTAAAATTAAAACATCGGGGTCGACTATTAGTGCAGCAGCTATAGCTAGTCTTTGTTTCATGCCTAATGAAAAGGTGCTAAACTTGCTATCTTTTCTTTCCAATAAATTCACTTTTTTTAATACATTATCAATATTGTTAAATCCCTTGCCCTTTATTGCTGCAACAATTTGTAGGTTTTTTTCGGCAGATAAATAATGATAGAAATTGGGTGTTTCTAATAAGGTTCCAATTTGTTTTCTTGCATCTGCATCAGGTTCTTTACCCAATAATTCAAAACTTCCAGAACTTGGCTGCAGCACATTTAAAACAATACCCAATAATGTTGTTTTGCCGCTGCCATTAGGGCCTAGTATTCCAAATACACTTCCTTTAGGCACATCAAACGAAACATTGTTGAGTGCCTGTATAAAGCCATATTTTTTACTAATATTTTTTACAGATAGTACTGTTTGCATAATTGTTTTTTATAGTGAATACTATTGCGTTGTTAGGTTTCACGAAAATAGGGGTATGCTGCTGTAGCAGAAAAGTTTTGTTTAACAGGTAATTATTATTTTTAAACCTGCCGAAAATGCAGATATGTGGTAAAAAGAGTTGCATCTCCAATTTTGCAGCTGCATCTTCCGCACACTTCATGCATCCACAAATTTTGAGGATGCATCTTATAATTTTGAAGAAAAATTGGTTATTTTTCGATTTTGTTTGCTTAATTATGTCTTATAAGTTATCTCCAGAAAATGAAAAATTGAGATATTACTGCAGAAGTTGGGGAGATATGCATCTCTGCAAGAACTTTTACTGTTACTATATGATTCTTGATACTACATGTATTTAAACCTTAAAAAACACCTTGATAAATTAATCCAATTAAAAGTGATATTCTTAAATTAGCGATTTAGTTACAGATTTATTTTCCGTTGCTATATTTTAAGTTATTTGAGTAGCTACCCTTTTTTAGTTTTTCGTAACCATTTATTTAGCGATGGAAAAATTGTTAATGAATCTTGATGAATAGAAAAACGTTGATCATAATCCCAAAGTGAAACAGGAATATTAAATTGATACATACTGCTGGTTACATCTTGCAAATAATTTGATCTTGATTTTGGATCTGCAACATCAATAACGCCAGCCTCTGTACAAATTAAAATCATATTGTTATTTGCACAAAAATTGGCAACTTGGTTCATCCTATCATTCAAATATTGTTTTGTTCCTTCGAAAGCATATTTGTTATAATCTTTTTCTACACTCGTTCCAATAGCATCTTTACTCATTGGAGGCATTTTTCTTCTTTTAAAAGGATAAGGAAAACCTTTCATATAAGTTTTATCGCTTGTCCATTCTGCACCTTGATGTGTAAAAATGTAGGGTTCATAAAAATGAAATGTATAAAAAAGTTTTGTATCGTTTAGTTTTCCCATATTCATTAGGTCGCTTAAACCATTGTAATTTGTTCCACCAATGATATATATCCTGTTGGTATCTTCACCTCTTATATAGCTAATTAATTTTTCGGCAGTTAACTTCCAACGATAAGCCCCCATTGTGGGTTCATTGTATAATTCAA
>Ga0114975_10003398_pt1 | contig 10623 bp, 12 predicted proteins | sample S_130626_EF_Meta_FD_87031 | JGI IMG/M metagenome (GOLD analysis project Ga0114975, IMG submission 87031) | Freshwater microbial communities from Lake Simoncouche, Canada to study carbon cycling - S_130626_EF_MetaG | ecosystem: Environmental > Aquatic > Freshwater > Lake | place: Lake...
CTACAAAGACCAACAAGAAAAGCTCAAAGACAAAGACCTCAGCACCTATGGTTTCTTGGGCTACCCCCTGCTGCAAGCCGCAGACATTCTGATTTACAAAGCCCGCTGGGTGCCGGTAGGCGAAGACCAAGCCAGCCATGTGGAACTCACCCGGGAAGCGGCAAGGCGTTTCAACCATTTGTATGGCCGCGAACCCAATTTCGACGCCTTGGTACAAGACTGTTTGGCCAAGTTACCCAAAGACAGCGTCAAGCGTTTTGAAAAATCGCGAAAACAGTTTCAAGAAACCGGCGACGCCAAAGCCATGGAAGGCGCCTTGGACTATTTGAAAACCGCGCCCGAACTCGACGACAAAGACCGCGAGCGGCTAGAAGGCCATTTCAAAGGCACGGGCAAAGCCGTGCTGACCGAGCCGCAAGCCCTGCTGACGCAAACCAGCAAATTGCCCGGGCTGGACGGCGCCAAAATGAGCAAAAGCTACAACAACTCGATTGCCATGCGCGAAGACAAAGCCAGCATCGAGACCAAGGTCAAGCGAATGCCTACCGACCCTGCACGCGTCAACCGCAGCGACCCTGGCAACCCCGATCGCTGCCCAGTTTGGCAGTTTCACCTTGTGTATTCAACCCCCGCGACCCGCGAATGGGTGAAGACCGAGTGCGCTCGTGCTGGCATTGGCTGCTTGGAGTGCAAGCAGCCGGTGATAGATGCGATCATTTCCGAGCAAGAACCCATGTTGGCTCGGGCAGAACCTTTTGTTTCCAATCCTCAGCTTGTTCGTGATATCGTAGACGCTGGAACGCAGCGGGCTCGGGCCACGGCACAAGAAACCATGCGCGATGTGCGCGAGGCCATGGGCCTGAATTACTAAGAACGGAGAATAACGATGAGTCTTTATGTCATTGATGACCACCCAATGGTCCGCCAAATGATTGGCATGTTGCTGCGTCGCTTGCGCCCCGCCTCCAAGGTGGTGGAATTAGAGAAATTTAGCGAGTTACAGGCCGCACTGATCAAAAATGGTGAGCCCGAGTTGTTTGTTCTTGACCTGCTGCTACCTGGCGTCAAGGGCGCTACTGCTATCTCCGATGTGAAGAAAATGTACCCCGAAATTCCCTTGGTGGTGCTCTCTGCCATGCCCTCTGGCGAAGCGCGTGACGCTTGCCTCGAAGCAGGCGCTGACCTCTACATTGAAAAATCCACCGACACATCTGAAATTTCTGCAGCCATCCAAGACATCATGAAGTCTGACAATGGTGATGATGATGCCGAAGTCGTGGTGATTGGCGACATCAAACTCTCTAAGCGCCAAAAGCAGCTTATCCTGATGCTGGACCGCGGTTTGTCTAACCGCGATATCGCCGCCGAACTCAGCATCAGCGAGCACACTGTCAAGGTGCATTTGTGGCGCCTCTTCCGCCGCTTAGGTGTCAAAAGCCGTACCCAAACCCTGCACTTTGCGCGTACACATGGTTTGTTGATGGGCTGATAGCCCACCGTTCAGCCCTTATTTGCTCAAGGGCTGGGCAATCACCAAGTTCAGTTTTTCTTTGCTACCAGGCTTGACGGGGCCAGCGCTCACCCCCAAGTCGCCGGGTTGAGCCATGGCGTTACCGCTTCTTGAAATTCGCGCCCGCACCATCACCGCGCTGATGTGCGAGAGCTTCATTTGCGGGTTCATGGCCATGCTGTCGTCCAGCACAAAGTCGTAAGGCAATTTGTCCACTGTCGTGCGGACAATGGCCAAAGGCATTCGCGGTCCATCGGCAGCATTCGCATAAATGAACACCGTGTCTTGCGGTGAAACTTGCGAAGCCAAGGAAGGGTCTAGGCTGACACGACCAGCAATGCGCTCAGCGCCTGGCGCCGATTTGCCTTGCGTTGGCTTGGCAGTTGGCGCAGGCGTTTGGGGCGCTTGGGCCACCACTGTATCGGGGTCAAGGGCCGGCATGTTCAAGCGTTCACGCGCTTTGTTGATGGCTTCCACCAAAGCCGGCAAGTCAGGCGAAGAAACTGGCAACAAACCGCGAACTTTGTCCCAGTATTTCAGCGCGTCTTGAAACTGGCCTTGCGAAAATGCAGCACTGCCTGCCAGCAGCAAGGCGTTGCCATGCTCAGGGTCTGCTTTGAGCACACTTTGGATGATGTCCCAAGGCTCACCCTCAAACTTACCTTGGTTTTTTTGCGCCAGTACCTCGGCGCGTTCAATGCGTACATCGTCATTGGCCGCAATGGAGAGCGCCTTTTTAAAGGCCTCATCTGCTGGCTCATAACGAGCCAAAGCGCGTTCTATGCGCCCGAGCATCACCCAGCCCTCAGCATTGTTGGGGTTCTCGGCCAAGCGTTGGCGCAATTGATCGGACATGGTTTGGAGTTTTTCGCTGGAAATTTGCTCGTCACCACCGACTTGGTTGGCCAGCAGCGGGTCGATACCCACAGGTGTGCCCACCCAAAAATACATACCGAATGACAGCAAGGGAATTGCCAAGGCCAAACCTGCCACCAAGCCACGCCAGTGCGGCGATGCCAAGGGTTCAGAGGCGGTTTTCTGAGGGGTATCTTCCAATAAACGCTGGGTTAATTCTTCGTGTGAGGCATCGAAGCCGGCTTGGTCAAGGGTGCCCTGCGCGAGTTCGTGCTGCAACTCGGCCAAGTGCTCGCGGTAAACCGCCACCTGCGACAACACATTTTCACGTTCACTGACCGGTAAACCTGCCAGCGACGCGCGACGCAAACTCCACGCAAACACCAAAACCACGGCAACACACATGAGTACCGCACAAATCAAAAACCATTGAACCGCGTTCATTCAATCTTTCAAAAGTTGTTCCGCCTGCGCTCGCTGAGCAGCGTCAAGGTGGTGATGCGTGAGTTGCCTGCGCTGGCGTAAATAGCGCCAGAAACCGCCAATGGCCAACACAAGCAAGAGAAAAGGCCCGAACCACAAGGGCCATGTCAGGGGCTTGAGGGGAGGCTTGTAAAGCACAAAGTCGCCATAGCGTTCAACCAAATATGTTTTGATCTCAGCGTCGGTTTTATTGTCACGAATGAGTTTGCGTACCTCGCGACGCAGGTCTTCAGCCAACTCGGCATGCGAAGAGGACAAGGACTCGTTTTGGCAAACCAAACAACGCAACTCTTCGGCAATCACCACCAAGCGGGCTTCGACTTGGGGGTCTTGGGCCATGGGTTGGGCTTCCCCCGCCTGTACCAACCAAGACATGGCACTGAAGCTTGCAACAAGCAGTGCGTGTTTCATGCGGGTTTGTCCAGTTGTTGAATCAAGGGAAGAATCGTTTCTATCAAAATTTCGGGGGTGACAGGGCCAACCCGCTTGTAACGGATGATGCCCTCTTTATCGATCAGGTAAGTCTCGGGCACACCATAAACACCGTAGTCAATACCCACACGCCCATCCAAGTCCATCACCGACAGCTTGTAGGGGTCTCCGGCCTTTTGCAAAAACTTCAGGCTGCGTTCACGGGCGAGTTGCAATTTATCCGCCTCACTGCTTTGTGCATTGGCAGCATCGCTGCCTTGTAGTTCTTTGTAACTCAAGCCCACGATGGGGATGCGCTGGCTTTTGGCAAACTGCACCAGTAAAGGGTGCTCTTCTCGGCACGCCACACACCATGTCGCCCAGACATTGAAGATCCACACTTGGCCCTTCATATCGACAGGGCTGAAGGGCTTGTCGCCACTCAAGGTGGGCAGACTGAACACCGGCGCAGGTTTGCCGACCAAGGGAGAAGGAATTTCGCGCGGGTCGCGCTTTAAACCTACACCTAAAAACACCACCAAAACGGCGAACAACGCCAATGGAAGCAAAAACTTTTTCATGCCGAGCCTGACAAAGCCTCGGATGCCGTGCGAACAGACTGTTGGTTGGTGTTGCGGCGATAGCGCCGGTCTAAGGCGGCCAACACCCCACCAAAGACCATGAACAGCACGCCAGCCCACAGCCATGGCACAAAGGGCTTGTAATAAACCCGCATGCTCCAAGAAGGCGTATCTCCCGCCACTGGGTCCCCCAAAGAAACATACAAATCGCGTAATGGCCCTGTGTCAATAGCGGCTTCGGTCATTCCCATGGCAGTAGAAAAGTAACGGCGTTTTTGGGGATACAAAATTTCGATGACTTGATCGTTTTTCAGCACTTCGACTTTGGCTTGCATGGCTTTGTAATTGGGCCCCATCACGTCTTCCATACCCACTAAGCGGAAGGTGTAGGGCGCGATAGTGACGGTGTCGCCAAGGGCCATGCGCACATCGCGTTCAACCTCATAAGACTTCACGCCGGTGATGCCCAGCACCAGCACAGACATGCCAAAGTGTGCCAAATGCATTCCCCAAAATGAGCCGCCTATGCGACCCGGTTTGCTTAAGCGCTCGACCACGTGCTGCAAGCTGCCCAAGCCCACCCACATGCCCAGAAAAACGCCCAGCATGGTGCCTGCCGACCAAGTGCCAAACACAAAAGGCAGCACAATGGCCAAGAACAAAGCCGCACCACCGACAAAGCGCAGACGCCAAAACACTTCGCTCATACGCGCTTCGCGCCAGTGCGCTACCGTCCCTGGCACCAGCACAAAGAGCAGCGGCACCATGAGAGGCGCAAACACCAGATTGAAATACGGTGGCCCCACAGACAGCTTGCCCATGTTCAGCGCATCAATGATGAGTGGGTACAAGGTGCCCAGCAAGACCGCGCCAGTGGCCACCACCAGCAAGACGCTGTTGAGCAACAAAAAAGACTCTCTAGAGACCAAACCCATGGTGCCGCCCAAGGTCACAGTGGGCGCTCGCCATGCAAAAAGGGTGAGCGAAGCGCCCACCACCACTGCCAAAAAGACCAGAATAAAAATACCGCGAGAAGGGTCAGACGCAAAGGCGTGAACCGAGGTCAGCACGCCTGAACGAACCAAGAACGTGCCCAGCAAGGACAAGGAAAAAGCTGCAATCGCCAACAGAACTGTCCAGGCTTTGAAGCTGCCGCGCTTTTCAGTGACCATCAAAGAGTGAATAAGCGCGGTGCCCACCAACCAAGGCATGAGGGACGCGTTTTCCACGGGGTCCCAAAACCACCAACCACCCCAACCAAGCTCGTAGTAAGCCCACCAAGAACCCAAACCAATGCCAAAGGTAAGAAAGGCCCACGCGATGACGGTCCAAGGTCGTGACCAACGCGCCCAAGCGGCGTCAAGTCGCCCCGAGAGCAAGGCGGCAATGGCAAAGGCAAACGCCACCGACATGCCGACATAGCCCATGTAGAGCATGGGCGGGTGAATCACCAAGCCGGGGTCTTGCAGCAATGGGTTGAGGTCGCGTCCATCGGCGGGCATGGGAAAGAGTCGGTCAAAGGGGTTGGAGGTGGTCAAGATGAACATCAAAAAACCCACTGACACCAGACCCAAGACACCCAGCACCCGCGCCACCATGGCCAGTGGCAGGCTGGCGGAAAAAATCGCGACCGCTGCGGTCCAGCCACTGAGCATGAGCACCCACAACAGCAAAGAACCTTCATGCCCGCCCCACACCGCTGCGAATTGGTAGGGTTTGGGTAGCAAGGTGTTGGAGTGCTCGGCGACGTATTTCACCGAGAAGTCGTTGCTTAAAAACGAAGAGGCCAAACACGCAAAGGCGAAGGACACCAACACAAATTGCAGCAGCGCAGCAGGACGCGCCAGCGACTGCCACACCATGTTGTGGCGCAAAGTACCAGCCAGCGGCACAGTACCCAAAAACAAAGCGATGACGGCAGACAGCACCAACGCAAATTGACCAAGTTCAGGAATCATCAGCAATCAGCTTTCAAGGTTTGACAGATTGCGCGGCACGGGCCTGCGCGGCTTCGTCTAAGGCGTGTTGCGCCTCAGGGGGCATGTAATTCTCGTCGTGTTTGGCCAGCACCTCGGAGGCGGTCATCAGGCCTTGGGCATCCAAGCGACCTTGCGCCACCACACCCTTACCCTCTTTGAACAAATCGGGCAGTAAACCACTGTAGCGCACGGGTATCTCTTGGGCGGTATCGGTAACCACAAATGACACATCCGTGCCGTCGCGTTGCAGGCTGCCCACTTTCACCAAACCCCCAATGCGAAAGGTTTTGTTCTTGGGCGCTTCACCCTTCAAAACTTGGGTAGGTGTGAAGAAGAACACCAAATTGTTTTGAAACGCGTTTAGCACAAACGCCGCCGCCAATGCCAGCACCAGCACACCACCTGCAATCAGCGCAAAACGGGTTTGTCGAGGTGACAAGCTCATGGGTTCTCCAAGCTTTGTTCAGCCCGCACCAACGCCAAGGCGCGGCGGTGGGCCAGGTGAGCCTGCGCGATTTCCAAAAGGAGCAGCAAAGCGGTCATGCCCATGCTGCCCCAAACATACAGGCCATAGCCACCCATGAACCAAAAATCTGACCATGTCTCCCACCTCATGCTTTGACTCCTGCAACTTCAGGCAGAGCCTTAACCCAATCGGTATGACGTTCACGCTCGATGATGAGGGTACGAACGCGGTAACAAACTATGGCCAAGGTGTAAACCCACATGGCCAAGGCCATCAGCAACATACCCCACAGCATCAACTGCGCCATGCTCGGCGAGCGTGTCAGCGATACCGATGCGCCTTGGTGCAAGGTGTTCCACCACTTCACAGAAAAATAAATGATGGGCACATTGATGGCGCCCACAATCGCAATCAAAGCCCCCGCGCGGTCGGCGCGACGCACATCGTCAATGGCCGAGGTGAGCGCAATGTAGCCAAGGTAGAGAAAAAACAATACCAACTCGGACGTTAAACGTGCATCCCAGACCCACCAAGCACCCCACATGGGCTTGCCCCACAAAGCACCCGTCCACAACGACAAAAACGCAAAGATCGCGCCCGTGGGCGCCAAAGCGCGGGTCATCATGCCCGATAAGCGGGTGTTGAAAGTCAGGCCCAGCACAGCCCAAAAAGCCATTGCAAGGTAAATCACCATGGACATCCAAGAAGCGGGAACATGCACAAAGATGATGCGGTAGCCCTCGCCTTGCTGAGCGTCAGCAGGCGCTAAAGCAAAGCCCACCCACAAGCCCGCCAAGGTCAGCGCCAAAGCCAAGGCCGCCAACCAAGGCCATAAGCGTCCTGCCAAGCCATAAAAGGTTTGGGGAGCAGCGTAATAAAACCAGCGCATTGTCATTTATTCATTCCAAGGCAATGCGCAAAGCCGCACTGCAAGCCCAAGGGCTGAAAAACACAGCTGGCAACAACATCGCCAGCAAAATTGAAACATGGGCTTGCGCACCCAAACCACTGTTCAAAGCCTCTACGGCGCCAGCACCAAACACCAGCACAGGTACAAACAAAGGCAGAACCAACAAAGCAACCAACACACCACCGCCTCGCACCCCCAAAGTAAGGGCAGCGCCAATCGCTCCTATGCAAGACAACACTGGGGTCCCCAACAAGAGAGAGAGAGCCAACATGCCCAAAGCATCTGAAGGCAAATCAAACTGCAATCCCAGCAAGGGGGCCAATGCTACCAAGGGCAAACCAGAAACCAGCCAATGTGCAAAGATTTTCCCTAAGACCAAAAGCCCTAAGGGGTGCGGGGACAGAACCAGGTGCTCCAAAGAACCATCCCGCCAATCGTTTTCAAACAAACGCGGCAAGGTGAGCATGCTGGCCAGCAATGCCCCTACCCAGAGCACGCCAGGGCCAATGTGACGCAAAGTGGCAGCTTCAGGGCCGATGGCCAAAGGAAACAAGGCGGCCACCACCACAAAGAAAAACAAACCACTCAAAACCTCGGCCTTGCGCCTGAAGGCCAGCCGCAGGTCACGCGCCACTAAAGCAAAGAACGCACTCATCTGCCTAGCCTCCAAGGCAAGACAGCGCTACCCAAGTCAACCGCTTGGTGACTGGTAAAGAGCAACAAACCATCTTGCTGAAGATGCTGGCGCAGCACTTGCTGCAAGGCATGAACCGCCAGCGTGTCCAGTGCCACAAAGGGTTCGTCCAGCACCCATAAGCGGGCTTTGGACAGCTGCAAACGCGCCAACGCCACGCGCCGCTTTTGCCCTTGCGACAAAACGCGCAGCGGCAAATGCGACCTGCTGCCAAGACCCTGCGCTTGCAGTGCTTGCAAGGCTTGTTCGTGGCCGACAGGATGGCCTGCCAGTACCGACGCGGCGCGCAGGTTTTCCAAGGCAGAGAGTTCATCTTTCAAGCCAAGACTGTGGCCCAAATACAGCAAGTCGCGCGAGAAAGCATGACGCACCTCTGCAATAGCTTGCCCACCCCAGCGCACCTCGCCGCTGGCCGTAGGTGCCAAACCACACACCATGCGCAGCAAACTGGTTTTGCCCGAACCGTTGTCGCCTTCGATTTGCATGGCTTGGCCTGGGCTCAAGGTGAAGCTTTGCGGCGCAAACAAGGGGCGACCGCCGCGCTCGCAGCTGAGTGCTATGGCTTGAAGCTGGCTCATGCCCAAAACGTACCCGCCAAGGTCACCACCTTGGCACCGGTGCTGATCTTGAACCGCGCAATGCCGGCACTTCGACCCGTGTTGATGCCGCCCATGTCCAGTGATCGAATGCCACGTTCTTTCAATGCCTCCATGCCTTTGTAGAGCAGCAGGTTGTGCGCATGGGCATCACGCCCTGCATCGCTGGTCCAACCGATTTGGTAGGTGGCGGCTTGGCCGTGCAGCAAAAACATCATGCCTGCCACTCGGTCGCGTCCGATGTCAGCTCGCAAGGTCAAGACGTTTTGCCCAGGTTGTTTGCGCGAGGCAATATAAGCATCGACAAAATGCAAGGGCATACCTTGCAAGCCTCGGTTCTCGCGCTGCTGTTGTTCGGCGTCCATCAGCCAGCGGTATTGGCCCACATTGGTACCCACTCGGTGTACGGTCAATTCAGACTTTTCAGCGCCGCCTACACGGTGGCGAAAACGTTTTTCCAAATCTGTCCGAAGATCTTCCATCGAGGGGCTGAGGTCCAGTAGCGCGGTGGAGTAACCAGTCATGACACGCTTCAAGGGCGACAGGCCCAAGTCTTCGCCGCTGGGCTCGTTGGGGGTGACAAACAAAAACCGCAAACCCTTCACCGGCAAGTTTTGGCGCAGGCTACGGTAGGCGTGTGCTTTGTCTTTGCCGCTCAAAGGTGTCAACCACAAAGGTCCTCGAGTGCACAGGGCCACGCCACCGAAGCTGCCAAAACGGCGCACCACGCATTGCGCCTGTCCCACGGTTTTCCCATCGGCTTGAATAACAGCGCGAATCACTGTGCCACCACTTACCAGCATGGTCGAGCCATAAGCCCAGTCTTGCTGCAAGGGACCCGCAGCTTGGGTGTGCGCCGCGTCCCAGGCCTCGGTGTCTTGGGTGCCCCACTCGACCTTCATGCCGACACACCCGCTTTGGTTAACATGGATGCATGTGGAGCAGATTTTTTAAACGCACCCCTGTGCAAACCGTGATGGGACACCGCCTGCCCGAGCCGCGTCTGACATGGCAAGCCGCGCTGTGGATGGTGGTGTACTTGGGACTGCCGCTGTTGTTGGTAGGCACACTTATAGATCTGGCCATACAGCTGACCACCGGCATTTGCACCGGTTTGTGGTGTTTTTTCTAAAGCGTAACCATTCATAAAGAAGGCATCTTAGCGGGTGCTACTGCCTTGTTTTTCAGGACTCCATGAACCTCCCTTCCCCCCCCTCCCCCCAATCCCTCTCGGGCCTCTTGCCTTTTGTCAAACCCTACAAGGGTCGGGTCGCCATAGCGGGTCTGTTTTTGCTGCTGGCGGCGGGGGCCACCTTGGCGTTTCCATGGGCCTTGAAACAGTTGATCGACCAAGGCCTCACGGGGCCGGGCAGTGCCGAGCGTTTGGCGGGTCAATTTGCCCAACTGTTTGGCGTGGCGGCGGCTTTGGCACTTTTTTCAGCAGCGCGTTTTTACACTGTCACTTGGTTGGGCGAGCGCATCACAGCAGATGTGCGCAACGCGGTTTATGGCCATGTGTTGCAGCAAAGCCCGGCTTTTTTCGAAACCACACAGACGGGTGAGGTAATGTCGCGCTTGTCCAACGACACAACCCTTGTGCAAACCGTGGTGGGTTCATCCCTTTCAATGGGCCTGCGCAATTTGGTGATGGGCACCGGTGCTTTGCTGATGCTGGTCTACAACCACCCCATGTTGATGGTGCAAGTCATTGGCTTGTTGGTATTGGTAGTGTGGCCAAGCGTCACCTTGGGCCGACGTGTTCGCAAACTCTCCCGCGCCAGCCAAGACCGCGTGGCCGACGCCAGTGCGCTGGCCGCTGAGGTGTTGAACGCCATCCCCGTGGTGCAAAGCTATACCGCTGAAGCCCGTGAAGCCACGCGCTTTGTGGACTCCACCGAAAAGGCTGTGAAAACATCGCTGCGCCGCGCCTTGGCGCGTTCCGTCTTGGTGGGCTTCATCATTTTGGCCAGCAGTGCAGCGCTGTTGTGGGGCTTGTACCAAGGCACGCTGGCAGTACGTGACGGCAGCATGAGCGCGGGTGAACTCGGACAAACTGTGGTCTATGTGATTTTGCTGGCCAGTGCGTTTGCGGTGTTGGGTGAGGTGTATGGTGATTTGCTGCGTGCCGCCGGTGCCAC
>Ga0114975_10003400_pt1 | contig 10622 bp, 12 predicted proteins | sample S_130626_EF_Meta_FD_87031 | JGI IMG/M metagenome (GOLD analysis project Ga0114975, IMG submission 87031) | Freshwater microbial communities from Lake Simoncouche, Canada to study carbon cycling - S_130626_EF_MetaG | ecosystem: Environmental > Aquatic > Freshwater > Lake | place: Lake...
CTCGAACCAGCGACCCCCTGATTAACAGTCAAGTGCTCTAACCAACTGAGCTATTCGGGAACGGCGGGCATCCCGTAGCACATCGGCGCTGCGTCGTCCAACGCTCCGCGATACCTTTGCTGACCATGCGCTCCAACGTCGCCTTCACCCTCCTCCTTCTTGCTTATGCCGTGGTCTACGGCTTCCTGGTCCTGAACGCGCCAGAGTCGCCGTTTTAGCCAAGGGCTCTCCTTCTCCTTACTGCGGGCCTGACGGAGCGTAGAATGGCAGCATGAGCTCCTACCCTCCGCCCCCAGCGCTGCTTCCCCCGGCTTATCTGCCGCTCCCCGAAGGTCAGCTTGGACCGTCGAACCCGTACCCGTACCCGAACTTCCGTAGTTTCGAGCACGGCAAAGGTCAGTTTCACGCTGCTCAGATCACCGCCGCGAACCGGGCCGTCCAGTACGGCCCGCCTTTGCAGCGGATCACACCGGCCCCGAGTGCGGGCCCGATGTTTTGGTCAAACAAGCAGTTCGAGCCCCAGAAGTGGGTCACGACTTACGCGGCCCCTGAGATGGGTGACTGCGGCTGTGGTGGGTCCAAGACCTACGGGTGCGATTGCGGCTCGTACGGGGGATTGACTGAAACGTGGGAAGCGGTTCCGGTGTACGGCAAGATCGCAGTGGCCGGACTGGCCGCGTTTGCCGTCCTCAAGCTGTTTTCGAAGCGGTGACACCGGAGCAGCTCGCACGGGGCTTCGAGAGGTTGGTGCGAGAGGCAGAAGTTGCCTACGGACCTCTCTCTGTCGCACTCGTGCTCTGGGATCCAGCTGCGTTCCCCAAGAATAGAAACTACGCCTTTTGCTCGAGCCCCGAGCACGGAGGCAGCTTTGGAGCTTGGCCTGGTTGCTGCTCGATTTGTGTCGCGCCCAAGATCCTGCAGGCGGAAACGACCAGAGTGCTGGGCCTATTGATGCACGAGCTCGGCCATGCCATAGATTTTCAAAAGACCCCGAACCATCCGCTGCACGGGACAGAGCGTAGAGCTGACCGGCTTGCAGAGGGCATCTGGAACGTCCGCATACGCTACGACGGGGATATGGTGCAAAGTACCTGTTGCGGGGTCTACCCTCGCCCACCCGAACTCGGACTGTAACCTCATGGCACTGCTGACAGAGTCTAGTCTACCGGCAGGCGTGACCGGAAACAGGGGGCTACATCTGAACCAGAAGATGGTGGATTTTCTGGGGGCCCTGCGCAAGAAGGTAGACCCCAGCATCCCGCTGTACGTCACTTCTGCTGTGCGTACCGTGGGAGAGCAGGCGGCTGCCATGAAGACAAAGCGGGACCTTGGAGACGACCTTCGGTCACTCTACGGAAGCAAGGTGGCGCCTGTTTTGGCTGCGGCAAACACAGTCTCGGCAATGTCCGCCGCCCTGCAGGACCTGGCGAACAAGGGCATCGTGATGTCTCGTCACATGTTTGGCGATGCCCTGGACCTGCGAGTACGAGATTGGAACACAACACAGCGTGCTACTGTCGCAGCCGCCGTGGCCTCCCTCGGGGGCAAGCCCCAGTTCGAAACCACCCCGCCACACCTTCACATAGAAGGCTTGGGTCCGGGTCAAACGAGCACCGACGTAGCGACAACTGCGACTTCCAATAGTCGGTATTGGCTTTTCGCCCTCGCAGGCGGCGCTGTCGTTGCGACGCTCCTCGGGGTCAAAGTGGTTCGTCGCCGCAAGCAGGGCAGAGGCGCACAGTGAGCAGTCTCCAGCAACATCTGCGGCAGCAACAGCTTCTGCCCACCACTCAGGCGCAGTACCGCTCGATTACAAAGCGAACGAACGGCGAAGACCCTGTAACGTGGCTGCGGGCCCGACTGAATCCGAGAACTCCTATCGGAACAGTTCTGCCGTACCGTGCCGCCATCAAGCACCTGCTCATTTCAGAGCACGGCTACACTGAGGACGAGGTCAAGCAGCTTCTTCCGAAGGCGAAGGGGCGCCCTATGGCATTCCGCCACGCCTTGAGCCCAGAAGGTTTGGCTCTGTACCACGAAGCTATCGACGGCGTCCCGAACCCGTGCGCGACCATCCTGCACCTTCTTCCCAAGACCGGACTCCGGATCAGCGAAGCGTGTGGGCTCGAGCGGAGCAGTCTTCAAGTCATTCAGGGAGTCCGGGCTGTCGTCTTCAGGGGCAAGCGGGACAAGGAGCGGGTCGTGCCACTGACTTCGTCCGCAGAGCACACACTGGACGCCTACCTGAAGACGCTCGAGTCCGAGAGGTGGCTGTTTCCGGGAAACATGGGAGCTCCGATCACGCCGCACGCCGTCCGAAAGCACACTCGCAAGATGGCCGAGAATCACTTGGAGCTGACGGCTCTTTCTCCGCACATTCTGCGGCACACCTACGCCACTCTTCTTGTTGGTCGCGGTGTTGACCTCAAGACTATCCAGCAGTTGCTCGGGCACGAGAGCATTGAAACCACTTCTCGCTACCTTCATCCGACAGTCCTCGATCTGTCCCGCGCCATCGCGAAACTTGAACTCTGACACTTACCAAGGCAATATTATGGTTATGTTCTTCTTATCCCGGCGCAACCCCAACCGCACAGAAGATGCCCGGGGCAAACAGCCTTCCAATCCGATGTTCATCCCGTTTATGACTCGTGAGGAGATGGAACGGGAACGCGAGAAGAAACGACAACACCGCGAAGAGCTGGAAAAGATTGAGTTTGAGGAATCGGATTAGGCTCTGGGCGCCCTTGGCGGATGACAACCGACAGCTTGGCGGTTAGAAAGTTGATATGCCGTTCGCTACCATTCCTGAGAACATCATCAAGCGTTATCTCGGGGCGAAAGCCCTCGCGGAGAAGGGTGCGACGGACGGTGAACGGACCGCGGCCCGTAACGCGATGTCTTCGCTGGAGTCCAAGCACCCGACGATTCGGATCGAAGCTGCAATGTTTGAACAGGTGCAGCAGGGCGACGGCCCCGCGTACCACGAAGACCCACGACACGCGCCCCCACCGCCTCCCCGCGCCACGGCGCCACCTCCAACGCCTACCGATCCGAACTACGGGCCGTACACCGCCAGCTCCGGAAACTGGGGCGCGGCAGAGAAGAAACCAGGTACTGGTCGATGGGGCAGTGTCATGGACGTCATCGGGCAGGCTTGGGACGTCGCCAAAGAGGTCACAGAAGGAGCCGTCAACGCGGAAGCGGGCCGGGTCTACGCTGAACAGTCCACCGTCGTAGACATACTACACACGGCAGCCGGGAACTCGCGCTACACCGCAGTACTGACGACCCAGGCCTTGAGCGCTGCGAAATACCGCTTCAACGACGTGCAGAAGCAGGCGTTCGCCAAGCGGATTGGGGAAAAAGTTGCAGAGCGTGTCTACGCCTTTTTGTCGTCGCCTTGACCCGGGGTCGGCACTGCTTCGCACTCTGAACGAGTCAATAGCCTCTCCGCACACGAGAAGATCTGCTCGAGACGGCCCAGATTTCTTACCACGCTCCGCTTCTGCTCCACGGGGCGACCCTGCGAATCGACAAGATTACCTGCCGGGTCGACCTTTAATACAGTAAGGTTCATGTCCGCTCCCGGAGCTCATGGAGTATGGGGCGGAGGTCAAGGATTAGCCCTTTGAGCTCCGCACGTTCGTTGGAGGACGCGGACTCTACAGAAGCAAGTCGCTTCTCGATCAGCGCCAACTTGCCGCGCACGTCTCCACCCTTGGTGTCGAAGTGCACGTTGATGCCGTCGAGCTCTTTTCGCAGTTCGTGGACGTCGTTGCGCAGCACCGCGATGGCTTCACCCAGTTCACGCTTTGCGTCTTCTACAGGCTTGTTCGCGATCTCGCGAGCTTTGCCCAACGAGATCACAACTGACACGATGCCTACAACTGTCACGCCCACAGTCAGCAACGCCTGAAACAGCGTATCAGCTTCCCCCACTTGTCTCCTCCGTCTCTTTCGGCGCTTGGCCGCGGGCCGCAAGGTAGAACTTCGTGGACTTCTCAAAGGTGTCGTTGCTGACGTACAAGCTGGCTATGGAACCGGCAAACAAGGCCCAGGTTTGTTGGTCAATCTTGCCGCACCACAACGCGACCGCGGAGAATAGCTCCAAAGCCACACAAATCGAGGCTCGACGCCAGGACGTCTTCGCCTGGGCCTTGACCACGGTGTCGATCAGATTGTTGTGCACGAGGGCCTACTGGGGCAGGTCGGTCTTCGACCGCTGCTGCAGGAAGTAGATAAACGTCTCGTGCCTGTCCGCCACCCCGGCGATGTAGTTGTCTAATCCCAAGGTCATTGCCCCAGCGGAGCGCAGAGCGGCGACACTCGTCTCGAGGTACCCGACGAAGTGCCGTTCGATGTTGAGTCCCGAGTTAACGGTCTGGAGCGCGGTGCTCTTGCAAGGCTGGCTGTACTTTACGACGATTTGAGCTGCAGCGGGCGCTACAAGAGCAGGGCAAGCCAAACTCTCTTCGCAGAGCCCGACCGCTTTCTCTCCCGCGCCGTCGTAAACGTCGTCGTAATCCTTATAGATCTTACCGTAAATCTTGGCATGATCTCCCGCGAATCCAGTGCCGCGAGTGATGTGGTGTGCGGCGTGGAACCACATCTGGTTGGCCCGGAGGAGCGGGAGCCAGTTGCGGAAGAAAGCTACAAGTTGAGGACGCTGTGACATGCAGCCACTCTACCGCTTTGATCCTAAGTTCGCGACTCGGGTAGGGCACTCCGCTGGCTCGCTGTCAGGCGTTCTCCGATGATGGCGTCTATGTCTCGAGCGATTTTGACCCGAGTGAACTTGCCCGGCTTGAACAGAGTGGCGGGAGACATCACCACCTGCACACCCGCCAGTGTGGTTTCGAGGTCTTTCGGAACGTATCCCTGCATTCTGCACCATTTCACCGCGCCCTCGGGCGTCCACCGTTCATCTTTGAAGCGGATGAGGTGGATGTTGGCCAAGCGGGGCAGTGGGGGCAGGGGTGCTGTTTTGCCCAGCTGAACCGTCTCCATCTCTGGCGCCCCGGCATGACGGCCCCACGCCGCGATGATCTCGGCGACGTTCTTTTCGGGAGTTTCGGCAATGGTCGCGCTGCCGATGACGCGACGGACAATGCGACGTTTCCTTTCGATGATAGTAGCGATGCGGTCGTCTACCGTCCGCGGGACGTGTAGAAACCAGATCTTGGTGTGGTACTTCTGACCGATGCGTCGGATTCGATCCTCCCCCTGCTCCTCCTCGGCCGCCGTCCAGTAGCGTTCGACGTAAAGCAGATGCCGGGCGGCCGTCAGCGTGAGCCCCTCTTTCGCAGCTTTCGACCCGATGAATACCGGGACACGATGCTTTTGGAAGTTGTCGACTGCACGCTGGCGCTCCTTGTTGGAGGTCGAGCCGTCGATTACCACAAACCGTATGCCCTGCTTGCGGAGGCACCGCTGAAGCTTCTTGATGACGACCTGATGCTCAGCGAACAGCACGACCTGCTCCCCCGCGCGCACCACACGAGCTGTCCAATCCGCGGCTGCGAACACCTTGCCGGACGCGAGGATGCGCCGGAGGTAGCCAATCTTCACCAAGGCCACGGCAGCAAGAGCTCTGGCAGCAGCATCTTCAGCTTCGCCAGCCTCCAGTCGCTCGTGCATCTCCTTCTCAAGCCAAGCCTCGAAGTCTTCGTTCGCGCTCTTGTAGCGGGCTGCGATTGCTGCGGGAAGTTCAATCTCCAGCCGTGCTCGAGTCTTCGCAGGGATGTCGGGAGCTACGTCTTCAAGAAACCGACGGAGCATAGGGGGCTTCTTGGCGCCGAACAGCGAGTTGATGGCGTCAAGCTCTGTCTCGTCGTTGATGATCGGCGTGCCCGAGAGCAGCAGCAGGTGAGGGCAACGAGCACAAAGCGCAGCCATGGCCTGGGTTCTGAGCGCGTCCTCGTTCTTGGCAAAGTGGATCTCGTCACCGATGATGAGCTGCGGTTTGATGTGCTCCAGCTCCTTCTCGCGTTCCACGAGCAGAGCCCACGAGATGATGTAGATGTCGGCGGGAGCGTCCGGCAGCGGGGAGCTGGTGTCCTCGATCAAGTGGACTCTCAACCCCGGAGTCCACTTCCGCGCCTCTTTCCTCCAGTTTCGAACCACCGAAGCAGGACAGACGATGAGCGTCGGGAGCAACTTCATGGGCGCGATTCGGAGACAAGACAAACATACGATGGTCTTCCCGGTGCCGGGCGCGTTGGCGACGAGTGCCCTGAAACCGTTGGCGGCCAAGAAGTCCACGTCTTCCCGCTGGAAATCGCGTAGCTGAAGCATCCCCAACAGTAACCTGGGCTCTCCGGCATGGCTCCTTGCCCGGAGAATGAGTAGAGTGTGGCCATGTACCGCATCAACCCTACGGGCCGCGTCCCTCGCACCTCCAAACGACCGGACCCCATCCGCGTGGGCGAAGGGGAGCGGATCCACCAACGGTCTCCTGTACATGGTCTTCCTCTCTGCATGCCCAGCCGGGCCGCCTCGGCGGAAGGTCGCGACAGACCCGGAAAAGGGAACACTAAACAGGAAAACATTGATTCCGCTCGAGGGCAGCAGATCACCTGCATGCGGTGTACCCGTCTGATGGTTCTCAACCAGCAGCTGCGCGCCGACGACTTGGCGGTGGGCGATTCTGAACCACTTCTCGGAATGGCGCGCTCCGCCCGGAGAGCGTGATGCCAATCGTTCCGCGTAACTTCAGTCCGTCCGAGTACACGTACACGACCGGCGACAAGAAGGGCACCAAAAAACAGAAGCGTCGAGAACACCTCATGATTGCCGGGGGCCGCGAGGGCCCGGAAATCGTTGACAACGGATTGCGTGCGGCGAAGGGTAAGTCCCCCAAAGCTCGCACGAGCCGGTACGTGGAAGGGGGTTCACCTCGATGGACAGAGACACTGGCTTCTGACCAGACTCCTCCGCTGTCCCGCACGCAATCTGGGTTTCTGCGCATGGTGCAGCCTCAGCAGTTGCAGTACCTCCGCGGCCTCATGCGAGTAAGCGACATGCTGACCTTGGCAACCACGGCCAAGCAGAGCCCCGCAACGTCGAACATCGAAATCACTCTGATCACTGCGGACAACAACTTGGTGGCCCTGCACGGGGAGCTCGTTGACCCCAACGTCGACGCTCTGTCCCGCGCCGGCACGCCGAATTGGATAGCGACCCTTCGGCGGCTTGCTGCGGAGCTCAGGGCTGCCCAGGTCACCCTCCTGCGAGAAGTTCGAACAGACGACGAGTTAAAAGCCATGAGTTCACGGGTCTACCTGAACTTTGGAAAGACTTCGATCCCTGTGGCCCAGTTTGCTGTTCCCTCCGGGCAGGCGGCAATAGAGGGCACCGTCTTTGTGACGGGCCTCTACACGCCCTCCGACGGCGATGATCCAGTGACCCGACGCGACGGAAGTGTGCTCACACCAGGGGCCCCCGTCCAGATGCGCGCCGACAAGATTGACTTCGTGACCGTAGACCCGCCCGAGGTCGGCACTTTGGAGTTCGTAAACACTCCGGCTTTCGCCCGCGCTCACGCTCTCGTGCTTAAACTGAAGTCCGACAGTCCATCGTTCCAAGAAGGTCGACCTGTCATCCTGCCCTCGGGACAGGAGCTGTTCGTACCGTACAGTTTGATCATGCGGTTGCGCATCATCTACCCCAACACCGGTACAGCGGGGGACAAGCTGGACTACACCCGGCGTTCTTCCCAGACCATTGAGAGCACCGAGTCCACGGCCCGCGACATCGCGGTGCTCAAAGTCCACATTGACTGGCTCAAATCTGATATCGCCCAGGCCGCCTTGCGCGGCAAATACGCCAGGAAGCGCAAAAATGAGTTCGTGTACGTCGACGAGTACACCGGCCTCGCTTTTACCTTGCGCGGCTACGGCGGGGCCGTGAACGACGTGGGACGGCGAGAATCAACACGAAGGGCTGTTGCTGCGGCCCTTCAGCCTGTGTTGGTGTGGGAATCTGGTCGAGATGCAACAGTCTTCGCAGAGCTTCGCGGCCGACCCGTAGTGCCCATCGACATGCTGCGTGTTCTACGAAGCACGAACAACGTGGACGCGCTCCGGGACCTGCGTAAACGGTACCGCAACGTGCGCTGAGCCCTCGGCCTAATTGCGCGGTTTGCCTGGCGCAATTCCCGCTCGCCAGCCTTCGCGCAGGTAGGTAGCAATTTCCTCTTTGACTGTCTGCTTCACTCTTTCCCATGTGCCAGACACGCCCCCCGCCGCCAGGGACTCTTCTCCTGTGCCCCTGATTAAGGCCTCTATTCTTTCATCCTTGTGCCGGGCCTTGGTCTGCTCGACGACATCCCTGAACGTCGCAAATTGGGCCAACAGCTCCTGCTCTTCTTCACTGGGCGCACTTTCGATGCGTTCCATTATACCGGTCGTGCTGAGTCGAGCGGGATCGACCGCGTAGATGTTGTAAAGGCTCTGTCGTGCGCTCTCGAGATTGTTGATTGTTTCTTGCAGAGGTTTGTCCGAGTCTTCTGACCCAGGCAAGCGCTGGAGAGGACGAAAATCGTTCGTGAGTCTTCTCAATTGAGAGCGGATTCCTTCGTGTACGCGTCCGTCGGAGTCGACCCAGCCTTCAAGGTTGTAGAATGTTGCGGCTGCTTTCTTGTACTGTCCGCGGAGGAGCTGAACAACTTGCCGACCTTGTAGTTCAAGCTCTTTAGAAAGCCCCTGAAAGAGCGTGTACAGAACGCTGTGCGAGGTGTTTTTGGCCACCTTGGCGCCCGGGAGCGAGATCACGGACAACGTGTCTTTCCTGCCCTCGTCTTCCGGTACAGGCAAGATCAAGTCCATGCCGTTGAACAAGTGCGGCGAATTGAACAACATGATCGTGTAGAACGCCAGCAGCGGGTCTGTCGTGTAGAACCGCGTGTAGAACGTCAACGGACTGAGAGATCGTTCTGTACCTTCAGCTCTTGCTTTCTTGTACAACCTCATCATGCGCCGCTGGTAGGGAGTGTCCTGCAACCAAGACTTATCAGCAGTCGGAGCGGACGCTATGTCCGGGATGTAGTTGAAATCTAGCATAGCTTCAGCCAGTTCCGCGGCTGTCATCGCAGAACTGAAAGTGAAAGGAGCGACAAGCTCCGATGCTTTGATGGAGTCGTACTCACCACCGCCCGCATCCGGATCCATAAGCGAATCTCGCGCCTTTGCTCGGCGCCCGGGCTCACCCAGCTGCTTCAGTCTTGCTCGAAGCTCTGCCTGCTTTTCTACATTGCCCGTGTTCCTTGCCTCCACGAATGCAGCGACAAGCTCGGCGCTTTGCTTTTCTGACCATCCCGCGTACTCTGCTCCTCCTACGCCGGGTTTGCCTCGGGCTGAAAGGTTTTCAGCGCGGGCCTTAGCGAGGCCGGCTTCCAGTGGCCGCTTGACAATCGAAATCGGCTTGGTGTTCACGTACAGCTGGTACCTGAGCTCGCCCGACCCGTCGGTAACGCCAAAAGGTTCGACAAACGCCACGTCCCAGTACGCCCGGTCCATCTTTTCGAGGTTGAGCTGCTGCTTGACCTTCCCCGCCTTAGGGGGAACGGGAGGCTTCAATGCTTCAGGCACGCTCAAGTCAACGCGCTCCCTCAAGGTGCGCTGCAACAGATTTGACTTAGCTACGGACTCCAGCTTCTGCGCCAGTGCGTCTACTTCACTCAGAGCCATGCCACGCCTTTGCAAGATCGTGTCTGTGCGCGACCGGGCTTCTGCTTGAAGTTGCTCGGCTTCGGGTCCAACCTGTGGCGCGTACTTCTTGTTCTGCTCGAAATACGTTTTTTTCAACGTGGTGAGCTGCCGCGTGTACACCCTCTGTTTTTCGTCTTCAGAGACGATAGTCGACCCGGGCGAACCCGCAGCGCCGCGTTGAAACAGCGGTTCAAACGTCTGTAGTCCTGCGATCCGCCGCCCTGCTTCAGACATGCCTGACATTATTTCAGCGGGGCGCCCGAACGAAATAACACGCTTGAGAAACTTGATTTGCTCTGCCGAGCTCGATTCGCCCGCGGGGAAGTCCAATGCACGAACGTTAGCGTCGCTGAGCGTTTCCACGGCTTGATTCACGTCTTTTACGCCTTCTTCGCCAGGTTGAAGACGAGCCTTCTTCTTGGCAAGCACTCCTCGAGCTGCCTCCAAGGCGGAGCTGCCTTCTGCCTTGTCTTGTATTACGATGAGCGTAGGCCCTGAAATGGGCACCCCCGGCTTCTTCGTCACTACAGCAGGAGTTTTCATCTTGCTGGACAAGAAATCGAACAGGCGCCTTGTGTCGACGGCCACGCCCTGCGGCACATAGATCACGTCAAGATTCTTACCTTGTTCAAAGAACACCACGTTGCCCGGTTGCACCAACTGCACAAGCTCGTCCCTGACGTCTTGCGGAACTGTGTATTTCGAAGTTTGCGCGCTTGCGCTGTCGGACAACACGAGCTGACGTCGGATTTGGCGGCCGGAGACATCTTCTCTCAGTCGAGTGTACGCGTCGGCGTAGAGCTCTGCTTCTTCGTTCCCCTTACTGCGCTTTTCAACCACGAACGCGAGTAGGTTCTCAGGTGACCCGACTTCTACGGAAGGAGCCGAAGACACGACAGCGCGCAGAAGGAA
>Ga0114975_10003401_pt1 | contig 10618 bp, 7 predicted proteins | sample S_130626_EF_Meta_FD_87031 | JGI IMG/M metagenome (GOLD analysis project Ga0114975, IMG submission 87031) | Freshwater microbial communities from Lake Simoncouche, Canada to study carbon cycling - S_130626_EF_MetaG | ecosystem: Environmental > Aquatic > Freshwater > Lake | place: Lake...
GCTATGTAGTCGCCTTTGCCATCACTATCGTTTTGTAGTGTAATTGCACCAAATGCAAAATCATATGTTGCAAGTTCTGGATATAAAGAAATAATTTTTTCGTATAGTGTCATTATGCAGCCTTAACTAAGTATCCAAAAAATGTAGAAGAAGATTGTATTGTTGGTGAAGCGGTTGACGCATAAACTGCCGTGTCAAAATAATCAGTAGTTCCATTTGCGTAAATAAGAGCAGTTGCTGAAACTGTTGAACCACCACCAACTGCATTTCCATTAACTAAATTACCTGCTGGCCCATAATTACTACCATTTTTTCTAACATAAGTAACATATTGACCTGCACCAGCTGGGTTGTTAAAAAATGTAACATAGAACAAATAATAACCAGCTACTGTTGGTGTAAAACGATAGTTTGTTGTTGCATCATAATTATTATTCGTATCAAAGTTTTTTAAATCAAAATTTACTTTTGTATAAGCATTTTGTGTCACACTTTGGTCAGCAGACCTAGTAACACTAAAAACAGGAATGTTTCCGTAAATACCTAGTGTCACACCGTTTTGTTGGATGTTTAGTGGACCAGTTCCATCACCATAAAATGTTGAACCAAGAACACCTGTGGTTGTTGTATTAATCAATGCCATTTTATAGAACCACCCATTTCTGACCTGTCGGTACTGTGATTGACTTGCCAGTTAAAATCGTAACTGGACCTACAGAGTAACCATTGTTACCTGTAGTCAATGTATAGTTTGAATATACTGTGTTAGAACTTTCAATGATGGCAGTACCAAGTTGAACGGCTGTGTTACCTGAGCCGCCAGTACCAACTAAACCTGATTGAATTCTAGTAAGTGCCATGTTATGCTATCTCTAAGAGTGACGCTATCACATCCATCGAACCGTTGGCGCTTGTAGTTACTTTTAAAACATCTGCAGCCTGTAAAACGACTTTTTGGTCTCCGCCAATTGGAACTAGAGTAGACCCTGAGAGTATTGGTGCGTTGGAAATAATAGAATAATCTACCGCAGAGCGTGTTAGAAACACATTCGCAGTAATAGTACCAGCAGACTTATTAGCTAAAGTCATACCGATTAATGTAGTTTGTGTAGCGGATGGGCAAGTGTAAACTGTGTTACCACTAGTTACAATATTTGCTGCCACATTCGATTTAAAGGTATTTGCCATGTTTGTTTAATTCCCTAATTATTTATATATTTATCCGAGCGCAATTGAAAACGCAAGAGAATCACCAGATATTCTTGCTAGTTCACTATAAATTGCTGTGTTTGCCGTGCCGCCCAATTGATTGACAGTCAAAGTTCCTGTTGCATTTGCATGTACGAAAGTTGCATTACCAGTGAAGTTTGATGTTTGGTCAACTCTTAAATTTTGAGTTACTGTGTTACTGGTGATATTTAGTGTCGCCACATTTCCAGTAACTGTGATATTACTTAGTGTAGTTAATCCTGTGACAGAAAGTGTGTTTGCAAAACTACCAGAGCCATTAACAATTAAGTCATCAAATCCAAGTGTATCTAATGTGATATTACCTGAGACAACTAAATCACCAGAGATTAAAGTATTACCTTTAATAGAGGCATCACCATAAACAACTATGGCATCACCAACATATAAGTCATTTGTTAGTTTTAAATCACTACTCACATTTTCAGTAAGATTTAAACTTCTTGCTTGAACTGCAACAATATTGGCAGTATTACCAGTTATTGCATTGATTGTTGCACCAGTAGTGACATTCAATGTTGCGTTAGTGCCGCCTACTTCTAATCTAGTGTTTGCATAGAATGTTGAACCAGCACCATTGGTCAATAAATTGGCAGTACCAATTAATGATTGTGTTGCAGTTAACCAATGTTGAAAGGTATTGGCTGTCGTTAATTGACTTATTGTATTTGCAGCCATTACGCTTTCCTCATTTCAGCAATATCTCGCAATAGTGATTTGATTTCTGACATATCGTTTTCTAATTTATCCAAACGGTCTTTAGTGTTTACTTGGTCCGCTTGTTGTTTTTTTGCAATCTCTCTTTTCATTAGATATTCATCCAGACCAGCTCTATCTGTATTTAGAATTGCCTTGGAATGAATATCCCGAATTAAGGCAGTATCATCGATTCGTACATGGGTTGTCATATTAAGAACCTGCAGGCAAAGCAATTGCTCTTAAATCTCTGACTCTAGGAACATCTGTAGTATCTGAACCAACTAACACAACTTTAATTGCAAAGGTTTTAAATGTGTTAAATGCAGTTGAACCTGAAGTATAAGAGATTGAATTATTTGCGGCACCAGAAACTCCTGGTGCAAATGCTAATTCACGGAAGTCATTATAACTTGTTGACACAAAGTTTGGATTGCCAAGTTGCGTCATCAACTGATAGTTCTTATCATCAAAAATTTCACCATCAGAAGATGATAGAATCTTGTAGTAAACATAGATGCTTGAACCTGATGGTTTGTATCCAGTCAAGTATACTCTCAAGTCACCGGAATCAAATCCATCTGCCAATGTTACTTTTCTAGTCATGTATCTTACTGCACTATTACCACCAGATTTCTTATCTTCACCATTGTAAGTAACAACAGCAGTAGTGTTTCCACCAGCGACAGGAGGTGCATTGATTGTGATTGTTGGAGAAGTTGTGTAGCCAGAACCACCAACATCAACAATGATACTAGTAATATTACCAGTTGTTACATTTGCAACAGCGTATGCGTTTGCACCAGAACCACCTCCACCGGAGATAGTCACGGCAGTATTGCCAGTGTAACCAGAACCTATTGTAGTGATTGCAAAGTTTGAATTCAACAATGGTAAATTATTGATATAGTTGTCAACTAAAATTACACCAAATCTAGTGATATCTAATGTTGGTGAGATATCAGGATTTGTTGTTGACATTGTTGCTTTTAGAATGTAAGTAGTATTGCCAGTTGTTGGATTCAACACACGGCGGCCACTAGCATCATCCATTGTATAATCTTCTCTTGCATTGATATCAATAAAACTGGTTAATCCACCAGTTGCCTTCTCTGATAGGAATGAATAAGTTAAGAAATTATTTGCAGTTGTAATTTCAGATGTAATCGTATGCATCAAATCATATACAAGATTCGAACTAGGTTTATCAATTAAGAACTGTGCAACCGCAGGTGATGTACTGAACACTTTTTGATATATTCTAAATGTCATATCAAGGTTTTGGTCAGCAGTCCAAGTAGAACCATTCTGTGATTGGAAGAATGAACCACCATATGGTTGTTCGGATATCTGTAGACCAGAAACGATATCTAGTTTACCAATCTCGGCCGCATATGCCTCATAACCATTAGAGTTTGACAATAAAACAAATGAATGTTCACCAGGCAACATATAGATTGGTGTATCAAATACAAAGTCTGTATATTTTGTTGAGTCATCCAAATCTGGCGCATCGGTCACATTTACTTTATCAGGTGTTAGTGTAACAGAACCATACGGGTAAACAGTTGTTGAAGATGGGTAACCATTAACAGTAGGTCTTAGTTGTAATGTAACTGGCGCAGAATCATGTTTCGTTTTAAAACAAACACGAATCTTTTCAAGGTAAATGCCTTGGCCGTGTTGTGCAGGTGCAATTAAGAATGTTTGTGCAAGTGGATCCCACCAACCGGCAACTGGAACATCTTGTGAACTTGTTGTTGTAGTAACTCTACTATCACTAACAGATGTTCTTTGAATTATAGGTGTAGTTGTTGAAACAATTGTGTTCTCTACAGTTTGTAATAAACCTTGTGCAAAGAATGATGCATCACCATTTGTTGTAGATGAAGCAATATCACCAGCAGATGTGTTTATCAATCTGAATAGTTTTTCACCAACACGGAAAGTAGAAGTTGGAATATTTAAGATACCAACAACATCTCCAGACCTTGTTGTTGTTAGTCTACCAATTGAGTAAACAGAAGTTGTGTCTGGAGTTGTAGTCCATGCAGAAGATACTGTTGCAACTCTTGTAGCGGCAACATATGAACTGATTGTTCTTTGTTGACCAGCACCAGTACCACTTACGATAAAAATGATATTACTGTTTGAAGTGTTTGCATAGTAACCTTCATTTAATGCACCAGTTGCATCGATTGACAATGTAACTGTCGATGAAGCGGCTGCATTTACTCTACCGGAATAATGTTCATAACCAGAAATCTTTACAGAAGTTCCTGATGTTGAGCCAATTAAGTTTGCACTGGCAACATTAAATGCAGTAGATGGATTAATGTTAACAACAAATACAGCGTTGTTGGATGTTTTTACAACAACAGCACTACCAATAGAAGCGGCTGTTCCATTATTGTAAACTGTAACTGTTTCTGTGTTTGCAGTCTTTGTATTATATCCTAATTTATTTTTTTCTAAGATAAATTTATTTGCTCTGGCAACATATTTTTCTACAGTTGTATTATCAAAGAATGGATATAAAACTGTGTCTGGTTTAAAATCTGTTGCGGTAAACAATACAGACTTTGCTCTCATGTAAGGAATTACAGACACATCAACAATACGGTCACCAATAGATTGAGTGATTGTTCCTGTTGTTGCTTGTGTTTTAACACCACTTCTTGTTTCGGCAGAAGTTGTAGTTGTTGTAATTCTAGCAAAGTTTTGTTGAGTTAATCTTCCGTCTGTTAAGTTTTGTCTTGTAGAACTTGTTCCACTCCACAGAGTTTGCCAGTTGCCCCATTCGATTGCATATGGAGAAGCATTAACTGCGCCTAAAACAAAGTCCCATGCATCTTTGTCGCCATTTAAGTTGACAAGTACATCAGGTTTTCTTGTTGTGTCTACCCAAACATCAGATGCTGGATTCAAAGTTATTTTACCAAGATAGTTAACAACATTGAATGGATTAATGTTGATTGCTTTTGATGCCAAATCTTGTGTTACAAATACTGCGTTTGCAGCTGCAACAGTAACGAATGGTCCTGTCTGTAAGTAACCAGAAGAGTTTGAAGAATCAAATGTCAACATTCTTGATGAGATGTTGAACGATGGTCTTAATTCTTGATTTGTTGGGTCAATAGATGCCAAATATTCTGTCGAAGTAACATCAGCAACAGAATGGCCTTTAAAAGCATCAACAATAATACCATTCTTAAATCTTGGTAAGTTTGTGCTATCAAGAATAGTTAAGTCTTGTTTGTTTACAGCATCTTGTTCAAGTAATGACAATGATGTGTAATATTCTAAGTTTTCAATTCTTTTTTCAATACCACCAATGTCTCGCATAGTATAACGGCGGTTGTTGATGTACTGTACTGAAATGTCGCCAGTATTTGCAACATATGGTGGTTCAGTCAAAATATAAAGATTCATTGCATCGTCTTTATCTTTTGGTTGAATTGGTGTCAATGAAGGCGAACCTTTAAGAACTTCAAATGTTCTGTTTTTGTTCAATACAACTTTATCAACTCTTGGTAAATAGTAAGAGAAGTCAAGTGTGATATCATCACCGTTAGCAGGAATCTTAGGACCAGTTGTTGTAATATCAACATCAAATGTTGTTGTTACAGTTGTTCCGTCAAGTGCATTTGTTCCACTTTTTCTAACTGGTCTGTAATCTAAAGAATCTCTTAGTTTGTATTCTTTGCCAGATGTTGGTGAAGTGTATGTTGGTATAGTACCATATGTTGGATAAGAATCAACCGAGAACAGGCCAGCACCAGAAGATGAGTATCTGTTGTATCTTACAACTAATGGTCCAACTGGTGCAGGATATCCTGGTTTCAGTTTAATTGATGCATGGTCATAGAATGAATCTCTTTGACCATTGTCTAACACATATCTTGAGGTAACATCTGTGTAACCAGTGTTAGCAATAGTTGGTGAAGTTGCCGTATTAGCATAATCGTACACAGAAACTAATTCAATAACATCAGAAACATACAATGATTGTGCTAAGTCTGGAGTCTTAATAACATTGTTTGCTTGAATCGTTGTTTGACTTGCAGATGAATTTGCAAATACAATCACACCACTAGTGTTGATTGTTTCACCACCAGTGTTTTGAACGGCAGCGGCTGCAGGAACCAATGTTTTTGATTTTGCTGGGCTACCAGATGCTAATGAGTAATCAATAGTCGCCACAATGTTGGCAGTCATATTGTTAGCATTTTCAATTGTTAATTTTTTACTTGTTGTATTAACAGTTGTAATCTTATCAGCAGGAACAGTTGAGCCTACTGCATATGGCGAAGTGCCTGCAGCGGTAACAACAACTTGATATTTTTCTGCCTTCAATGAAGTAGAAGAAGCATTACCAATGTTTGCACCAGATTCAACAGTTAATGCTGGTGATTCTGAACTAACAAATGTTTGTCCTTCATACAATCTCTTATATGAATATGAGAAATCAGCAATTGTACCTTGAGTAATATATTGTTGACCCAAATTAAAAATTGGAGGTTCAAATGATGCATCAGTTAAGTATGCGTCTTGATATGTTGATGTTAATGCTTTTGAACGATTGTCAATATCAGCAGAGTTAACTCTTGTTGTTGAAGAGAATGTTGCAACAGATTCAACATCATTAAATTCAAAATCAATTGCCCAAGTAGATGCACTAGTTGGTGTTGTAATGAAGTTTGAAGATAATGTTAATAGCTGTGTGGATGCATTAAATGAACTGATATATTTTGCAGTTTCACCTGTGCCTGGACCAGCAGTAATTCTTATTTTGGCACCTTTGTAAGCGTCTGTTACAGAAGAGAAAATTTGACCTGCGGTAGTATTACCAATTGTAACATTACCAGAATTTGCTGACTTTACTGTTCCAGTCAACGAACCAATTCTTACATCAAATAAGAATGTTTTATAAGAATAAGTTGCTGAGTTAGATGTGTTTGATGCAGAATCATATGAAACTGATTTAACTCTTGCAGTACCAATCTTAGTGTTAGTGATTGATGCTGTTGATGTTAAATTAATAGATGCATTTGAAACGCAATGCAAATCTACTGTTGCAAGATTATTGATTGGCCAAGTGCCATAGTGACCAGTAGTGTATATGAAATTACCATAATCAGCAGTTAATTGTTTATTGTTTATTGATTCTGTATTTCTTGGTTTCTCAACTGTAATAATAGATGGAGAAATTGTTTCATATTCATAACCAAAAACATATGCTTTGCCTGGAGACAAAATAATGTCCATGTTTGCAGAATTCGCAGAGTTAGTATCTAACGAAATCTTAAATGGTTTTGTTGTATAGTTACCAGACTCGTCATATGTTCGTCTTGCAAGTGTATCTTCTAATACTGAGTAAACTGGAAATGTTGATTTTCTGGTTAAATAACCATTTTCAACACTAGACAAATTAATGAATTGAACTGTGTCAATAGAATCTAAACTTCTTGTTGCAAGATTTAAAACAATCTTATATCTGTCGGCACCAGGAGCTTGATAGTTAGATGCATCTTGTGCTGGATCTAATAATGAAGTGTCTGAAGTTGGAACAACAACTGATTCGGTAATTTCAAAACCAATTCTTGCATTTGCAGTTGTATTGCTATATTTTGAAGTTGCAATAGTCTGTGCATCATTTTTAATGAACAAACCTTCGTAATAGAATACACCTTCAGTAACAGAAAATATTTGACCTGTGCCTACACCAGAAGAGGAGATGTTTGCGTAATACGGAGTTGTTTGATTTGTTTTAACTGATTCGGAAGAAGTAAATGCATCACCATATAATTGTTTCACCATCAAGGTTGCTGGATCACCAGTGCCTTCATCAGCTGGGTAAACTTTAATTACTTCTGCTCTTTTTGATTCGTCTACTGAAAGAATTGTTTGGCCAATAAAAGTATTGGCAGTAATGTTTGTGCCTGAGTAAGCGGCATCTAATTTTATGTAAGTACAATCTTGTAAGAATGTTTGCCCACCAGTAACTACAGAACCATTTTGAAATACATGATTACCAAATCTTTCGACTTGTTTTTGTAGAATAGTTTGGAGTTGAGTTAGTTCTCTAGCCTGAACAGCATAACCTGGCTTAAACAACATTCTGAGGAATTTCTTATCCTCATCGAAATCATCATAATATGGATTTACATTAAAATTTGTATTCAGAGACATGAACTATTTTTTCCTCTAAAATCTAATGACAAACTTGAGACTCTCAGCTTGTCCGTCAGTTCTTTGTGTTTTTGTAATATTTTCAACATATAAAACATCGCCTGTAAATGGTTCAAATTCTGGTGAAGTAGCAGTAACAACAGTTCTTCCTGTTGGATTAGTTGCAGTACCCTTTAACGGTGAACCAATAGCAATAGTTCCTTTTACTTTTATTAATCTAACTTCATTTGAAGTTTCTGCATGAACATAACCACTAAATGTGGGAGATGTTGATGTACCCTGATATACAAACTCATCTAGGTTATATAGACTGCCAGCAATGAGTGATACATTAGTTGTTTGTGAAATTACAGTATTAGAAGTTGTGTTATTTGCTTGTGATGTTTCACCATATTTATACGGGTCTCTAAGTAATCCGTACTGTCTGAATGAAGTATCTGTGGAAATAACTCCACCCTCAGTTGCATCAACTTCACCAATTTTCATAGAAATCATCACATTAGTTGCATCTAATTCTTTTGCAGAATTGTAACCGTGACCAAATTTAGGAGGAAGAACTGCTCTTGCAGCTGCGCCAGTTCCTGTACCATAAAATGATATATTTGCCCTATTGTATCCTTTACCATAGGTTGTCAACACAATTTCTGAAATTTGATTACCTGTTAATACTGGAGATGCAATAGCAGAAGTGCCATCACCTTCAATGTAAATTCTTGTAGAGACTGCCAGCAAGTTGTTTGCGCCACCACCTGTAGTTGTTGTTGGTGTCGATAGTGTGATTAAAGAATTTGTATTATCAACTGTTGTGATATGTGCGCCACCACCAATGCCTGTTCCGGAAACAGACATATTTGCTGCTAAATTCGTTGTATTTGCTACAGTAAGAATTGTACAACCAGTAGTGAATGGTATAACAAAAATGTTACTGTGAACATAACCATTACCGCCAGATGTTAAAATCAAATGATTCAATTCACCATCAACAGCAATAATAGGAGTTGTATCATAATCTAGTTTTGCAGTAGATGTTGGAACTGGAATCCAATTGTTTGATAAAAACTTGTTTGTTGGTTTAATGTTATACAAATATTTCCACAGGTAACCATCAGCAGTTTGAATATTACCATTTGCACTTAAATTTTTACCACTTGGTTCAACTGTAGAGTTTGCAGAAGAGTTGTTAGACAAACATATGTAAACATTTCTATTTGTTGTTATCACATACATTGGTTTTAAATTTTGTGTAGTATTAGATGATATCAAATCTGACAATTGAATAGTATCATCAAATTCTCTATACTTTGTACTACCTGTCCATTCAACTTTTGGAAGAACTAACTCAACATCATTACCAGTAACTTTTTTGGCGGCAAACATATTTTGCCAAATATCTTTTTCGTTATATACAGTATCGGTAATTACATCCGGTGTATCTTCATTTGTGTATCCAATACTGTTACCCAAGAACACATAACCAATCGTTGTTGGTTCTGGTTCATAGAATGACTCTTTGAACTGTTCAGCGTTATTGAACGCTAATTTTTTTGAAGTATAATTATTCGACATAGTGTTTTATTTATCTGTCAATTTATAGAGCAGAAACTCCTGTGCCACGGACAAACCAAGTGTTTGCGGCCACATGAACAAGAGTTGCCATACCATATGTTGTTACATTTCGACCAGCAGATGTTGTATTGCCTGCCAAGAACAACGATACTCCAGTATTTGGTGTGATAGTCACATTTGCACTTGAAGAGGTTCTGGAAATAATATCAATTGTTGCACCAATAGGGAATGCCACATTAGAAGTTGTTGGAAGATAAACTATACTACTTGTAGATACATTATAGTATAAGTGTTTGCCTTGGTCTGCAAGTGTAATCACATAATTTGAAGTCAAATTATTTTGTGGCATTCCAATGTAACCAATGGCGTTTGCAGATACATTACCTGCAGCAGCATCACCAGTAATTGTTCCACCTGTTGAGATTGTTAGATTACCAACTGTAGTATTACCAGATACAGTTAATATTGTTAATGTTCCAACTGAAGACAGATTAGAACCAGTAACAGTTCCTGCAATTGTAGTACCACTTAAAGTATTTGCATTTGCATTGTTAGCAGTATTAAATGCAGCCTGTGCAGTTGTTGTTGCGGCAGTTGCGGTATTTTGTGCGGTGTTTGCTTGTGCATATGCATTAGTGCCAGTCGTTGTCGCAGTATTTGCTTGGTCAAAAGCAGAATTTGCTTTTGTAAACGCACCATCTGCCTGATTGTCATAACTAATTGCTTGTCCAGCTAATACAAGTGCAGTATTCGCAGTATCAAATGCAGAATTTGTTTTTACAAATATTGAAGTTGATAATGATGCATTAGTATTTGCAGTTGCGTATGCCGAGTAGGCATAAGTGTTAACTGTGTTTGCAAAATCATATGAAGATTGTGCAATTGTAGTTGCAGTATTTGCCTGATTGTAACCAGA
>Ga0114975_10003402_pt1 | contig 10617 bp, 9 predicted proteins | sample S_130626_EF_Meta_FD_87031 | JGI IMG/M metagenome (GOLD analysis project Ga0114975, IMG submission 87031) | Freshwater microbial communities from Lake Simoncouche, Canada to study carbon cycling - S_130626_EF_MetaG | ecosystem: Environmental > Aquatic > Freshwater > Lake | place: Lake...
AATGTTCATTTTAGAAGTTTTGGCAAATATAGGATTTGGAGGAAAAGCTAAAGGTTGTTAGTTTTTATGAGATAAATTATAAATTAAGTAAGAAGATTTAATATGTGTATAAAAATTCTCCCTAATTTCGAATGGTGTAAATTTTACACATTCTAACGTTAAAAAGATTGCTATGGCTGCTGTATCTAACTCAATAAACACTGTTGGCACTGTGCCAAAACCCAAGCTAACGCTTGGACAAATTTTTACAATGAGTTTTGGGTTTCTTGGAATTCAATTTGGCTTTGCCTTGCAGAATGGAAACACTAGTAGAATACTCAGAAACTTTGGTGCCGATGTTGACCAACTTCCTGCTTTTTGGATTGTTGCTCCGTTGGTTGGAATGATTGTGCAGCCTTTGATTGGGCATTATAGCGACAAAACTTGGAACAAACTTGGAAGACGTAAACCATACTTTTTAGTTGGTGCTTTGCTGTCTGCAATTGCTTTGATATTTCTTCCAAATTCTGCATTGCTTTCTACTGTTGTTCCTGCATTGTGGATTGGTGCTGGTATGGTGATGATAATGGATGCTTCATTCAATGTGGCAATGGAACCTTTTAGAGCTTTGGTTGCTGATAATTTGCCCGATAGTCAAAGAACAATGGGCTTTTCTATACAAACTTTTTTAATTGGTTTAGGTGCTGTTGTAGGTTCTGCTTTGCCAGATATTTTAGGCAAATGTGGCGTTAGCATGGTTGCTGGCAGTAGTGGCGTTGCTGATAATATTAAGTATGCTTTTTACATTGGTGCAGTAGTTTTTATTTTAGCAATATTGGTTACTGTTTTCTTTTCAAAAGAATGTCCACCAAAAGAATATGAACTGTATCACGGTAAAAATGAAGCTGCTGAAAAAGCTGGATTAAGCGAGATTTTAAAAGATTTTGCCAAGATGCCAAAAACTATGCGTCAACTTGGATTGGTGCAATTTTTTTCTTGGTTTGCTTTGTTTAGCATGTGGGTTTTTACGACAGATGCTGTTGCTACACACGTATATGGATTAACTGGAGATTATGCAAAATCTATTCAATACAACGAGGCTGGAAACAAGGTAGGCACTGCATTTGGCGTTTATAACTTTATTGCAATGTTGTATGCTTTATTGCTTCCTTTAATTGCAAAATATATTGGACGAAGGGGCACTCACGCATTTTCTTTATTGGCTGGAGGGATTGGTTTAATATCCATTTATTTTATTAAAGATCCAGAAATGTTGAAATATTCTATGGTGGGTGTAGGCTTGGCTTGGGCAAGTATTTTGGCAATGCCTTATGTTATTTTATCTGGTTCAATTCCTCCTGGTAAACTTGGAATTTATATGGGTATATTCAATTTCTTTATCACGCTACCACAAATTATTAATGGCTTTTTGGGTGGATGGATAGTAAAACATATTTATGGCAATCAAGCAATTTATGCAATAGTTCTAGCAGGTGTTTTTATGATTTGTGCAGCTATCAGTTGTTTATTTATTTATGATGCTGGAGATATAAAATTTAAAAAACAGAAGATATAATTTCAATACTATTTACAATGAAAAAAATACTCTTGTCTTTACTTTTTGTTTTTGCCTTTTCACTTTTCACTTTCTCACAAGTAACAGTATTTCCAAGCAATTGGTGGGTTGGAATGAAGCACAATAAAGTGCAGTTGTTGATGAAATCTGAAAGCAACATATTTTTTAGTAGAGCATTGCCAGTTACTACGAATAAAAAAGGTGTTAAAATTTTAAAGACTCAAATTTTAGAAAATCATAAATATTTATTAGTTGATATAGAGATTGCATCTAATGCAGATACAGGCAAGGTTGACTTTTTTCATAAGCATAATAATGCAAAAATTTATGGCGACAAATGGAGTACAAATTTTTCCCTTAAACCTCGCAGAGCCAACAGAGGTAAAGACTTTGCACAAGGTGTAACATCAGAAGATTTTATTTATTTACTAATGCCAGAACGTTTTAGCAATGGCGATAAAAGCAATGATAGAATTGCTGGAATGCTTGATCAAAGTCTTGACAGAGATTCAATGTATTTACGGCATGGTGGAGACTTACAAGGCGTTATCAATCATTTAGATTATTTACAAAATCTTGGTGCTACTACATTGTGGATGACTCCTGTTTTAGAAAACAATCAACCCAACAGAACAGAACATGGTTATGCTTTCACTAATCATTATTCTATAGAGCCAAGATTTGGTGGTGCTTCAGCTTATAAAAAATTAAGTGATGCACTACATAAAAGAGGAATGAAATTGATTCAAGATGCAGTTTATAATCATATTGGGGATAAGCATATTTTATTTACCGATGCTCCAGCAAAAGATTGGTTTCATCAATGGCCAAAGTATACTCAGACCAGTTATAAAGACCAGCCTATATTTGACCCTTATTCTTCTGGAAAAGATAGGAAAATTACTCAGGATGGTTGGTTCACACAACAAATGCCAGACTGGAATCAAAGCAATCCTCATGTAGCAAATTTCTTAATTCAACACGCCATTTGGAGTGTTGAAGAATTTGGCATTGATGGTTGGAGAATTGATACTTATTTATACAACGATTTGGAGTTTATGAACCGTTGCAACAAAGCATTAACTGATGAATATCCAAAGATGACAATGTTTGGAGAAACTTGGGTACACGGTGTGCCAAGTCAGGCTTACTATACAGCGAATAATGTAAACACAAAATTCAAAAGTAACTTGCAAGGGGCAACAGATTTTCAAACTTTATTTTATGGTATTCAACCTGCTTTAAACGAAAAATTTGGTTGGACGGAGGGGGTCAATAAACTATACACAACACTTGCATTTGACTATTTATATAAAGACCCTAACAGAAATTGTATCATGTTGGATAACCACGATTTACCAAGAAGCTTCACCAGTTTCGGAGAAGATATTGCTAAAATGAAAATGGGATTTGCTTGGTTGTTTACTTGTCGGGGAATCCCTCAAACCTATTATGGCAGCGAGGTGCTAATGAAAGGAGGAACAAATCCTGATGGTTGGGTAAGGCTTGATTTTCCGGGTGGCTGGGAAGGTGATAAAAAAAACGCTTTCACAGGTGAAGGTTTAACTGCTGATGAAAAAATGATGCAGGATTATTATAGAACATTAGCCAATTTTAGAAAAAAATCATCTGCTATCAAAACCGGCAAAATGATGCAATATGTACCTCAAGATGGCTTGTATGTTTATTTCAGATACGATGAAAAACAAACAATAATGTGTGTGATGAATACTGCTGAAAAAGATAAAGAAGTAAGCCTTGAAAATTATGATGAAAGAACCAAAGGTTTTAATAAAGCAACAGATGTTGTAAACAAAACAATGCTTGAAAATAAATTTACAATACCTGCAAAAACAATGTTGGTGCTGGAATTGATGAAATAGAACTAGAATTGCAAATCAATGACTAAACACAAAATCATCAACGACCCTGTTTATGGATTTATTACCATTAACAACCAATTGATTTTCGATATCATCGCTCACCCTTTTTACCAAAGACTTAGAAGGATACACCAAATGGCCTTGGCATATTTGGTTTACCCAGGTGCTGTGCACACAAGATTGCACCATAGTTTAGGTGCATATCATCTCATGAGCATTGCTCTTGCAGAATTAAAGTCAAAGGGTGTTGAAATCACTAATGATGAAGAACTTGCTGCAAAAGCAGCCATCTTGCTACACGATGTAGGTCATGGCCCATTTTCTCATGCATTAGAAGAGGAACTTTTATCTGGTATTCATCACGAAGAATTGAGTTTAAAGATCATGCAAAAGATGAATCTGGAGTTTAATGGGCAACTTGATTTAGCCATTCAAATCTTCCAAAATAAATATCATAAAAAGTTTTTGCATCAATTAGTGAGTGGACAATTGGATGTTGATAGAATGGATTATTTAACAAGAGATAGTTTTTTTACTGGTGTTCACGAAGGGGTTATTGGCTATGACAGAATTATCAAAATGTTAGTAGTACATAACAATGAATTAATGGTTGAGGAAAAAGGGATATACAGTATTGAAAAATTCTTGATAGCAAGAAGACTTATGTATTGGCAAGCCTATCTTCATAAAGCAGTTTTGGCCGCAGAAGAAATGCTGGTAAAAATTTTAAGAAGAGCAAAAGAAATATGCTTAACAGATAAAGATTCATTAAAAACAGGTAGTGGTACAGATTATTTTCTGTTTGAATTTAGTGGCATAGTTGATAATAACGTATTAGATAAATTCTGTGAAATAGATGATATTGACTTTGAATTTGCCATAAAAAAATGGAGTAACCATAAAGACCTTATTTTAAGCACCCTTTGTTCAAGAATTTTAAACAGACAATTATTTAAATTAAAGTTGCAATCAGAAGAAATTGATGCAATAGTTCTTGCAAAAAAACAACAAGAAGTTGCAGAAAAATTCAATATTAGCATAGCCGATGCAACTTATTTTGCATTTTGTGGGTCTATATCAAATACAATTTATAATACAAGTGATGAGAAAATCAATATTCTTTTCAAGGATGGTACTGTTAAAGACATTTCGTCTATTGATAACACCCTTATTCACAAAACAATCACAGCAACTGTCAAAAAAAATTATATTTGTTCCATATAAACCATTTGAAGGCTTGAAAATTTAAAGATTTGTACTGCCTTAATAATTTTCATTCTTCAAATCTCTAAATTTTTTAAATGACTTTCACCGCCTCGCAAATAGCATTACTTGTTAATGGAAAAGTTGAAGGAGATGCTACTATTAGTGTTTCTAGTTTTGGTAAAATAGAAGAAGCAACGGCTAGTGATATTGCTTTTCTTTCTAATCCAAAATATGAGGAATATTTATACAAAACGCAAGCATCTATCATTCTAATATCAGAAAGTGTTCAGCTTAAGCAACCCGTTACTTCAACGATAATTCGTGTTGAAGATGCTTATGCAGCTTTTGCAACTTTGCTTTCAAAATATCAAGAAATTGTTTCTCAACAATTAACTGGAATTCAGCAACCTGCTTACATTTCCTCCTCTGCAAAACTTGGAGACAACTGCTTTGTAGCAGCTTTTGCATATATTAGTGACAATGTAAAAATTGGCAAAAATGTAAAAATTTATTCAGGTGTCGTAATTAATAGTAACTCTGTTATTGGCGATAACAGTATTCTATACCCAGGTGTCAAAATTTATAACGATTCATTAGTTGGTAAAAACGTAATTATTCACGCAGGAACTGTGATTGGAAGTGATGGATTTGGCTTTGCACCTTTAGCTGATGGTTCTTACAGCAAAATACCACAGCTTGGTAATGTTGTTATTGAGGATGATGTAGAAATTGGTGCTAACACAACAGTTGATAGAGCTACAATGGGAAGCACCATCATTAGAAAAGGAACTAAACTAGATAATCTTATTCAAGTTGCACATAATGCCGAAATTGGAAGCAATACAGTAGTAGCTGCTCAAGCAGGTATTAGTGGCAGCACGAAAATTGGAAAAAATGTAATGGTTGGTGGACAAGCTGGTTTTGCAGGACATATTTCTATTGCAGATGGCAGCAAAATAAACGCCCAAAGTGGTGTTAGCAAAACTATTAAAATCCCTAATACAGTTGTTACAGGAACGCCTGCAGCAGACTTTACAGCTTCGTTGAGATTACAAGCTTTAAATCGTAGCTTGCCAAGTTTAGAAAAACGAATTCAAGAACTTGAAAAGATGATTCAAGAGTTGATGTTAGAGAAAAAAGAAGTGTAATTTTTTAGCTGATTTTAGCACTACCATTTGACTTTGGTTGAGTGACAGATTTCAATAATTGGAATGCTATAAATTAAAAACTAATGGACGTTAAAATAGAAAGCAGTTGGAAAGAAATTTTAAAAGATGAATTTCATAAATCCTATTTTCAACAAATTGTTTTACACCTTAAAACTGAACGTGCAACGGGTACAACGGTTTATCCAACAGGCTCACAAATATTTAACGCATTTGAAAAAACCACTTTCGATAAAGTCAAAGTTGTTATACTTGGTCAAGACCCATATCACAATCCGCAACAAGCAATGGGATTAAGTTTCAGCGTGCCTGATGGAATTGCAATACCACCATCTCTACAAAATATTTATAAAGAATTAAAGACAGATATTGGTTTAGAAATTCCGAAAACTGGCAACTTAATTAAGTGGGCAGAGCAAGGTGTTTTATTGTTAAATGCGGTATTAACTGTAAGAGCAAACGAACCTGCAAGTCATAGCAAAATTGGATGGATGAACTTTACCGATGCAGTTATAAAAAAAATATCTAATGAAAAAACTGGTGTTATATTCTTGCTTTGGGGCAAATTTGCACAAGACAAACAAACATTAGTTGATGCAACAAAACATTTTGTTTTGAAGGCGGCACATCCATCACCTTTAAGTGCACATAATGGTTTTTTTGGATGCAAGCACTTTAGCAAAACAAATGAGTTACTTATTAAACAAATGTTAGAACCAATAGATTGGAAACCATAACAAATGAAGAAAAATTTTATTTATTATTTTAAAGAAGTATTTGCTCGCATTTGGGCAATTTGGGGGTTAGTAACATTCTTAATAACTTTTCTTATCATCTTTATTCCATCGATGCTTACCTATTTAATTAAAGGGAATAAAGGGCAAGCGGCATTTATTTTAATTTCTAAAATTTGGATGCAATGTTGGCTATTTTTAATTGGATGTTCATTAAAAGTAAAAGGCCTAGAAAATTTCGAAAAAGATAAAACATACATCATTACATTCAATCATAACACACTTTTAGATGTGCCAATAACTTGTCCATTTATACCTGGTGCAAATAAAACAATTGCTAAAAGTTCGTTCACAAAAATCCCTTTATTTGGTTCTTTTTATAGAAAAGGTGCAGTGCTTGTAAACAGAAAAAGTGATAAAAGTAGAAGAGAAAGTTACAATGAAATGAAACGTGTTTTGGCAAAAAAAATGTACATGTGCATTTATCCAGAGGGAACAAGGAACAGAAGTAAAGATTTATTAAAACCCTTCTATGATGGGGCTTTTAAACTTGCAACTGAAACACAAACATCAGTTATGCCTGCTCTTTTATTTAACACCAACAAAGCCCAGCCAAACAATAAAGTATTGTATTTATTACCAACAAAACTAGAGATACATTTTCTGCATCCAGTATCGCCATTAGATAATGATACCAAAGGTTTGAGAGATACTGTTTTTAATATAATGTTGAACTATTATTCAAAAAACAAGGAAAAAGTATAAACAAACTTTCTACACAGCAAAAGAAGTTCCACAGCCACAAGTTTTACTGGCGTTAGGGTTTGTGAAAGTAAATCCTCTGCTATTTAACCCATCTTGCCAATCAACTTTCATTCCTGCAAGATAAAGTCCGTGGCTTTTATTCATAATAAATTCCATTCCTTCGTAATCGTAAACTTCATCATCTTCAAGTTGCAAGTCAAAACCTAGCACATAAGTCATTCCACTGCAACCGCCACCTTTAACGCCTACCCTAAGTTTTTGGCTTCTATCAAATCCTCCTTCATTCATTAATCTTTTAACTTCTTCAACAGCGTTTGTTGTAAATTGAATTGGTGCAACTGAGATTGTTACCATTTTTTATTCTTTGTACAAAGAAAACAAAAACATCGCAATTATGTTTTATTACTATTTCGATTAAAGAAAGAAAATACTAACTAAATCTTTTTAAATACAAACATCGTTTAGTAAAACTCTTACATTCTTGTATCTACCACATTCTATATTTGCAAAAAAAAATCATGGATTCAACTACTTATATTTTTGTAATATCGATGACCGTTTTTATCGGTGCATCCCTTTATGTTTGGTTTAGATTTTTTAAGAAAGAAACTAGAAGAGAAATTGCTTCTGATCAATCTAAACAAATAATGTTACAAGCTTATGAAAGACTAACATTATTAACCAATAGAATTGCTTTGCCTAATTTAATTACAAGATTAAACGTTCCAGATTCAGCTGCAAGAGATATGCAAATGCTTTTACTACAAACAATTAGAGAAGAATTTGAGTTTAACATATCACAACAAATTTATGTTAGTACAGATGCTTGGAATGCCATTAAGACTTTAAGAGACCAGAATCTCTTGATTGTAAATCAAATGGGTGCTTCGCTTCCCATTGATGCAACAGGTGGAGATTTAAATAGAAATATTCTTGATTTTTTAATGAATGATAAAAGAGGAAATCTTCATGAGTTGGTAAGTGAAGTTTTGGCTGGAGAAGCAAAAAAACTGATGAGTACCCCTTCAGCAACAACTTACAATGATTAGACTTTTTTATTTGATTTATTGTTTTGGATTGCAATAATTAATGATACAAAAAATATGAAAAAAGTAACTACAGATAGTGGTATTGAAATAAAGGAAATTTATACAAATACTAACTTGAAACAAGAAACTGAAAACGAGGAACTTCCTGGTCAATTCCCTTTTACAAGAGGTATTCAGCCAGATATGTATCGTGGAAAGCTTTGGACTATGAGGCAGTACGCAGGCTTTTCAACTGCTGAAGAAAGTAATAAACGCTACCACTACTTATTGTCGCAAGGTGTAAGTGGATTAAGTGTTGCCTTTGATTTACCAACACAAATTGGTTACGATAGTGACCACGATTTAGCAGAAGGTGAAGTTGGTAAAGTTGGTGTTGCAATTGATAGCATTGAAGATATGGAATGCTTGTTTGCTGGTATTAAATTAGAAGATGTTTCAACATCAATGACCATTAATGCAAGTGGATTTATTTTACTGGCACTTTATGTAGCACTAGCAAAACAACAAGGTGCAGATTTAAAGAAAGTAGCTGGCACCATTCAAAATGATATTTTAAAAGAATATGCTGCACGGGGGACTTATATCTATCCACCAAAAGCATCAATGCGAATTATCACTGATATTTTTGAATGGTGTAGTAAAGAGTTACCAAAGTGGAATACCATCTCCATTTCTGGTTACCATATTCGTGAAGCAGGGAGCACTGCAGTGCAGGAAATTGCATTTACATTAAGCAATGGAAAAGCCTACGTAAAAGCTGCATTGGCAAAGGGTTTAGACATCAATGTATTTGGCAAGCGGCTATCATTTTTCTTTAATGCACACAATAATTTATTTGAAGAAGTTGCCAAATTTAGAGCAGCTCGTAGAATGTGGGCTAGCATCATGAAAGAACTTGGTGCAACCGACGAAAAAGCAATGATGCTTCGTTTTCATACACAAACTGGTGGCAGCACTTTAACTGCACAACAACCTTTAAATAATGTAAGCAGGGTTACTATTCAAACATTGGCTGCTGTGTTGGGTGGCACACAAAGTTTGCACACCAATGGTTACGATGAAGCCTTGAGTTTACCAACAGAAGAAGCAGCTCGTATTGCTTTAAGAACACAACAAGTTGTTGCATTTGAAAGTGGTGTTGTTGATACTGTTGACCCTTTAGCAGGGAGCTATTTTGTAGAAACATTAACCAATGAAGTTGAACAAAAAGCTTGGGAATTAATTAATAAAATTGATTTAATGGGTGGCAGTGTAGCTGCTATTGAAGCTGGTTTTATGCAAGATGAAATTGCAAAAAGTGCTTACGAATACCAACGCAATATTGAAAGTGGCGATAAGATTATTGTTGGTGTAAATAAATTTACTATTGATAAAGAAACACCTATTCCAGGATTCAAAATAGATGATAGCATAAGGCAATTGCAGGTTGATAAATTGAACAAGTTAAAAAGGGAACGAAATAATAATACTGTAACGAAGTGTCTTGAAAGCATTGCTGCTGCTGCAAAAGATGGTAGCAATTTAATGCCATTTGTAATTAATGCAGTAGAAGCTAAATGTACACTTGGAGAAATTGCAGATATACTTAGAAAAGAATTTGGAGAGTACAAGTAATTTCATCAATAAAAAATATTTTATAAAAAAATTTTAGTTTGACAGATGTTTAAATTTTGTTTACCAATATTACTAATACTATCAATTAAAGCTGCATCGCAAGATAGTTTGCAAAATGCTTCAACAGACACTAGTAAACCTATACCTATCGTCAATTTTTCAAAACCAACAAATTCACTTTTCCATTACGATAAAAAAAAGGTAAAATTGGTTGCGTACACGCAGGCAATTTCTTACACCACAAATTTTGCTACTTTATACTCGTTTTGGTATAAAGATTACCCTAAATCTAGTTTTCATTTTTTTGATGATAATGGTGAATACTTACAAGTAGATAAAGTTAGCCATGTGTATGGTGCTTATTTGGGAGGAAAAATGAGTATGCAAATGTGGAAGTGGGCTGGTGTATCCAAAAAAAAGTATGTTTGGATTGGAGGAATGACAGGACTCGCGTATATGACAGCAATTGAAGTAATGGATGGTTTTAGTGACCATTGGGGCTTTAGTTATGGTGATTACATTGCCAATGTTACAGGAACCGCATTTGTGATAGGCCAAGAATTACTTTGGGATGAACAAAGAATTCAAATAAAATATGGAACACACTTAGCAAAATATGAACCACAAGTGGTAGATAATTACTTA
>Ga0114975_10003404_pt1 | contig 10617 bp, 9 predicted proteins | sample S_130626_EF_Meta_FD_87031 | JGI IMG/M metagenome (GOLD analysis project Ga0114975, IMG submission 87031) | Freshwater microbial communities from Lake Simoncouche, Canada to study carbon cycling - S_130626_EF_MetaG | ecosystem: Environmental > Aquatic > Freshwater > Lake | place: Lake...
GGTGGTGGCTTATGTGCAGCATCACGCAATTGCCGGTGGGTCTGCATGGTTGCACTAATTTCGCCCAAATTTTCAAGAATTTCACAGCGATGCTTTCGAGCACTAAGAACGTAAATCAACAGGACTGTTGATGCTGCCATAGCATATTTGTCTGACATTTTGTCTGGTTTTAGACTAAACGCCGGTCATCAATTTTATATACGTATACAGATTTGTATTACTATATAAAATTGTGTTTTACTTCCTTTATTAAACAAAATAAAAATTATATAACTTGTATCGGTCGTTATTTACTATCTACATAAATTGCGTCTGGTTTAGGAAAGCCGTTAAACTCACTTGCCGACACATTTGTATAGGCACCCATGTTGTCCACTTCAAACCAGTCCCCTGGTTCCATAAAAGGTAGCTTTATTGAAGGATTAATGACGTCAGCGCCGTCGCATGTGCGACCAAACAATATTGAATTATATGTGTTGCTTGTTAATGGTCGGCTATTTTGGTGAGCAATTTTGAACTGTGGCTTTTGTCCGTCAAAGGGCACATTTGAGAAATAACCGTAGACCGATTCGTGAAGGGTGTATCTAAATTCTGGGGCATCATGTGTGTCGCTGGGTAGACCCCGCTTGCGACCAATGATTGGTGTATACAGAGTCTGAGTGGTTTGGCTTAGAAAACGGCCTGGTTCAGCTATCCATGTAATAGGTTTGCCCGATGGACCAATGTTTTGCGGAAAGTGGAATGTGCGGGCAGACTCCAGTGATGATACAATACCGGAGAAACTGGCTTCGTTAGGAAGAAAGCCGCCACCAATATCAATGGTGTCCATTTTAGTGCCAACTTCGGCACCAATGTCCATGGCTAAGCGGCAAAGTTGAACGGCTTTTGCAAACTGATAGGGGTTTTCACACTCTGACCCTACGTGGAAGCTTAGGCCTGTTACAGGTATCTTGTGCCGCTTTGCTAAGTCAAGAATTTGCGGAACCCATTGAACAGGGGCGCCGAATTTTTTGCTAAAGGGTTGGCGACTATTACCATCGGGCACAAGCAGACGAATCAGGACGTCACCCTTCCAACCGGCTTGGCCCATTTTATCCATTTCTTCGGGTGAATCTACCACCGTAGTTCTAACGCCGAATCTTAAAGAATCATTAATATCCGTTTTTGTTTTGCACGGTTGTGCATACACAATAGGGGAGGTTTTTGATACGCTACGGACCTCCTGCATTTCACTGATGCTGGCGCAATCAAACCCCATATTTGGGCCATACGCGTCAATCATCCAACCCATTAAACGTTTATCATTGTTTGATTTTACAGCATAATAAGGCTTAATCCATGGTAGATACTGCTTCCACATACGGATTTGTGTATTAAGACGGTCCTTCGATACAACAACAAATGATTTCAGAATGGGGTTCTGAAATCGGGATAATATTTGGCTTCTTAAGCACGGGTTGACTATGTGGGCGGTTAAGGTATTCAGCGCGATAGTGGATATTCATAATAACGAAAAAAAATGGGAGTGTCAAATTTTTGCCCGGACATATTTAAAATTTGGTGTGTTGGCATGTAAGTGGACACCGGGTTCGTATACAAATTTGAAGTTGTGTGGTTGCGTTCGAAATATATCAAGATATTTCCTGTGTATTAGTAGGTTACACCCGGATGTATGTTGGAGCTGGTTTAATCCTCCGCAACGTTTCAGGACAAGTTCTTCTTGTATGTGATGCACGTTCCAAGCGCTGGGGCTTTCCCAAAGGTCATCCCGAACGGTGTGACTTAAATTTACCTATAAATACTGCTATTCGTGAATGTTGGGAAGAGACCGGTATGATACACAATGTTGATTACGTCATTGAAAATCCCAAACCCAAGCGCATTGGGAAACGTCTGTATTTCTATGGTCTATGTGCCCGTGAAAAATTCAATCCACCTGGTGGTGCTGAAATAGAGATTAGTGATATTCGTTGGTGGAGTCTGAGTGAATTTATAGGCTGCGATGATATGCTAAACTCCGATTTGCGATGCTGGATTAAGAAGGCGCGCTTTACCAAGAGTCCTACTTTGGGTCCACAGCCGTGTCCTTCTTCTTGAGCCACTTCAGATAAGACTTTGTCTTATCGACAATGTAGGATGAGCCCAACATGCGCTTAGCAATCTCATGTGCCTCCTTTTCTGCAGGGCTCAATGAGTCGTAAAACTCGTTAATTAATGCGGCCTTACGTGTATCTGCTGCTGTATCCATTTACTATGTTTTGATAAGTCTTATATAGTATAAGGGTTATCAATTTTTATAATTTTATTAACACCGCTTTTCCCGTTCCGGTTTAGGATTCAATCCAAGATAATAGCCTAACATAGTTGGCACACCCATGCTATAGTGTATAAGTATGCCAAATCCTATCCAGGCAATAATAAATAAGAGCCAATCAAGGGGGCTGTCCACCAAATTAAATGTCAGCCCGAGTAAAATTGCCGCAAACAGACTTGTTATCCAATCAAAAATGGACATGTCAAATATCTTTGGCCCGCGTATTTTGTCTATCCATGTGCATTCTGAAACTGGGTCCATGTTCTAATATAATGTGTTTATATAATATATAATATAATAAATAAGGAATGTTTCGGGAACTTGCACTAGGATGTATTATACTGGCAATTATAATGACTGGATTAGGAGGTGCGCTTGATATGATGCGTAGACGGCGCATGTTTGGTCTAACCAAAGAACACATGTGGCACGATGGGCACTTTTTAGTATTACTTGCTATAGCATTTCTTCTTTTGGACCGGTCGTTGTAGCCGGCATATAAATTTTATTGAATAATAATTAATTCATTATTAATTCATTAATTATTCAATAATTCTGTAAAGCTGCATTAATTGGAACTGAAATAAATTTAAGCAAATTTTGTTAAAAGCGCGGCACATGTGGATTCAACCGCCTGTAACCGCATATTTGTTTCTCTAAGAGCAGCCATGCTGACTACACTTAGGCGACCGTAGTCAACCATGCGTAGGCCCGTAGGTCCAATTTTTACGGCATAAGGTGCTACCTTTTCTACGTCTTCAGCAGCAAACCCTATATCTTCGGAATTTGTAGCTTTCCATGTAAATTTCCAAGGCTTTAGAATTTCCATGTCGGCCTGGCTAATTTTAAATTCAGACGTAAAATTCTTTAATGACGAATCCGAATAGGTTGCATACTGGTTGGCCAAAATAACGCCATGAACTACTAAAGATAAGCTACTACTACTGGCCGTCTCTGGTGAATTTATAGTCATTTGGTTAGAAGCAAAATTAAATGTAACTAGAGGCGGACTCTGTGGGCTTGCAGCAATAGTTGAACATGCTGCAACGCCCGCTTGAATAAGGGAAGTGGAAATATTATTAACTGTCAGCAAGGTGCCTGTGTTTGGGTTAGATGAGAAAGCTAATGAATCTAAAATTGTCAACGTAGCTATATCAATATTAGGACAATGTAAATTTGTTGTGGAAATACTTGAAACAATACCAGAAAATAGATAAGGATAATTTAAACCAACATAAAATACGTTAGTGCTTGGATCAGTGTTAGCTTTGACTTGAATTGGTTCTACACCTGCTAAGCTCAATGATGTTGTAGGACTGTTGCCTGCAATTAGCGGTATATATGAAAAACTCGAAATCTCTGTATTATAATCCATTACTGTGCTATATACATTAAATTGTGAAAAGGCGCTAGTGGATACATTTATATACATTTCATGTGCACCAGATGTGCTAAAAGAAATTCCTGGCCCCTCAAGCAATTTAAATGAATTGGTAGACGGGTCTGGATAAATTGTGGTCTTAGATGTCGATATTGATGCAAAGCTATGCGATTCGAATTGAATTGTGCTGGTGCTGAGTGGATGTGTATGAATTTCTAAATTTCCTACCGGCTCGAATTTTATCGAATTAAAATTGTCCGTAAAATTTATTGTTTGCGTGGATACCTTTATTTGGTTTAGTGCATACGACCCAAAATCTGAGGCAATTTCAAGAGTATTAGAATTTAAACGGCTTAAATTTATGCCAAATCCTGGGCGAATATTAAGTGTGCTTATATTTGTTGAGGCCTGTATAGTTGATGTGCCCCCTGGATTTTGAATATCCAGTGTTGTAAATGCAGGATACGCGCCAATATGAAGATTGTTGTTTTGTATTTTAGCGTAAGCTCCATAATCGGGAACAACGGTCAAATATGAGGATATATTATCGGCATACGCAATACCTGTTGGGGTCGATATACGATAGTAACTGCTGGGAATGGCCGATGTAGTTTGAAAAATTAGAGTGTTGCGGTCCAATTTAGAAACATACATTCCTGGACCCTGCTTGAAATTTAGGATGTTGTATGACAAGTCGGCGTATACCGTCGATTTGGTGTCTGGTAAGTAAATTTCACTGAATCCCGTTGTTGCTAAACCGCTACTGGGATTAATTGGACCATAGTATGTTCCGCCACGGCCATCAGTTAATACAGCTAAATTTGCGGCTGGCGGCGTATTATCAGGGTATTTTAAAAATAATTCGCGTGTTAAGATTCTATCGACTTCATATGTGCGTTTATTCGCAGTCATCCTTATCAAATGTAGAGAAAAATCTCCGCCTTTAATAACACATGTCAGGGTCTGAGTCAGCGGCATGCCAAGATTTAATGTGCGACCTTGGCTTGGGTAACAAAAAAGAAGCTACCCAGTGGTTTCTCAAACATCACCCCGATAAAGGCGGGGAACCTACTTCGGCGGATTTAGGTGAGGTTGGCCTTTGCTTGCGTAATAAATCTTTTTGCACACGTAAGTCCAGTGGATTGCGGGCGCCCCCACCCAGTGCAGCAAGCGCCGCAAGTGCTTCATCAAGAGCTTCTGGATTGCCCGTGCCTACAGCCACACGCAAAGTACATAGAAGTGCTGCTAAACGTGATATTAGCCGTATTTTTGAGCGTGTTCATCAAAAGTCAGCCCCTCGGGATGCTCCCGAACAAGTGCGTGAAGTTGCCTATGAGCCCAATGGACGCCAATTACAGTGCATACGACAGGTCAGCAACTGGAGTAAAATTGGGCCTGACAACAGATTTAATAAGGCCCGGTTTAGTGTGGCACAAACAGATAAACTAATTCCGATTGCCAGTCCTAAGCTGGAGGCAATGCTTCAACACATTACAGCCCTTGATGCAGAGGACATGGCGGTGCATGGCAAGACGTTTAAGCATTTCATTTTCAGCGACATTAAATTGCTGGGTTATGGTGCTAAGATTATATCTGCCGGTATGATTGCACGCGGATTCCGACCCATTATTAAGTTTGAAAAGGGCAAGATTGTTGTCGATGTTCCGAAAAATAGCGATGGCAAGAACTTTGCAGTCCTTTCATCCACAGCACTGTGGGACAGCCCGTTCAAGCACAAGCTGAAAAAAGAGATTTTAGATGTGTATAATGCACGGCCCGCTAACATCTATGGTGAAAACTGCCGCTTTATTATTTTGGATGCCGGATTCAAGGAGGGAATTGATTTGTTTGATGTTAAATACGTTCATTTGTTTGAGCCCTTGATGACTAATGCTGATTTGACACAAGCGTTGGGGCGCGCTACACGTTTGTGTGGGCAAAAGGGGCTGGACTTTGTGCCAAATAAGGGCTGGCCCCTGCTGGTATTCAAATACAGCCAAAATATTCCTGAAGCATTGCACAAACAGTTCAAAGCGGAGACCTTGTTTGAAATTGCGCTGCAACTGAAGGGATTAGATACACGCATGCACCGCATCAGCAAGTCCATTAACGATGTTAGTATTGTGGCTGCAGTGGACCAGCCCCTAACCCAGGAGATACACAAGTCTGATATTTTGCCAAAGGTGGAGGTGCGCCGTGCTGCATCTGGGTCGTCGGCATCAGTGTCTATGGAGCGCACAGTGGATACCGTAAGTTTGGGTGGAACGGCGCTAAGCGCTTCAGCGCGGTCACTACTGGCCTTAGAGGATAAGAAAATCAGTGGCCGCGGCAGCATGCTGGCCTTAGAAAATAAGGCTGCGTCTAAACGTAGCATGTTGGCCTTGGAAAATAAGGCGTCAACATTAAACAATACCAATAGTCTAAATACCCTGGCAAATAGCGAAAGCATTGATGATTTGGAAAGTGACCCATGCGCACCCCGTGTGCCTGCTGGCTGCCAGTCTGGAGCCATTGTGCCTTTCCAGCCCTCACGTTTACGGTCAGATGTTATTTTGCCTTCTGTTGTTATGGAATCCAACGCGTTAGTTATTCGTGTGCCATCAGGAGCGGCGGCTTCTTTGCCAGCCTCAGCATTAAAGTCAGGTGCAACGCCTACCACTTGGTATGAACTCAGACAATATATTATGGCCAAATATAAGAACTTGGCATGGGACGTGCAGGAGGTTGTAAATAAGTGCGGGCCTCCCCCTGCTGTTGGTGGGGCCAAAAAACTTACTGCTGCCCAGACCAAGGCGGCTGCTGCTGCCGCTAAATCAAAGGCCAAAGCTGCAGCTACACGTAAGGCGGCCAAAGAAGCTGCCGCTGCCAAAGCTGCTAAGACAAAAGCCAAGGGGGCCGCTGCTACAAAGGCAACCGCTACTAAAAAGGCTGCCAAGAAAACAGCGGCTGAACCAGATGTTAGTGTAAAGGTTAAGGCGGCGGCTGCTGCTCCTGCAGCTAAGAAGCCAGAAGCTATGGGCCAGAAAAAGGGTGGCCCAGCACTCAAACTCATTGACTACACGCCTACACAAGCGTTTATCAGTTCCTATTTTACGGCAGCGTCTCCCATTAAGGGCATGTTGCTATGGCACAGTGTGGGCACAGGTAAGACCTGTAGCGCGATTGCGTTGGCCTCCACCCAGTTTGAGCCTTTGGGCTACACAATTATGTGGGTCACACGTCATACGTTAAAGGCGGATGTGTGGAAGAATATTTTTGAACAGGTGTGCCACGTGACCATTGCTGATGAGGTCGAAAAGGGCCTCTTGAAGCCCGAAGACACGGATAAACGCCAGCGTCGTTTGTATCAGCAGTGGATACCGCCAATGTCCTATCGCCAGTTTAGTAACGTCGTCCAGGGTAAAAATCCGCTGTATCAGATGTTGAAGAAGCGCAACGGCAAGGATGACCCGTTACGCAAGACTCTGATTATTATCGATGAGGCCCACAAACTGTATTCATCTGATTTCAAGGGTGCAGAGAAGCCCGATGTGGGGGCGTTCATGGCGGGCCTACAAAACTCTTATAAGACCAGTGGTCAGGATTCGGCGCGTGTGTTGCTCATGACGGCGACACCCTACAATGAGACACCCATGGAGCTGATGATGTTGCTGAACTTGTGCCGCAGTGCTGAAACGGCGTTGCCCACGGAAATAGGCGATTTTGCTGCCAAATACATGGACGACGTGGGCAACTTTACTAAGGAAGGGTTGCACGATTACATGGACGCTATTGCGGGGCAGATTTCATATTTGAATCGTGAAGCGGACCCGTCCCAGTTCGCGCAGCCTATTTTCGCGGACATTGTGGTGCCTATATCCACCTATGCCGATGCAGGGGCGGGCGACACCGATGAAATGATTGCTTTACGCCAGGAGGCAGAGGAACTTAAGGCAGAGCAGGCTACATTGGTGGAACAGACAATTCCTTATTTGGATGCGGAAATTGCCAAAATCATGCCTGCCATGAATGCGCACTTGGAACAGTGTGAAGTGGACTTTCAGGGTAAGCCACGCGACTTGAAGGATTGCGTAAAGCGTGTGACGCAGAAGTATAAGGCGGGTTTGAAACTGGAGGAGCGCAACTTGCGTGAGGCGCGCAAGCGGGCGGACAAGATTACAAGCCAATATGAAAAAATGACCCGCAAAATTAGCAAGTTGGGCGTGGTGGCGCGTAAGAAGGGCTTGGCCTCTATGACTCAGCAGGGGCAATTGGAAAACCGCTGCAAGATTGGCATTGTGCCTAAGGCGTGAACTGGGCCAAAGGCAACTTAGTTTGAATTACATTAGCACCGGCTTTACCGGTAGTAATGTAACTGAAAAAGTTTTGTATTTTGTTTATTTTATTTTTCAGATTTTGTATTCTTTTTTAGCAGCTGTTTGGACTTTAGTCCTTCTTTGCGCCCTTCTTGCCCGCCTTCTTCTTAGGCGCCTCAGGTACGGCCTCAGCCTCAGGCGCGGTCTCAACCTCAGGCGCGGCCTCAGCCTCAGGCGACTGCTTCGCCTTCTTGCTCTTGGGCTCAGAGTCAGGCTCCACCGGCAGGGGCTCATCGGCCACCTCAGCGTTAGGCGCGGCATCCGTCATCTTCAGAGCCTTCTTGGCCGCCAGGGTGGCAGTGCGCTTTGCGGCCATTGCCGCCTTCTTCTCATCGGTCAACGGCTCACGGGGCTTGCGCGCCTTGGGCATCTGCCCCTCCACGGCGGCAGGTGCAGCAGCCTTCTTGGCCGCCAGCGTTGCCTTACGCTTCTCCGCCATTGCCGCCTTAGCCTCATCGCTCAGGGGCTCACGGGGCTTGCGCGCCTTGGGCTCCTGCCCCTCCAGGGCTGCAGGCGCCGCTGCCTTCTTGGCAGCCAGCGTGGCCGCGCGCTTTGCGGCCATTGCCGCCTTGGCCTCAGTGGTAAGGGGCTCACGGGGCTTGCGCGCCTTCGGCTCCAGGGCTGCAGGTGCCGCCGCCTTCTTGGCATCCAGCGTGGCCTTGCGCTTCTCGGCCATTGCCGCCTTGGCCTCAGTGGTAAGGGGCTCACGGGGCTTGCGCGTCTTAGGGGCAGGCGCCTCCAGGCCCGCTGCCTCCAGAAGGGCAGTCATCGTGGCAGCGCGCTTCTCCACCAGCTGAGCGTCAAGCGTCTCCACCACGGCAGCACGCTCCTCTGCAGAGACCTTGCGCTTGGTGGGCGCGCCAGGAGCCTTGGGCGTCGTAGGCTTGGCGCTCGTAGGCTTGGGGCTTGCAGGCTTGAGGCTCGCAGGCTTGGGGGCGTTCATCGTCTTCTTGGCGGCAGGCATTTTTGCTTGAAGATGTGTTAGCTTAGAACTTCTTTGTTCCAGGACCTTGGTATTCAAGTGTAAGATGAAAAATGATTTCAATTTTTTGAGTTTTTTATCAATCACAAAGCGCATTATACATGTTTTAGGGCGCAAAATCTAAATTACTATTTGTTAGTGAAAAATAGAAGGGCTTAGTAGCACTATGGGATACATATGGTGGTGTGCAATGAAAAATTTTGTATTTTTCTTTTGTTTTTGGTGATTTTTCTGGCTGTTTCCGTGTCTTAGTTAGCGGCCTTCTTGCCCTTCTTGCCCTTGGGCTTCTCAGCCACAGGCTCCGTCTCGGCCACAGGCTCAGGCTGCTCCGTGGTCGCCTCAGCCTCAGGCTGCTCCGTGGTCGCCTCAGGCTGCTCCGTGGTCGCCTGAGGTGCTGCCGCCTTCTTGGCAGCCAGCGTCGCCTTACGCTTCTCGGCCATTGCCGCCTTGGCCGTATCCGTCAAGGGCTCACGGGGCTTGCGCGCCTTGGGCTCCTGCCCCTCCAGGGCTGCAGGCGCTGCGGCCTTCTTGGCAGCCAACGTGGCCTTCCGCTTCTCGGCCATTGCAGCCTTGGCCTCGTCCGTCAAGGGCTCACGGGGCTTGCGCGCCTTCGGCTCAGCATCGGGCGCTGCAGCCTTCTTGGCAGCCAGCGTGGCCGCACGCTTCTCAGCCATTGCAGCCTTGGCCTCCGCGCTGAGGGGCTCACGGGGCTTGCGCGCCTTCGGCTCAGCATCGGGTGCTGCAGCCTTCTTGGCAGCCAGCGTGGCCGCACGCTTCTCAGCCATTGCCGCCTTGGCCTCCGCGCTAAGGGGCTCACGGGGCTTGCGCGTCTTAGGTGCCGCGTCCTCTGCAGGCGCGGCCTTCTTAGCCGCAACCGTGGCCGCGCGCTTGGCAGCCATTGTGGCCTTCTGCTCCTCCGTCAGGGGCACACGGGGCTTGCGAACGTTGGTAGCAATGGGCGAAGACATTTGTGCTTGCTTGCTTGTTTTGAACTTCTTTGTTCAGGGGCACTTTATTGATGTAAAAGGATTTTTGATTTCAATTTTTTGGATTTTTTATCAAATTGAATTTACAACTTATATGATTTAGGCAACAAAAATCATATAAGTCGAATCTAACTAAAATTGTGCGCTTAATTTTTGTTATTTGTTATATATTTTATCAAGTTGCTATTTGAAACCATAAAAATTGATAAGACTAGTATATTAAGTGCAGTAGGTGCCTGTTGCAAAGACAATAGATTCGGTGAGTAAAATGTCAACTGCTCGTAAGCCCCGCGCCCCCATGACTACTGAGGCCAAAGCCGCCATGATGGCAAAGCGCAACGCCACATTGGCCGCAAAAGCTGAGTCAGCCGATGCAGGCCTGACGGCGCCTGCACCTAAGACGCGCAAGCCCCGTGAGCCCATGAGTGATACGGCTAAGGCTGCAATGGCAGCCAAGCGTGCAGCAACTCTGGCCGCCAAGGCGGCCGCCGCCCCCGCCATTGAGCCTAAGGCTCGGAAGCCACGCATACCTATGACTGCTGAGGCCAAGCTGGCTATGACTGCCAAGCGTTTGGCCACAATTGCGGCAAAAAAGGGCA
>Ga0114975_10003406_pt1 | contig 10614 bp, 9 predicted proteins | sample S_130626_EF_Meta_FD_87031 | JGI IMG/M metagenome (GOLD analysis project Ga0114975, IMG submission 87031) | Freshwater microbial communities from Lake Simoncouche, Canada to study carbon cycling - S_130626_EF_MetaG | ecosystem: Environmental > Aquatic > Freshwater > Lake | place: Lake...
AATGTTTATTCCATATCAAGCAATTATGATTCCGCTGGTAAGAATCGTTACTACGCTAGATATAAATAAATCGATCTATGTATTGGTATTAGCGCATGTGATTTACGGTATTCCAATTTGTACCTTGATTTTCCGTAATTACTACGAAGCGATTCCAAATGAGTTAATTGAAGCCGGCCGAGTAGATAAAGCTTCGATGGTGCGAATCTATCGATCAATTATTCTGCCACTTTCAATTCCAGCTTTCGTGGTGGTGTTAATCTGGCAATTTACCTCTGCCTGGAACGATTTCCTCTTCGCTATCTTTTTAACTGGTGGATCGCCTAAGTTATCTGTTGCGACAACCGCACTTAACTTTATTACTGGATCTTCAAACCAGGTTTACTATGGCGTGAATATGACCGCTTCTTTGATTGTTTCTCTGCCAACCTTAATTGTTTATATCTTCCTAGGTCGTTACTTCCTACGAGGATTGCTCTCCGGCTCCCTAAAGGGTTAATAAATGTCGATTGCAGTTGATGTATTTGATTCAAGACGCAATCAATTAGGTGAGGGCCCAACGGCTTCAGGGGATAAAAATAATCATGTTCAATGGTGTGATATTTATGGCCAAGCGATTAGATGGAAAGATTTAGCTTCTGGGCAAAGTGGTGAGTATGAAATAAGTGAGCCAGTTGGTTTTCAAATCCCGCGCACAACGGGCGGGGAAATATTAGGCACAGCTAATGGCCCAGTACTAAGAGATAAAGATGGAGCACTTCACAAGTTGCCATCACGAGAAGATGCTGATGGCTTTAAAGATAAAAATGTCTTGCGCTGGAACGATGCCAAAGTGTCACCAGATGGCGCGTTATTTCTAGGATCAATGGCTTATGAAAATCAAAGCAATGAAGGTGCTTTTTATCGGTTAAGCAAAGATGGCAAAAAGCTAGAGCGCCTCTTTGGTGAGGTTGGAATTTCAAATGGCATGGATTGGTCAGTAGATAAGACCAAGATGTTTTATATCGACACTTTAGCCATGAAGGTTGAACTTTTTGATTATAACAATGGTGAAATTAGTAAACGTCGCACCTTAGTTGAAATTACAGATGGCATGGGTTATCCAGATGGCATGTGTTCTGACAGCGAAGATAATATTTGGGTGGCATTTTGGATGGGTTCATGTGTTCGTGGCTTTGATGGAAAAACTGGCAGGCAAATAGCTGAGATTAAATTACCGGTTCAAAAAGTAACCTCCTGTTGTTTTGCTGGTGAGAAGCTTGATCAATTGATAATTACAACTGCAGTTGGTAATCCAGGCGAAGAGATGGATTTAACTCAGTATCCGCAGGCAGGTTATATTTTTATTGCAACTCCTGGAGTAACTGGCAAAAAAACTAATCTATTTGGTGCGTAATTGAAAACAGATCTTTTCACATTTGGTGAAGTTCTCTCCGTATTCATTTCAAGTGACACCGACTCGGTAATGAGTGCAAAGAAGTTTGAACGAGTGACAGCAGGGGCAGAGGCAAATGTGGCAGTTACGGTATCTCGCCTTGGTCTTAAGTCCTCCTTCTTTTCAAGATTTGGTAATGATCAATTAGGTTCAGTTATGTTGGCAGATATTCAGGCCGAAGGTGTTGATGTTTCTCTTACTAAGCGAGTTGATTCATTTACTGCAGCTATGGTGAGAAACCCAGGTCAAACTGCACCGGTTGAGATTAGTTACTTGAGAAAAGGCTCTGCCGCCTCAACTATTGAACCGGCAGATATTTTAGATTCCTATTTATCATCTACGCGATGGCTGCATACAACTGGCATTACCTGCGCTATTTCCCAAAGCGGAGCAGCAACAGTTAAGCACGCTTTAACTAAAGCTGCATCACTAGGAATTAAAGCTAGTTTTGATTTAAATTTGCGCCGCAAATTATGGAGTGAGGCGGATGCGAAAAAGACTTTGCAACCTTTGGCTGAAAATATTGAGTTTTTAATCGGTGGCGAGGATGAGTATCAGGTTGTATTTGGAAGCTCTGATGCAAAAAAAGTTTTATTGGAGGCAAATAATCGCGGATGCAGGATTGCGGTTATGACCAAAGGTGATCAGCCAATGCGGTATGCAATAGATGGTGAATACGGTGAAATTACGCCACCAAAAGTAGTTGCGGTAGATCCAGTTGGCTCAGGAGATGCCTTTACTGGTGGCGCGATTGCAGGACTTCTTAGCGGCTTGAATGAGTTTGATGCTTTAACTCAAGGCAGTATCTGCGGAGCCTCTGTAGCAAGTATGTTTGGGGACTGGACTGGCATACCAACTGGTTCTGCTGGTGTAGTTAATGAAAAAGTATTGCAAAAGATAAGGAGCAATTAGTGAAGACCATTGATAAGTTGCTTTCTGAAAAAATGATGACTTTGGTCAGATCTAAGTCACAAAGTGAAGGCCAAGCAATGGCTGATGCATTAGTTGAAGCTGGAGTTAAGGTAATAGAAATAACCCTAACAACTCCTGGTGCACTCAAAATTATTGAAAAGCTTTTAAAAAATAAGGACATATTGGTTGGTGCTGGCACGGTTAGAACTGTTAAAGATGTGAAGAAAGTCGAAGATGTTGGTGCAAGCTTTATCGTTTCTCCCGATACCAACGAGGATGTAATTAAAGCAACCAAGAAATTAAAATTGGTATCAATGCCAGGTGTTTCAACCCCAACCGAGGTTGCAATCGCCGAGGAATCTGGCGCAGATATTCTTAAGTTGTTTCCTGCAACAATATTAGGCCCAGCCCACTTAAAAATGATACGTGAACCTTTCCCAAATAATCGTTGGTGTCCAACAGCCGGAATTACCTTGGAGTCAATACCAAAGTGGTTTGAGGCTGGGGCAGATCTGGTTGGCTTAGGTGGCCCGCTTACTAAAGATGGTGTTGGCGGAGTTGGTAAGAATGTTTTGGCATTCCGTAATGCAATTAATGAGGCTAGTAAGGTAGTTTATCGACATGAAATTAGCCAGTAAACATATCTTTGTAACCGGCGGCGCCAAGGGAATTGGTGAAGCAATTGTTCGAGATGCAGCAAGTGAAGGCGCAGCAGTATCTTTTATTGATATTGATGTAACAGCAGGTGAAAAATTAGCCGCTGAACTTAACAATGCCGGACAAAAAACGCTTTTTGTAAAAGCTAATGTAGCTAGTTTTGAAGAACTTAAATCTGCATTTGATCAGGCAGTAAGTAAATTTGGTGAAGTAACTGGCGTAGTTAACAATGCTGGGGTTAATTCACATGCAGATCCAGTAACTATGACTGATAAAGAGTGGGATGACTTTTTTGCAATTGATATGAAACCAGTGTGGCTTACTGCAAAGCTGGCGCTACCTGCCATGCGCAAAGCTAAAGGCGGTTCAATAGTTAACATTTGCTCAATTCATGGCCGCCTAACTTATCCAGGATTTTTTCCATATGGCGCAGCTAAATCAGCAGTACTTGGATTGACTAGAAACTTGGCATTAGATGAAGGTAAGTTTGAAATTAGAGTAAACGCAGTATCACCTGGTTACATTTTGACTGATTTAACAAAAAATTGGTTAAAGGCAGAAGCTGGTCGAGAAGATCGCGCAAACTCGATTCAACCACTAGGACGCATGGGTCAACCTGGTGAGGTTGCAAAGGTTGTTACATTCTTACTCTCAGATAAATCTACATATGTAAGTGGATCTGATTGGGCAGTAGATGGTGGATTAGGAGCAAGAAGCGCATGATCCTAAAAGGCGAGCATTTATTTGTTACCGGTGGTGCAGCTGGTATTGGTGAAGCAATTGTTTTAGGTGCAGTAAAAGAGGGCGCTAAAGTTTCGTTTGTTGACATTGATGATGCTAAGTCAAATGCTCTGGTTGAGAAGTTAACTAAAGAAGGACATCAAGTTCAATACACAAAAGCTGATGTTTCTAAGTTTGAAACCTTTAAAGCCGGTTATGACAAATTAGTAGCAAGTTTTGGTCCAGTAACTGTTGCGGTATCAAATGCCGGTAGAAACTCATATGCCGATGCGGTTGAGTATGCCGATCAAGAATGGAATGATTTTTTTGCATTAGATTTAAAATCTAGTTGGTATCTAGCCAAGCTTTGTTTGCCGGAAATGCGCAAGAATAAATATGGTTCAATTGTTAACATTTCTTCAATTCATGGCCGAATGTCTCGGCCAAACTTTTTCCCATATTCGGCTGCAAAAGGTGGAATTGTTGGATTATCTCGCAACTTAGCTCTTGATGAAGGTAAGTTTGGAATTAGAGTTAATTCAATCTCACCAGGAACTACTGCGACTCCATTACTTAAGAGTTATATGGAGAAATTTCCAGATGAGAAAGCGCACGCTTTATCAGTAGCACCGAATGCAAGATTTGGATCTCCGGAAGAGATTGCAAATGTAATCCTCTTTGCTCTCTCTAAAGATGCTTCATTTATAACAGGAGCAGACTTAATGGTTGATGGAGCGCTTCACGCTCGTTATGCCTAGTTTCTAATATTTACAAAATCTGGATTTAATTCACTTAAATCTTTAGCCCCGAGTAATTTCATTGCCGTTTCCATCTCAAATCGAAGCATCTCAACTACCTTTTCTACGCCTTTTTTACCAGCCGCCATCGCCCCATATAAATAAGCGCGACCAATTAAAACCGCATCTGCACCTAAGGCAATTGCAGCTAAAACATCAGCTCCACTCATAATTGCGCCATCAATAAATATTTGCGGTCCATTTCCCTTAGGACCAATTGCAGATCTAACTTGAGGCAATAACTCCAACGGCACAACCGATCGATCTAATTGACGCCCACCATGATTAGAAAGCACAATGGCGTCTACACCGATCTTTGTCAGTTCAACTGCATCGGAAACAGTTTGTATTCCCTTAATAATTAATTTGCCTTTCCAAACAGAGCGCAGCCACTTAATATCTTCAAAGGTAACTGCTGGATCAAAAACCTTTGCAGCAATCTCAGACAATGGCTTATTAAAGTTTCTAAAAGTAGCAAATTCTAACGGAGCAGTTGTTAGCAAGTTAGCCCACCACTTTGGCTTGAGTGCCATATCAAAAAAGGTTTTCAAACCAATCTTTGGTGGAACAGTTAAACCATTACGCATATCCCGCCATTTAATTCCGCCAACAGCAGTGTCAACAGTAAGCATTAAACCTTCAAAGCCAGCTGCTTGTGCTTCTTCAATAAATTTTAAACTTTGACTTCTATCTCGCCATAAATAAAGCTGAAACCATCTACGAACATTTGGAACCTGATCACCAATTTCTTTAGATGAGGTTGTTCCCATGGTTGAGAGGTTGTATACCAAGTTATTTTCTTCGCATACTTTTGCAACCATAATCTCACCTTGATAATGCATCATTCTGGTGTATCCGGTAGGTGCGAAAATTATTGGCAGGGCACTTTTTTGGCCCACAATATTTGCTGTTAAATCAATCTTTGAAACATCGCGTAATACTCTTGCCTTAAATTCAACTCGAGAGTAGACCTCTTGGCTTCTGATGAATGCCAACTCATCATTGGCGCCACCATCAACATAATCAAAAACAGCTTTTGGAACTCGCTTTTTTGAGAGCAATCGCATTTCAGCAAGGTTGACAACCTTTTTTAACTTCCGATCCGCAAATGGATCTTTTGGCAGTGACCAGCCAAGAAGTGGTTTAATGTTTTTCCACCTAGGAAACTGCCGCTTCAATGTATTAAACCTTCAATCTATAACTACGTTTTACAGTTCCGGACCAAAAAGATTCTTGTTCTGCTTTACTAAAATCCTTGGTGAATTCTTCCATTAAATTAATGGTTTGCGAATAATTAGCAGCAAGCAAGCAAACTGGCCAGTCAGAGCCAAACATCATTCGAGACGGGGTGAAAGTATTGAGGATATGATCTAAATAAGGCTTAAAGCTCTGAGTACTCCAGCTATCCCAGTTTGCTTCTGTGAATAGTCCAGAGACTTTTATCGAGACATTTTCATATGATGCGATCTCACTTATTTGATCAGCCCATGGCTGCATTTCGCCCTTACTTATATATGGTTTAGAAATATGGTCTAGTACAAAAGTGTTATTTGGTGAGCGTTTTACCATTTCAACCGCTGCAGCAAGTTGTGGGGGACGAGTTAAAATATCAAAAGTTAATCCAGTATCTGCAATTCGGTGGATATTTTTTACAACATCATCACGTATCAACCAATTCGGATCTGCCTTGTCTTGTGCCAGATCTCGAATAGAGACTAAATTTTTGCCGGCCCGATGGCTTAAGTACTTTTCAAGTTGTGGCCGAATATCAATACTTTCTAGATCTAACCAACCAACTACTGCGCAAATTTTTGGATGAGATAGTGATAAGTCTAAAAACTCAGGTGTCTCATCGGAAATTGGAACTGTTTGAACAATTACTGTGTAGTCAATATTTGCTTTTTCTAATTCTGGTTCAAGTTCATTCATTAAAATTGTGCGGGAGATCGGCTTAAGCTCATCTCCTTGCATCCAAGTTTGTGGTCGGACATTAAGATCCCAGATATGGTGATGTGAATCAATTCGCATAATTAGAGGATTCTACTCCTTACAGCCACTATTGATCGCTCGCATTCTTGCCAAATTTTGCTTGCCTGATCAACCCCGCCAGATTCACTCCATTGCAACCTCTTTACTACTGCGGATTTCATTTCGATAAATTCAGCTCGATTTATAACTGCTCCGTCTAGTTTTGCACCAGATGATTTAATGGGTTTGTCGAAAAATAGATCTGGTAAATCATCAGATTTAGGGTTAACACCTAATCTGTGGTTCATATCTCGCTGGATTAGTAATCTGACCAGACCTAATTCAAACAATTCATCCATACTTATTTCTGCACCAGTTACAGCTTTAACTAGTGCCAAAATATCTGCACTCTGTAACTCTCTAGTAGGCGGTGCTGCGTAGATACAAATTCCTAGCGAATCTAGTGCTGACCAAAGTAACCAGAGATCAACAATGCTTTCCTCGCGCCGTTTATCTAAAGTTCCTAGCGGCAGACCACCTTTAGGTATTCCATACTCTGCTCCAAACTCAACATGTCTGCTCCATACCCAATCCGGATCAAAATCAATGTCATGCTCAATTACGTCATATCTTGGCCCAGATGGATTAAGCGCCATCGCTAAGAACAAACCTTGATTACCTCGACCATCCCATGGCGGAATTGCCATTCCTTTAATCTGATTAAAACCACTTTTGAGTTTCTTTTTGGCAACTTTATTTACCATTTTCGCGATAGATTTTTTAGATTTAATCTGCTCTTGTATTAGAAGAGCTGCCATATAAATATGCTCAACTCCCACCTCATGACAGTATGAGTTAAATTCAATTAATTTCTCAACATCATTCTCGCCATATTGGGAGAGTAGGGCAGTAATACTGAGTTGATGCTGACGGCCACCATCAATTGGCCCATCATTTACAAGGTAAGACTTAAGGCATTGCTGCGGACAACCCGGACAGCTGCTCGCACCATCATCCTTTAAATATGGCAAAAAAGATTTGGGTTCAAAATTTTCTACGACTTTAGGTAGGTCTCTACCAAAGTTCTTCCCAGCCATATATCCAACCAATGACTTATTGGCCCAAATTCCAAAACCTGGAGCATCATGCTCAGATTTAGTGAGCGGATTACTATCAAGGCCGGCGATGTACTTGTCTGTTACCTGCTTAACACCAGGAGTTACTGACTGCTGCGCCACTCCTGCAATAGTTAGGTACTTAATATTCATGCGGCCAAATACCGCACCAACTCCTCCCTGGGATGTCGCAAAACCATAGTCGCTGACAACAGATGCACCTAGTGATTGTTTTTCACCAAACTTACCTATTGCTAGTGAAGTTAAGGTGTTCTCATTTTTGATTTTATTGAGAGTTTTCCATACTGAAAACCCTTTTAACTGTTTAGCCCTTGGGAAATTAAATTCCAAAAATCCACGATTCGTTAATTCAATTCCAATCAGTGACTTGGCCTTATTAGTCAACGCAATTGCATCTACGCCAATTGAAGCTAGTGCGTTCGCAAGCCGCCCCTGAATTTTTGACTCAATTAATCCACCAGATTGCGGAGAGATAGCAGAGATAATTGCATCTGAAAGCCCCACCCCATTTTTGCCACCCAAAACCCCTTTTGAGATTACAACAAAATTATCACCAGATACTTTTCCAGTAAGGGCAGCTAATAGTGGCGTAGCGATAGGCAAAAGCGGATTGTCCAAATTGATCTCGATCTCATTATGTGAAAAATCAGAAAGATCAATCAATACTACTTTTGCCATTTCACTCCTTAAATATTTTCAAAATCATATAGGCTTTAGACATTAATTAGAAGGGTCAGTGATGGCAAAAATTATTGGATTCAAAACCTTAGACATTAGATTCCCAACTTCAACTGAGAAGCATGGCTCTGATGCAATGAATCCTGACCCAGATTACTCTGCTGCTTATTTAATTTTAGAGACAGATGATCCAAAACTTTCTGGACATAGTTTAGTTTTCACGATTGGCCGTGGAAATGATTTGCAGTGTAATTCGATTGCACAATTAGCTGAAACGGTAGTTGGTGAAGATCTTTCAACTTTAGAGAAACGAATTGGCCAGATTGGCAAAGATTTAGTTAGAGATTCACAAATTCGCTGGCTTGGTCCGGAAAAAGGTATTCCGCACATGGCAGCAGGTGGCGTGGTAAATGCACTGTGGGATTTAATCTGCAAAATTAATGGTAAACCATTGTGGAAGCAGCTTTCAGATATGTCGCCGGAAGCAATAGTTGAGTTAATAGATTTCCGCCATATTTCAGATGCACTTACCCCAGCAGAGGCACTCTCAATTTTACAAAATGCTCAAAGTGCAAGAGCTGTAAATGAAAAGATTTTATTGGAAAAAGGTTTGCCTGCTTACACAACAACACCAGGCTGGCTCGGCTATAGCGACGAAACAATGATTCGTTTGGCTAATGAAGCGGTAGCAGAGGGTTTCACTTTAATTAAAATGAAGGTTGGCCGCTCACTTGAAAATGATATTCACAGATTAGAGCTTGTTCGTAAAACTATTGGTAACGAAGTACGAATGGCATGTGATGCCAATCAGGTTTGGGATGTGAATGAAGCAATTACTTGGATAAAAGCGATTAGCCATGTAAATCTATTCTGGGTTGAAGAACCAACCTCACCAGATGACATTTTGGGTCATGCCACAATTGCTAAAGCGATTGCACCGACCAAGGTTGCAACTGGTGAACATGTTCATAACCGAATTATGTTCAAGCAGATGCTACAAGCCGGCTCTATGTCATTCCTGCAGTTAGATGCCACTAGAACAGCGGGCGTTAATGAGAATGTGGCGATCATTGTGATGGCAGCAAAGTTTGGCGTTCCAGTTTGCCCACATGCCGGCGGTGTTGGACTATGTGAAATGGTTGCTCACCTTGCAATGTTTGATTCAGTTGCAGTCACTGGGCATCATGACAAACGAGTTGTGGAGTTTGTCGATCATCTGCATGAACACTTTGTAATTCCAACGGAAATAAAGAATGCCTCCTATGTGGCCCCGCTCCAACCCGGTGCTGGAGCTGAAATTAAGCCTAAATCTTTGGTTGAGTTTGAATATCCAAATGGTGCTGTGTGGAGCAATCGAAAATAGCTGCTTTATAACATTCCTATAACAGGTGATCTGAAACTCACTTTTTACCGCTCAAAGCCACTACTTTATCTACACAGCGATCCCGCTGCTCTTAAGAGGAGAATAAATGAAATCAACAAAGCTAAAGATTGCCGCCGTTGCCGTGGCTTCTGCGCTTGCACTTACTGGATGTTCATCATCTGGTGACAGTGCTGGTAAAGAACTAAACATTGCAATGGTATCTAAAGGCTTCCAGCATCAATTCTGGCAAGCAGTGCAAAAGGGTGCAGAGAATGCTGCAACTGAAGAAGGCGTAAAGATCACTTTTGAAGGTCCAGAGAGTGAATCACAAGTTGATAAGCAACTTGAAATGCTACAAGCTGCTATCGACCGTAAGGTTGACGCAATTGGATATGCATCACTAGATCCAAAAGCTCCACTTCCATTATTAGCTAAGGCTAAAGAAGGAAACATTCCTGTTTACATGTTCGATGCTGCTGCTGGAGATGAAAAAGATCTAGGCGCAGATGGTCCAGCAATGGGAATTGCACGTACTGATGGTGAAGCCGCTGCTGCTCTTGCTGCAGATGAAATGGCTAAGTTAATTGGTGGCAAGGGCAAGGTATTCGTAATTGTTCACAGCCAAACTAACGCAACCGGTGTACAACGTAGAGATGGATTCGTTAACCAAATGAAGGCTAAGTATCCTGGAATTACAGTACTTGCTCCTCAGTACGGCGATGGTGACCACCAGAAGTCTGCTGACATTGTTAAGGCTGCATTAGCTGCTAATAAAGACCTAAAGGGTATTTATGCAACTAACGAAGGCTCAGCAATTGGTGCAGTAAAGGCACTACAAGAGTTGAAGAAGAAGCCAGGCGAGTTAGCTGTAATCGGTTTCGACTCAGGTGCTGCACAGATCGATGCAATCAAGTCTGGCTTAATGGCTGGCGCGATTACACAAGATCC
>Ga0114975_10003407_pt1 | contig 10614 bp, 9 predicted proteins | sample S_130626_EF_Meta_FD_87031 | JGI IMG/M metagenome (GOLD analysis project Ga0114975, IMG submission 87031) | Freshwater microbial communities from Lake Simoncouche, Canada to study carbon cycling - S_130626_EF_MetaG | ecosystem: Environmental > Aquatic > Freshwater > Lake | place: Lake...
ACGCCGGACGATATCGAGGCGTTCTTGCATGCGGTCCGGGCAATGCACCGGATTGATTCCGGGCACCTGGCCGGTGTCATGCCAAGGGCCAGGCCGGCAGTCTCTGACGTCGGATCCACGGCCGCGGGGTCCGGGATGTCCAGTACCACCCGCGGTGGCGTGGGCGCAGGGTCGCCGTCTGGATTCGGACCCGGCGCCGAGCGGTCAGGAGCGCCAAAGGGGCCCGCTGCGGGCCAGGGGATTGCGCAAGCACCGTCTATCGGCACGCTGATTGCGCCCCGTGATGTCGATGCTCAGGGCTTGCCCCGCGAATCGCGCTCGGGTCGATGGTATCTCCCAGGGACGCCCATCGTCATGGCCCGCGGCTTGGTCGCTGCGGCGGGGGATCGCCGTTTGCTGCCGGTCGATCTCACCTTGAGTGCGGGTGAGCGCTGGGGCGTGCTCGGTGCCAATGGCGCTGGAAAAACGACCTTGCTGCGCACCCTGGCGGGTCTGCATTCGCCGGTGAGCGGCATGCTCGAATGGTCCGGGATTGGTTCCACCAAACTCAATGCTCAGGCATGGGCCAAACACTGCGCTTTTTTGCCCACGGTGGTGCCAGAGCCGTTCGATGAGACAGTTCGATCGCGTGTCGCCCGGATCGGCTCGCTCGGTCCCCGGGTCGACGCTGCGCTCCTGGCAATGGGACTTGCTGAATTTGCCGATCGACGCTGGTCCACCTTATCGAGCGGGGAACGCCAGCGGGCCTGGGTCGCATTTGCCCTGGCCAGTGATGCCGATGCCTTGTTACTTGACGAACCCCTAGCCCATCAGGATCCGCGGGAACGTCTGCGGCTGGCCGATGCGTTTGCCGCCGAATCCGGGCAGGGGCGCCTGGTCGTTCTGACGGCCCATGACCCTGACTGGGTCCTCGGACATTGCACGCACGCGATCGTGATTGCGGTTGACGGATCCATGGCCCATGGCCCGGTCGATAGGATCCTGCAACCCCAGATTCTCGCGGCAGCCTACGCGGTGCCATGGCGTCGGGTCGTGGTGAACGGCCGCCACGCCCTCGTGGCTGGACGTTAAACGCCCCTGCGATTCGAGCCCTGCATCACGAGCCCTGCAGTACGAGCCCCTCAGTAACGAGCCTGTTCAGCGCAGTCCGAGTACGTCCTGCATATCGAATAAGCCTTGGGTGCGACCGATCAGATAGCGACAGGCTCGCAGGCTGCCTAGCGCATAATTCATCCGACTGGAAGCACGGTGGGTGATTTCAACCCGTTCACCCGTGCCACAGAACAGCACCGTATGGTCGCCCACAATATCGCCGCCGCGGATCGTCGAAAAGCCGATCGTCCCGGCTTTGCGTTCGCCGGTCACGCCCTCGCGGGCAAACAGTGCAACATCCGATAACTGTTGTCCCAGGGTGCGAGCGAGCGTTTCGCCCATGGCCAGTGCGGTCCCCGAGGGCGCATCGACTTTGTGGCGGTGGTGCGCTTCGACCACCTCGATGTCGTAATCGGTCGAGAGGATTGTTGCGGCGAGTTCCAGAAGTTTCAGTGTCGCGTTTACACCGACGCTCATGTTCGGCGCGAATACGATGGGAATCCGCTGTGCGGCTGCGGCGATCTGGGCCCGCTCGTGTGCTTCAAAACCCGTGGTCCCGATCACCATGCCGATCCCGCGCTGCACGCATTCTTCCAGATGGACGAGCGTGGCCGCGGGGCGGGTGAAGTCGATCAGTAGGTCGGCATCATTGAGCGCTGTCTCGCAGGCGTCTGTCAGCAAGACCCCCGTGGGCCGTCCCAGGAAGTCGCCTGCATCGCGCCCCAGCGCCGGGCTAGCCGCAGCCTCAAGCGCGCCGCAAAGGTGGGCGTCAGGAGCGTTCAGAACGACTTCGATCAGCATCCGACCCATCCGTCCGGAGGCTCCAGCAATCGCGATATTCATGCGGTATGCACCCCCGGGTTAGCCGCGGCGGTTGCGCGGCAGCGCTGGATCGTTGGTTTCGTCGCGGGCGGGCAGGGCATCGGCTTCGATCCGCCCGACCTGATCACCCTCAAAATGGATGGTGACGCGCCGGGTGACCGATTCTCCCGTGCCGCGCTCGAACCGAAAGATGTAGTCCCAGCGATTCGGATGAAAGGGATCCAGCAGGAGGGGGCTGCCCAGAATGAACCGAACATCCTGGCGCTGCATGCCGGGGCGGACCCGCTCGAGGGTGTCGCTGGTCAAGTAGTTCCCCTGAGCAATATCGAGCCGAAACGGTTTCAACAGATTGCTGCCGGTCAGACTGGGCATGCTCGGCATACTCGGTAGGCTGGGCATGACTGGCGCGCAGGCGGCAGCGCTAAGCGCAACGGCCAGCGTCAAGGATATGCTGAACGTTCGAATGATTTGTCGATGTTTCAATACGCGCAAGACCACGGTCTCTACCAATCATGAGCAATGACTGCCTATGATACGCATTCTGATTGGTGCGATGGCACGACCGAACAACCCCTGAGTGAGGGTCCGCATGACTGGTTCTAATGAACTCAAGAATCTTGGCCTCAAGGCGACCGTACCGCGCCGTACGATCCTTGAAGTCTTTCAGCGCAGTGATCGCCGCCACCTCACGGCTGAAGATGTGTACCGGGTCCTGGTCGGTGAACGTCAGGACATCGGGCTCGCCACGGTCTACCGGGTGCTGACCCAGTTCGAGCAGGCGGGGCTGCTCACGCGAAGTCATTTCGAGGCGGGCAAGGCCGTTTTTGAACTCCAGGAAGGCGGCCATCACGATCACCTGGTCTGTGTGACCTGCGGACATGTCGAGGAGTTCTACGACCTGCAGATCGAAGAGCGTCAGAAACGCATCGCGACCGATCGCGGCTTCGAACTCCAGGACCATGCGCTCTCGCTCTACGCCCTGTGCGTCAAAACAGCCTGCCCGCATCGCCCGACCTGATCGCGATTTGGATAACGATTCGGGTAACGATTCAGGGAGATTGCGGGAGATTGACGGAGATTGCGGGAGATTCAGGAGACCAGCAGCTCCCTGGCGTGCGTGCGGGTCGTCGCCGTGATGTCGACACCCCCCAGCATTCGGGCAATTTCCTCCACCCGAGCTTCGGCATGCAGTGCATTGACCGATGTGACGGGGCGGCCCTTCTGGGTGCGTTTGATGACTTCGAAATGGCGATGCGCCCGCGCTGCCACCTGCGGCAGGTGAGTGACACACAGCACCTGACGCACCTCGCCCAGGCTGCGCATCAGTCGACCGATCAGTTCGGCCACCGCTCCGCCAACACCGCTGTCGGCCTCATCGAAGACCAGGGTGCCGACCGGTTGGTTTGTTGCTGCAGCGACCGTAATGGCCAGACCAACTCGGGAAAGTTCGCCGCCTGAGCCCACTTTGGCCAGTGGTCGTGGCGCACTGCCGCGGTGTCCAGCGATCTGGAATTCGACGGTTTCTGTCCCCGCTGGTCCCGGCTCTGCGGCTGCGACGGCGATCTCGAAAAGACTGCCCCCCATCCCCAATCCGGTAATCCCTTCGCTGACCGCCATCGCGAGGCGGCCAGCTGCCTCGCGCCGGGTTGCGCCCAGGGAACGGGCGCGTTGGTCGTAGGTGTCGCGGGTCTGGTTGGCTGCTTCCTGCAGTCCGGCCAGGTCGACTGAGCGTTCGAGTTCGGTCAGACGGTCGCGCAAGCGCTGAAGTTCACTCGCCAGATCCTGCGGCGCGATCCGGTACTTGCGAGCCATCGTATGGATGGCGCCCAAACGACGGTCAACCTCGGCCAGACGTTCAGGATCCAGATCGATCCGATCGGCGTAATGCGCCAGGGCATCGGCCGCCTCAGCGGCTTGAATAGCTGCCCCTTCGAGGAGTTCGAGGGACGGCAATAGCGCTGGATCAATCTGCGCCAGTGGCCGCAAGCGCGCGACCAGTCGGGAAAGGTGACGCTCGATCGCAGCATCTTCGTCGTGTAGCGCATCGGCCGCTCCACGGGCTCCTTCGATCAGCGCAGCCGCATGGGCCAGACGTTTTTGTTCGACCTCAAGCGCATCCCATTCGTCCGGGCCGAGTTGCAAGGCTCCCAGTTCATCAATCTGCCACTGCAGCCGTTCACGGTCCTGGTTGATCTGGTCGCCTGCCTGCCGCGCCCGCGTCAGCGCTGATTCGGCCGCCTGCCAGGCCGCCCAGTGCGATTGGAGGGTTGCGACCTGCGGCTGAATGCCGGCAAATGCGTCCAGAAGCTCTCGCTGGGCAGCGCCACGCAGCAGCCGCTGATGGGCATGTTGTCCATGGATGTCGAGCAACTGTTCGCCAGTCTCGCGCAGCAAGGTCGCTGGCACTGGTTGGCCATTGACAAAGGCGCGCGACCGTCCGTCGCTCTCGACCACGCGGCGCAGCAGAACCGTCCCGGGATCACCGCCGAGTTCACGTTCCGCAAGCCAGGCATCGAGTCCATCGTGGCTGGCGAATTCAGCCACCACATCGGCACGCGCACAGCCCTCGCGAACCAGTTGGGCATCGGCGCGGTGCCCGAGTGCCAGCCCGAGTGCATCGAGCAGGATCGACTTGCCAGCGCCGGTTTCGCCCGACAGGACATTGAAGCCGGCGCCGAATTCGATGTCAGCTGCTTCGACCAGAACGATATCGCGCAGACGCAGGGTGCGGAGCATGGTGTCGTGGCCGTGACAGGGACGGCTCAGGGGGTTCTGGCCGAAAGTACCGGAAGGGCTTGCCAAGCCAGTTTACCGCGCAGCGTGGCGAAGTAGCTGTAGCCGCTGGGATGCAGAAAGCGGATGCGATGGGCGGATCGTTGGATCACGATTCGGTCCCCGGGATGCAAGTCGGAAAAGGTTTGCATATCGCAATTCACGCGAGCGTCGGTTTCATCGCCAATGCGCACCGTCACCGTACAGGTATCGGGCAGTACGATCGGCCGATTGGAGAGGGCTTGCGGGGCAACCGGAACCAGGACGATACCGCTCAACTGGGGGTGCAGAATCGGACCATTAGCCGACAATGCGTAAGCGGTCGAACCGGTCGGTGTGGCAATGATCAGGCCGTCGGCACGCTGCGTGTACATGAACTTGCCGTCGACTTCGACATTGAGTTCGAGCATGCGGCCCACCAGACCTCGCCCAACCACAACATCATTGAGTGCCCGTGCTTCGAAGGGAACCTGCGAATCGGGGTCGCGCAGCACGCGCGTGTCGAGCAGGGTGCGTTCCTCGGCTTCGTAATGTCCGTCGAGAATGGCGGCCAGCGCCTCCGTCCAGCGGTCGAGCGGGATGTCGGTCATGAACCCCAGGCGGCCATGGTTGATCCCGATGACCGGTACGCCGGATGGCGCGAGTTCACGGGCAATTCCGAGCATGGTGCCGTCCCCGCCGACCACAATTGCCAGATCGATGGCGTGTGCCGGCAGACGCGCGAGCGATTTTACGTCGCCTGCGTTGTCGATACTCGTGATTGGACGAATAACTTCCAGCCCACGTGACCGAAGAAAAACTTCAATTCGGTCAAGTGTTTGCTCGATTCCGCTCGAACGAAATCGTCCCACCAGGGCAACCGTCTGGAATGCTTGCATATTTGTGATTACACCACAGTGGCGCAGCCGCACTAGAATCAACGTCTATGTTGGATCGCCGCGCCCGCACCCTCCTGAAAACGCTCGTTGAGCGACACATCGCCGAAGGCCAGCCTGTCGGGTCGCGTACGCTCTCGCGCTGGTCGGGGCTGGACTTGTCGCCGGCCACCGTGCGCAACGTGATGTCCGATCTGGAAGAGCTCGGCCTGATTGTGAGTCCCCATACCTCATCGGGCCGGATCCCGACCGCTCGTGGATATCGGCTCTTCGTCGATACGATGGTCACCGTTCAGCCGCTCGGACTTGAGGACACGGAGGCAATGCAGGGGCAGTTGCAGGTCGATCAACCCCAGCGCGTGCTGGCCAGCGCGGCGCAACTGCTCTCCAGCCTGTCCCATTTCGCTGGCGTGGTTCAGACGCCAAGGCGGGCGTCGGTCTTTCGTCAGGTCGAATTCATCCGCCTGAGTGAGAAACGGGTGCTGCTGGTGCTCGTGACCCCCGATGGTGATGTTCAGAACCGCATCCTTGCGACAGAGCGCGATTACGCCCCTGCCCAGCTCATTGAGGCTGCGAATATCATCAACGCCCATTTCGCGGGCCAGGACTTTCGCTCAATTCAAGGTACGCTCTCGGCCGAACTCGCCGCTTTGCGCGATGACATCGGAGTGTTGATGCAGCGCGCAGTGACGGTCAGTGGTGAAATGCTGAATCATCCCGAGGATGTCATGATCTTTGGTGAACGCAATCTGATCGGCGTTACCGAATTGACGACAGATGTGGATCGTCTGCGGTCACTGTTCGACCTGTTCGAACAAAAGACCCGCTTGATCCAGCTTCTGGATGCCTCTGGGCGAGCCTCTGGGGTGCAGATTTTCATCGGCGGCGAATCCGATCTCGTTCCCATGGAGCAGATGAGTGTGATCACGGCTCCGTATCTTGTTGATGGCCGCGTCGTTGGTACGCTCGGGGTCATCGGCCCAACCCGCATGGATTACGAACGGGTGATCCCGATTGTCGACATCACGGCCCGCCTTGTTTCGACCGCGCTAAGCGCGGCGAGCTGAGTCTGGCCCGAGTTCGGCAACCTCCTCGTCGTCCCTGACCCCCAGCTATTTTTCGACGCCCACAAGGCCGAGTTGCTTCATGCCCAGATTTTCCTCGCCCAAGCAGTTCGCCCACGGGAAACCGCCGCTCACGGCGGTCCTGATGGTGCAACTCGGCACGCCGGATGAACCCACCGCACCTGCGTTGCGCCGCTATCTGGCCCAGTTTCTCTCGGACCCGCGGGTCGTTGAGATCCCGTCGATCGTTTGGCAACCGCTGCTGCACGGTGTCATTCTGCGCACCCGCCCTGCGAAGTCGGCCGAAAAATACGCCTCCGTCTGGTTGCCCGAAGGATCACCCCTACGGGTCTATACCCAGCGCCAGGCCGAGGGTTTGCAGCTTGCACTGAACGCGCGCGGCCAAGCGATCGAAGTCGCGATGGCCATGCGGTATGGCAATCCCTCGATGAGCAGCGTTCTGCGGGAGTTGCGCGAGCGCAACCTGCAGCGCCTGCTGGTGTTGCCGATGTATCCCCAATATGCCGGCGCTACCACGGGCACCGTGTTTGACGAGGTCGCCCGCGAACTTAGCACGTGGCGCAACTTGCCCGAACTGCGCCTGATCCGAAATTTTCACGATGATCCCAACTATCTCGAGGCGGTTGCGGACAGTATTCGGAGCGCTTGGGACGAGAAGGGGCGGCCCGATAAGCTGGTGATGAGTTTTCATGGCGTGCCGCAGCGCACGCTAATGGAGGGCGACCCCTATCATTGCGAATGCCACAAGATGGCTCGTTTGCTTGCGCAACGCCTGGGCCTCACGCCGGATCAATGGATGATCACCTTTCAGTCGCGCTTTGGCCGCGCGGCCTGGCTCGAGCCCTACACCGAACCAACGCTTGAGGCACTGGGCCGGCAGGGCGTTGGGCGGGTCGATATTGTTTGCCCGGGGTTTGTGGCCGATTGTCTGGAGACCCTTGAAGAAATTGCCCAGGAAGCACGCGATGCGTTTTTGCACGCGGGCGGCAAAACCTTCAACTACCTGCCGTGCGTCAATCATTCTCCAGCGATGGTGCAGACCCTGGTGGGTCTGGTCGAGCGGCATACCGCCGGCTGGGACACCCTGAAGCTCGATGTGCCCGCCCAGGCGGCTGCCGCAGCCGAGCGCGCCGCTGCGGCCCAGCGGGCGCGCGATCTCGGGGCCCTGTCTTAGCGGCTGGTCACCAGCTGTTGCGCAGTTCCCTCAGTTTGATGAACACGGTCTGCGGGTCGGGCTCTTCGGGCAGCTCCGGAAAACGTTCCCGCAGCCGCGCAATCACGGACGGGTTCTTGAGCCGAAAGAAGGTATTGATCTGGAGCTCGTCGGCCATCGTACTCACGTAGGCCTCGGCCGGGTCCTGCCCAGCGACCTGATCCAGCAGGGTCTGGGCTTGCCGGTTGTCGGGTTCACGGTCCAGCGTAAAGCGCAGATTATTTTCAATGTAGTCGTGGCCCGGATAGATCAGGGTCTCGGGCGGCAGTTGCTCGAGTTGCTCGGCAAAGGTGCTGTAGAGATCCTGCGCGTTTCCGCCGTTGTGGCAGTTTCCGGCGCCGGCATTGAACAGGGTGTCGCCCGTGAAAATGGCGGGCCGCTCGGTGTGGGCCCGCAGACAGATATGGCACATGGTGTGGCCTGGCGTGTCGAGCGCTTCGAGTTCGACGGTCTTGCCAACCCGGATACGATCGCCCGCCACCAGTCCGCGTGAGACCCCCGGGATCTTGTCTTTCGCCCGTTCGTGCGCAAGAACCTTGGCTCCCGTTTTGTCGACAATCGCCTGGTTGCCACCAATGTGGTCGTGATGTTCATGGGTGTTGAGGATCTGGGTGATCTCCCAGCCCGCATCGCGCGCAACTTGCAGGCATTGCGCGCTGTCCAGCGGATCGATTGCGAGCGCCTCGCCAGTCTCGCTGCAAGCGATCAGGTAGTTAAAGTTGCGATACGCATTGGCGGTCCAGATTTGCTTGACGATCAATGGATTCTCTCCTCGCTGGGGGGCGCGTTGTCGGGCAAGCTGATCGGGTAATGATCAGTTTCCGGTGATGCTATCCCACCTCGAAGCAACTCGCCGTCGCCTCCTGCCTGTGGCGTTCTCCACGGGGGGGCTTGAAACCACTGAAGATGCCCTCAGATGAGGCCCAGTTTTAGAAACAGGACACAAAACCCATGGTTGATGCCCGCCCAATGCCAGACGCTTCTTCCCCGTCGGTCCAGACCGATCCCGCTGTCAAGTCGACCGCTCCCCATTCAGCTGCAGAGACCGCATCTCTGCATCCATCAGCTTCGATGGCGGGTGCAGACAGCCCTGCCGCGTCCGCAACCACTGCGGGCACCGCCGCCGGCTCGGAAGCGGCTGCTGGCCTTGTCGATGGTCCCGATATCCACCTCCCCTCCGATGCGGCCGCGCTGATGGAAGCCCAGGCCCGGGTGGCCGAATACCATGAGGCCTACCTGCGGGCCAAGGCCGAGATGGAAAACATCCGCCGGCGGGCGCAGGAAGATATCGCCAAGACCCACAAGTATGCGATTGAGAACTTTGCCGAAGGGCTGGTTCCGGTGGTCGACAGTCTGGAGGCCGCATTGGCGACTCCGGCGGCAACGCCTGAGCAGATGCGCTCTGGGGTTGAAATCACCCTGCGCCAGTTGCTTTCTGCGTTTGAGAAAGCGCGTCTGACGCCGATTGATCCCAAGGGTGAGCGCTTTGATCCCAACCGTCACCAGGCAATTTCGATGGTGCCGTCGGCCGATGTGGCAGCCCAGCATGTGGTGGCAGTCCTCCAGAAGGGCTGGGTCATCGCGGATCGAGTGCTCAAACCCGCGCTGGTGACCGTTTCCAACGGCGCTGCCGGCTGAAGCCGCATGGTTTTGCACCGGATGACGGGAAATTGGCCCGAACGCTGTCCGAGCGGGCTTGAAACCTGCCAGCTTTGTCCCCATTTCAGACTTATTCCGTTCTGAATCCTCACTTCGCGAACTAACCTCATCTAATTAAGAGAATCAAACCATGGCCAAGATCATCGGTATCGACCTCGGCACCACCAACTCCTGCGTTGCCATCATGGAAGGCGGCCAGCCGCGCGTGATCGAAAACGCTGAGGGCGCCCGCACTACCCCGTCCATCGTCGCGTACATGGAAGACGGCGAAATCCTCGTTGGCGCCCCCGCCAAGCGTCAAGCAGTGACCAACCCAACGAACACCCTGTACGCGGTCAAGCGCCTGATCGGCCGCAAGTTTGCTGAAAAAGAAGTCCAGAAGGACATCCATCTGATGCCCTACACGATCGCGAAGGCCGACAACGGGGACGCCTGGGTCGAGTCGCGGGGCCGCAAGCTCGCGCCTCCCCAGGTTTCTGCTGAAGTGTTGCGCAAGATGAAGAAGACCGCCGAGGATTACCTGGGCGAAGAGGTCACCGAAGCCGTGATCACGGTCCCGGCCTACTTCAATGATGCGCAGCGCCAGGCGACCAAGGATGCCGGTCGGATCGCAGGGCTTGAGGTCAAGCGGATCATCAACGAACCCACCGCCGCTGCGCTCGCCTTTGGTCTGGATAAACAGTCCAAGCATGACCGCAAGATTGCGGTCTTCGACCTCGGTGGGGGCACTTTCGATATCTCGATCATCGAGATCGCCGACGTCGATGGCGAGAAGCAGTTCGAAGTCCTGTCGACCAACGGCGATACCTTCCTGGGCGGTGAAGACTTCGATCAGCGTCTGATCGAACACATCATCGGCGAATTCAAGAAAGAGTCGGGTGTCGATCTCGGGCGTGATGTCCTGGCGCTGCAGCGCCTGAAAGAGGCGGCCGAGAAGGCCAAAATCGAGCTCTCGAGCTCCGCGCAGACCGAGATCAACCTGCCCTATGTGACCGCTGACGCTTCGGGCCCCAAGCACCTCAACATGAAGTTGACGCGCGCCAAGCTCGAGGCCCTGGTTGATGAACTCATCCAGCGCACGATCGAGCCGATGAAG
>Ga0114975_10003408_pt1 | contig 10614 bp, 9 predicted proteins | sample S_130626_EF_Meta_FD_87031 | JGI IMG/M metagenome (GOLD analysis project Ga0114975, IMG submission 87031) | Freshwater microbial communities from Lake Simoncouche, Canada to study carbon cycling - S_130626_EF_MetaG | ecosystem: Environmental > Aquatic > Freshwater > Lake | place: Lake...
ATTCGTCTTAACGTACGCGAAGCTAACTAAATTCGCGCAGATGATGGGTGTCTATTTTCATATTCCGTTCTGCAGGCATGCCTGTCACTATTGCGATTTTCATTTTTCGACGAAGCTCGATGCGCAAGAAGATTTGGTTGTGGCCATGTTGAAGGAAATGGAGCTTCGCAAGGAAGAGATTATTCAACATGAAATAAACACGATTTACTTCGGCGGCGGAACACCTTCGGTCCTTACGGAAATGCAGTTGGGAAGACTGCTCGACTTCTTGGGAAATGGAGTGTCCAACGCAACCGAAATTACCTTGGAAGCCAATCCGGAAGATTTGACTTCTGAGTATCTGCGCATGGTTCAGCGCTTGGGAATAAACAGGCTGAGCATTGGCGTGCAATCGTTCTTCAACGAACACCTCGAATACATGAATCGCAAGCACTCCGGGGCGCAGGCGGAAGCCGCAATTAAGCGCGCGCAAGATGCGGGATTAACGAACATCACAGCTGATTTAATTTTCGGAATTCCCATTGCTACTTTTTCGCAATGGCAGTCAAATGTAGAGCAATTGCTTCAATTGGAAATACCGCATTTCAGTGCGTATGCCTTAACGGTTGAAGAGAAAACGGTCTTTGGTGCGAGGCAGAAAAAGGGAATGCTGGAACCGCAGAAAGACGAAGAGGTCGAAAAGAGTTTTTTGTATTTAGCTGAAACCGCGAAGCTGCTCGGATACGAGCATTATGAGCTTTCGAATTATGCGAAGCCAGGCCATCGATCTGTGCATAACGGCAATTACTGGAAGGGCATTCCGTATGTTGGAATTGGGCCTTCCGCCCATTCTTTTTCGGAAGGAAAACGCCGATGGAATGTTTCGAATAATTCTCAGTACATCCGTTCAATAGAATTGAAAAAAGATTTTTTTGAAGTGGAGGAATTGACGGAAGTGGATCGTTGGAATGAACGCATTATGGTTGGACTTCGAACACGTGAAGGCATCGATTGGAAAGACTTTCCAGATGATTGGAAAAATGACAACGAACAGAATTTTTTCAAATTTGTTGAAGGTGGAAATGCGGTTATGGATGAAACTGGATTCCGACTTACACCGAAGGGATGGCTCATTTCCGATCACATTATTTCAACCTTATTTATTTAATCTTGCACCATGAAACTAACGCTTGAGAAAGACGGACGTCGCTATTCTTTTCAAACCGAAAAAGGAAAGGACCTTAGTATTTCACTAAATCCGAATGGTCCACGCGCGTGGTACGTAGAGCCTATGCGCATTGAACCCGTTCGAACCGAACAATTTTTGGGTTCAGTGGCAGAAGGTGGAGCAGTAAATTTTCGCGATGTGTATTTTAATCCGCATGGACATGGCACACACACCGAGAATGTGGGGCACATCATTGACACTGATTTTCCTGTTGTGAAAAGTATTTCTTCTTCTCACTTTTTTGCGAGTCTAATCTCTGTTGAATTGAAAAACGAAGCCGAAGATTGGGTAGTAAGTGAAGAGAGTTTAGAAGGTTTTAATTTGAATGTTGAAGCTCTGATTATTCGCACAAAACCGAATGATCATTCGAAAATGCAAAGACAATATTCTGGAACGAATTTTCCGTATTTGACATTGGGTGCAATGCAGCGTATTGTTGATGCAGGGGTTCAGCATTTGCTCATCGATTTGCCTAGCGTAGATCGCGAGGAAGACGGCGGGGCATTGGCTGCGCATCATTTGTTTTGGAATGTTCCGGCAGAGCCGAATTTTCAGAAGACAATAACAGAGTTGATCTATGTTCCGAATGACATTTCAGACGGAAATTATATTTTGAATCTGCAGGTGTCGAACTTCGGGAACGACGCGGCTCCGAGCAGACCTATGCTTTTTGATCTAACGGAAGAATAACGAAAAAAGAGCTTCCGTTATTTACTCTTGTGCGGAACGCCACGGTCCCGTTCATCTGTGTAACAATGCTTTTCACCATGGCTAAACCAAGTCCGCTTCCGGTGCTTCGAGTGGTGAAGTTCGGCATAAAGATACGCTTCGAAATTTCGGGAGATATTCCACTTCCATTATCCGATATTTTTATGGTTACTTGATTTTTCGAAAAGTGTAAACCAAGCGATATTTTTTTCGCGCGTTCCGTTGGAATCGATTGAATGGCGTTTGTGATGAGGTTGTTCAGCACCCGAATCACTTGCGATTTATCTCCGAGAATATAAGCTGTTTCAGAATTATTTTGATGGAATGAAATGGTCTGATTTTCATTTTCAAACGTGGTGAGCACAGACTTCACAATGTCTTGAAGATTTAAATGCTCATTTTTAGACTGCGGCATTTTAGCGAAGTTCGAGAACTCTTGTGCAATGTGCGAAAGCGTATCTATTTGATCGGTCATGCTCTGCACGAAATCGTTTAGACGTGTTTGAAATTCTTCCGGATTGTCTTGCCATGAACGTTGCAGATGTTGCAAGCGAAGTTTCATGGGTGTAAGCGGATTTTTAATTTCATGAGCCACTTGCTGCGCCATTTCACGCCATGCTGTCTCGCGTTCTTGCTGCGCAAGCTTGTCGGCGCTGGCTTCCAACTGAAACAACATGCTGTTGTACTCTTGAATGAGCTGTCCAATTTCATCGTTGCTCTTCCACTCTAGCGTCTCATTCTTTTTTCCAAGTTTCAAATGATTGATGCTGTCACTAAGTTTCTTGAGCGATCTTGTGAAATCGCGGGTAATTAAAAACGCAATGGCTCCTGCTACAATAAAAATAAGAATGTATGTTTTTCCAATCTCTTTCATGAAGTTCCAAAGCTTCGCTTTTTCTACTTCTTTTTTCTCATAGAGCATTCCCACCAAAGCCAGAGGTCTTCCGTAATCGTCGCGGAAACACCAATAGGCCAAATTTTGAGTGGAATTTGTTTCTGATGGAAGAATAACGGCTTTCTCTTTTGTTGAAGTTGTAATTTGTCTGGTGAGTTCAGCACTCAACTGCATTGGAATTTTTTTGTATACTGCGCTATCTGTATTCATTGAAAGGCGATACCTTCCATCTAAATGATAGATGGTAATAAAAAGATTGTTGACTTCAGAAAGCTCACAGACCTTGTCGCCAAGAAGCTGGTCTATGGAATCTGGATCGATGTATCCACCATTTTGAATAAGTAAGTATTCGAGCGATGCCCGAATGGATTTTTCTTTTTCGGCGATGCGTTCTTCGTTGAAAGTAATGTCATGCTCGTAATGATCGAATGCCGCGACAATTCCCGTAACTACGAATGAGATAACAATGATTGAAAAGAGAGAAACGTAAATGCGCGAGCGTAAGGTCATGGGCTTAAAAATCGAAATCGTCTGAAGTGCTTGGTTCTGTGTTAGCAGGAATTATGCATAGTCCGACCACTATGGGATAAAGTTCGGTTTGAAATTTATTCGGGGTAAATAGCGGGGTCAACGAACGTGAGGCGAAGAAGGTGAGTTTCTGATATCCCACTCTCACGCAGGCTTCGAGGTGATACGGGTTCAAATTTATGTCTTCGCTGTTTTTCCGAATGAGTGTGGCTTCATTCGATTTATGCATGTGATAGGTGCTATTCGCATAGCGGTAACCCCCTTGCAAACCGAAAGCAAAGTGCATGTTTTTTTCAAACGTGTTCTTACTGTTTATTTCAAACATGAAAGGAATGGAAACTGAGAACGAACGGAGTTGATTTTTCTGGTAATCGACGCTGTCGTTCAGCATGCTCGTTTGGTTGTTTACTTGAATAAATTTGAAGTCGTCTTGAAATCCGATTTGCTGATAGCTCAAAGTTATTCCAGAAAAAACGCCGAATCTATTTTCAATCAATTGCTTTTTGTATTCAACCAAATTCAAACGAATGGAAAAGGATTGCTTTTGTCTAATGGGGTATTTTTCATTTTGCAATGAAACAAGTCCGAAATCTACCCCAGTGAAAAAGCACATGTACCGGATATACTCTTTTTCATTGTAGAAATTTTCATTCAAGAAATTCGTGTCAATGAATTCGAAAGGAGGGTCTTGTAACACATCGTCTTCAATCACTTCTTGGGGAGGGACAGAGTCTGATGAAAAAATTATTTCAAGACTGTCTGTTTGACCAAAGGATTTGAGTGCCACAGAAAAAATAAATAGTAAAACGAAACGCTTCATGAAAAGTGAATGTGATTCAAATGTAAGCTATCTATCTTTGCACCGCATGAATACAAAAAAGGATTTGCGAGAATTGAGTTCGGAAGAGCTAATGTCCGAGTTGAAAGAACTGGGAGCACCTTCTTTTCGTGCCAAGCAGATTCGCGAGTGGATGTGGCAGCGCGGTGCGACGAGCATTCCTGAAATGCAGAACTTACCGAAAGATTTGAGAGAGAAACTCGACGAGAAGTATTTCTTGTCGAAGGCTGTCTTACATGAGCAACAAATTAGTGCCGACAAAACCATTAAATGTGCGTTCAAGGTAGATGGAGACAAGGTGGTTGAAGGAGTTCTAATCCCTTCCACAAAGCGCATGACGGCTTGTATTTCTTCGCAAGTGGGCTGTAGTTTGGCGTGTAAGTTTTGCGCAACGGGGCGATTGAAGATGATGCGCAATTTAACGGGAGGAGAGATCTTCGATCAGGTGAATTACTTGCGCAACGAGGCGCTTACGCGATACAAGACTCCGCTTACGAATATTGTATACATGGGCATGGGCGAGCCATTGTTGAATTACAACAACATGATGCGCTCCATTCAATGGATCACCAGTCCGGAAGGATTGGGCATGTCGCCGCAGCGCATCACGGTGAGCACAGCGGGAATTGCTAAGATGATTAAGAAGTTGGGCGATGACAAGGTGAAGTTCAACTTAGCGCTTTCGCTGCACGCAGCAAACGACGTGAAGCGCAGCAAGATTATGGACATCAACGATACGAATAATTTGGCTGCCTTAGCAGAAGCGTTGAAGTATTTTCATGAAGCAACAGGCACCCGAATTACGTTTGAATACATCATCTTCAAAGACTTCAACGATACCATTCAAGACGCCAAAGAGTTGGCAGAATTTTCAAAGCAGCTCCCCGTTAAAATAAATATCATTGAATACAATCCGATCGACGACGGGGAGTTTCAACAGGCCAGTCCTGAGCGTGTAGAGGCTTTTGCGAAGTTCTTGGAAAGCAAGAATATGATTGTGAATGTTCGTCGTTCAAGAGGAAAAGATATTGATGCGGCATGCGGACAATTGGCCAACAAGAACAAAGTGGTGGATGAACGTGTTATGAAAAGCAAATAGAAATAAACTTGTAAACTAAATATTTCAACATGAAAAAATTATTCTTTTTATCACTTATCGCTGCAGGCCTTGCTTCATGTGGCGGATGGAACGACGAGAAACGCGCAGAGGTGAAATCGGAATGTGCTAAAACGGTGGGCAATCTTTACACGAAAGAAGATGCTGCGAAAATTTGCGATTGCGTTTCAACTAAGATTAACGAGAAGTTTCCGAAGGCAGACTTCAAGCCGAGTGATATCAATGATCAAAAGAACGAGTGCGTGAAAGACGGAAATTTCATAGATATACTCACGAAAGATCAGGAAGAGTCTTACAAAGAATTGGAAAATTCAGTTGACTCTGTTGGGAAAGCGCTGGAGTCTCAAATGGAACAAGAAATGAGTAAGCTTACCAAGTAAATGAAACCATTCTGCGAAGATTTATTTGGTTACAAGCGCATTAAGACGCTACCTGTAACCATTGGTGAATTAACCATGGGTGGCGATGCGCCTATTCGTGTGCAATCGATGACCACCGCAGACACCATGAATACCGAAGCAACGGTTGCTGAAAGTATTCGCATGATAGAAGCCGGTTGTGAGTTGGTTCGAATTACCGCACCCAGTAAAAACGAAGCAGAGAATTTGCGGAACATTCGCGAAGAACTTCACAAGTTGGGATACAACACTCCTCTTGTGGCCGACATTCACTTCACTCCGAATGCCGCGGAAATTGCGGCTCGCATTGTAGAGAAGGTTCGCGTGAATCCGGGTAATTACGCCGATAAAAAGAAGTTCGAAGAGATTGTGTACACCGACGAATCTTACGCTGCTGAATTGAAGCGTATTCGCGAACGGTTTATACCGCTCATAGAAATTTGTAAAGAGCATGGAACGGCCATGCGCATTGGAACCAATCACGGTTCGCTTTCAGATCGCATTTTAAGCAGATACGGAGATACACCGGAAGGTATGGTTGAATCGGCGATGGAATTCATTCGCATTTGCCTCGATTGCAACTACAAGAATTTGGTTATTTCCATGAAGGCGTCTAATCCGCAAGTGATGGTGCAAGCCTATCGTTTGTTGGTGCAAACGCTGTTGGAAACCGGAGAAGTTTTTCCGCTTCATTTGGGTGTTACGGAAGCGGGCGACGGTGAAGATGGAAGAATAAAATCGGCTATTGGAATTGGTGCCTTGTTGGAAGACGGCATTGGCGATACCGTTCGTGTTTCATTAACAGAAGCGCCTGAAGCAGAGATGCCAGTGGCGAAGTTGTTGGTAGATCGTTACGCGAATAGAAATTCAGCATCTCATATTCCGAAGGAAGAAATTCCGATTGACTTTTTCGCGTATTCAAGAAGGCATACGCATGAAGTTTTGAATGTAGGTGGAAAGAATGTTCCGCGTGTTTTCGCCGATTATTCCAATCGCGAAACAATAACAGCGGCTTCGCTTTTCGCTGTTGGATATGCGTATTCTGTTGATATGGACAAATGGAATTTGTCTGATTCGGCGTGCGATTATTTGTTTGTTGGAAAGAACCCTGTGAATTTTGAAATTCCTGGAACCCTTGCTGTGGTTATGGAATACGAAGCATGGATTCAGAACAAAAACAAAGAGCGTCATTATCCGGTGCTTTCATGCAATGAATACCTTCAACTGAACGAACGTTCGGGTGAGTTGAATTTTGTTGAAGTGGAGTTGGAAGATTTAACGGAGGACTTTCTTTCTGTGTTGAAGTTAGATTCAACTGTTGTCTTGTTGTTGAAGACTTCGCATGCATGTGCCGTTCAACACAGAAGAACAGCGATTTTCAGATTAATGAATCACGGCGTAACCTGTCCGGTTGTGCTTTCTTCGAAATACGATTTGGAAGAAGAAGCGTATACGCTATATTCGTCGACCGACGTGGGAGCTTTGCTGTTAGACGGAATGGGCGACGGCGTTCTTATTTCGAATACACATTCGTCGTTGGCGAAATCGAACGCGATAGCGTTTGGAATTCTTCAGGCAACTCGCACGCGAATTTCAAGAACTGAATATATCTCTTGTCCGAGTTGCGGAAGAACGCTTTTCGATCTTCAAGAGACCACGGCTAAGATTCGTTCACGCACCTCGCATTTGAAGGGTGTGAAGATTGGAATTATGGGATGTATTGTGAACGGTCCTGGCGAGATGGCAGATGCCGATTACGGATACGTTGGAACAGGCGTTGGTAAGATTACGCTGTACAAAGAGAAGAATGTAGTGAAGAAAAACATTGACGAAGTGCAAGCGGTTGATGAGCTTATCTCGCTCATTAAGGAATATGGCGATTGGGTTGATCCGGCTTAAGCCTTCACTTTCACGTCTTTCAAAAACTTCCGCGCCGTATCTTTCGCTTCTTCCAGATTCAAATTGCACACTGTTATGTGTCCCATTTTACGGAAGGGCTTGGTGTCTTCCTTTCCATATAAATGAATATAAGCACCTTCGGTGTGAAGGACATCTTCAATGTTTTCGTAGCGTGCTTTTCCTTCAAACCCTTTTTCACCCAACAGGTTAATCATGACAGCTGGAGTACGCAGGCCGGTGCTACCTAACGGCATGTTCAGGATAGCGCGAAGGTGCATGCCGTACTGCGAAACGAAGCAGGCTTCAATGGTGTGGTGACCGCTGTTGTGCGGGCGAGGAGCGATTTCATTCACCAATAAATTTCCATCTTCCGCAAGGAATAATTCAATGGCTAATAAACCAACGTGTTCGAGTTTGTTAGCGATATCGGTTGCGATTTTTTTCGCGTTGTTTTCAATTTCAACGTTCACGTTCGCTGGAGAAAAAATGAATTCCACTAAGTTCGCTTCCGGATTGAATTCCATTTCAACCAAAGGGAAGGTGGCTATTTCTCCGCTTTCATTTCGAGCCACAATCACTGCAAGTTCTTTCACAAAAGGAACAAATTCTTCCAACACACTTGGTGCATTGAAAGCCGCGTTAAACTCAGATTCTGTGCGAAGAGGAGTTACGCCTTTTCCGTCGTATCCGCCTTTGCGAAGCTTCTGCATGAACGGACCTTTTTCTCTGAACAACAGCGCATCTTCTGCGTTGTCTATAAGGTGGAAAGGAGCGGTTGGAATATTATTCGCTTGGTAAAATTGTTTTTGAAGACCTTTGTCTTGAATGGTGCGAAGGGCTTGTGGCGTTGGAAATACTTTTTTTCCAAGACGTTCCAATTCTTCAAGCGCTTCAATATTCACGTGCTCGATTTCAATGGTTAACACATCAACTGTTTTTCCGAAATCGAGAACAGTTTGATAGTCATTGAAATTTCCAACAACGAAATTATTTGCTAGGTCGGCACAGGGCGCGTTAACCGTAGGGTCTAAGACGGAAATGTGAATATTGAAGTTAACAGCTTCTTGAATGAGCATTCTGCCGAGCTGTCCACCTCCTAAAATTCCAAGCTTGGTTGTGAGATCTACTTGATGATTCATTTTTCAAAGATAGAATTTCTTGAGCGGATATATATTTGCAATTATTATGGGAGATCAGATTAATGTTTTTCTTGACGATTTAAGTGCTCTTTTTTGGCGACTCTCTCAATTCCCAATTGCTTTTCAGTTATTGATTTGGATTGCTGCTTCTGGATTGATTTGGGTAGGTTTTTTATTTTTCTTCAAAAAAGTTTTTTTTAGAAATAGCACTGAGAGAACGATGACACTCTGGTGGATTACTTTTGTTTTAACAGGAATTCCAATTGTGTTCGCAGTTATTTTAGATGCGCGTTCAGAACTTCAAAGGGAAGAAGCGCAATTGCTTTCTACGAATATTATTCCGGTAGTTGAAGTTGTTCAGGATAGCCTTTATTCTTCAAGTGTGTCTTTAGAGAATATTCAAATTGGAGATTTAGGAACCCCGGTTTTGAAAACTATTTGGGCAAAGAAAGGTGTGGAAGTTTTTCAATTGACGTTTCAAGATCCGAATGCTTTTGTGGTAATGGCAATAGCCGATTTGAATGCATTCACGGTTGAACTGGATACGGCTATTTTGAAAAAAGAGTTGACATCTGAATTTGCAAAACGGTTCAATTGTGAACTTGCTGTGAATGGTGAAGCCGGCTCTACTCCAGGTTTAGAAGCGCCGCTTGGACATTGGACCGGGAATTACGTTGTAAAAGGACAAGCTTTGAAAATGGAAGATTCTGACAAGCGTCCGTTTCTGTACTTTTCTGAGCAAGGGAAGGGATTTTATTCGAAGGATTTAGATGTTGTAAAAGAGTTGACTGCGGATATGTACAATGTCATTTGGGGAAGGTTCGATATTATTTTGAACGGAATAGAGTCGATAGACGAACGTGATCATACGAAAGAGAAGCCTTACCCGAGAACGGTAATGGGCATTGATGAAAGTGGAACGAAATTGTTTTTGTTAGTCGCCGATGGCAGAAAGCCGCAGTACAGCAGAGGCTTGACATTGAAGGAATGTGCCGCGCTGTTGTTACCCTATGGTTGCTACAACGCAATGGCCTGCGACCAAGGTGGCAGTTCGTGCATGTACGTAGAGAAATTCGGGATAGTAAATCGTCCGGCAGACGGCGGCGAACGTAAGGTATATACGCACTTTGGACTTCGTAGAAACTAATTTTTTGGTATTGGAAGTTTAACTAGCGAAATGTCTTTGTAATCATAAGGACGATTGTGTTTTCCGGTGTCTATCAAATGCTGAAGCAACTCCATGGGCCAATCGGTTTGAATAACAAGAGCTTCGTGTTCAATAAACCAATTCCAAGTTCCTAGCGCATCGCTGTTTTCGCTTTTCCCAGCGCTAATAGATTTGAATAGGGCGTTGTACCAAATGCCCGTGTGGTGTTTTTGGAATAATGACATGCCTATTGGATTCGTTATATAGCTGGTGTCGTTTGCTAATAGTAATTCAACCATTGGAACTCGGGCTTCTAATAAAAATGTATCAATTTGAGTTTTGGGCATGTATTTCAGAATAGGCATAAATAAAGGGCCTTCAGGATTCTGAATTACATAATTGAAGAAAAAACTAGAGCCGTGCGATCCTTTCAGGATTACTTGATTTCGTACCCCTAACGAATCAATTACAGGCAAAAGTTTTTCAAATCGTCCAGAGCTTTTGTCTAGGTTTATCAGCACCTTGCCTTTTGCGAGCGTTAAGGCTTGTTCGAGTGTGGGAACATGTTCTTCTGTTAACTCACCATTCCTGTTTTTCAATTTCAATTTGGAAATCTGATTCGCACTCAAAGAACTCACAGCTCCTTTTCCATTGGTGGTTCTATTCACAGAATTGTCGTGCATTAAAACGAACTTTCCGTCGTAAGTTTCTTGAACATCTATTTCAACAATGTCTATG
>Ga0114975_10003409_pt1 | contig 10610 bp, 5 predicted proteins | sample S_130626_EF_Meta_FD_87031 | JGI IMG/M metagenome (GOLD analysis project Ga0114975, IMG submission 87031) | Freshwater microbial communities from Lake Simoncouche, Canada to study carbon cycling - S_130626_EF_MetaG | ecosystem: Environmental > Aquatic > Freshwater > Lake | place: Lake...
AGGCAACAGCACCAAGGACATTATAAATGCCACAGTTGCAACCGGCACCAATCAACGCATCGTGCCCAGAGGCAATGTGCTGGATGACTACGCCAGTTATACCTATCAGATCAGCTGGTATCTGTTGACTCCTCAACAGTACAACAATTTGATATTTTCGCCCAAGTTCAACATAACCAACTGGTCTTTGCTGATGCAAAGTGGTGGAGCTCCTTTACCAGCCACCAGCAACACCAGCCAACCAACCAACCTTCCTGGCCGCAGTCCATTTTTTCCGTTGGATTACTACATAGATGATCTGGAACTGTTCAGTAAATTCCCTGGCAAAGGAGTTGGCATGCCACACAACGTGCTGGATATCAAATTCAAAGTGACTGAACCAAATGGAATAACCTTGATTGACAATCTGTACGCTGCTGTCAACAGCCTGTATCGTAGACCACAGAGCTTGACAGACGAAGCCGACAGCCTGGTCAATCAGTCCTTGAGTCTCACACCTAATTATATCAATGCACAATATTGTCTGTCTGTAAAATTTTATGGCTACGACAGCGGTGGAAATCTGATTGCTCCTGCCACAGGCAGCAACACTCCTAGATCAAGTTCCGCAGTGGGACCCAGTAACGATCCATTTGTGGTGATTGAAAAATACTATCCGTTTGTGATAACCGAACTCAAGTTTCGTGTACAGTCCAAGATGGTAGAATACTATGTCGAGGGCAAACCGGTAGCATTGAATCAGGCCTTTGGACAGGCTCGTGGCACTATTCCATTCAACTTTGAATTGTCAGGAACCACAGCCAAAGATCTCTTGATTGGAAAACCCGCACAGGCCGGACTGAAACCCTTACAAGATGGTCGGGTACCACAAGCACAACCAGCCAAGGTAGGAACAGCTCCGGCCGCAGATAACACTGATCCCGGTGTAAACTCTGACAACATGTCAATAGCGATATAATCATGGCCGACTTAACAAACAAAGTACAAAATTTAGTTGCCAATCAATTTAACAAGTTTATAGCACGGGGCAGGGGCGCCAATGACGAATTACAAAATGTAATTGCTAATCAATTTAAAAAGTTTATAGGGCCCAATACCACTCAAGATTCGGGAGTTAGACAACCTGTCCAGACCACCGCCCCGGCTACTAACAGCAATAATTCTCCAGCCAAAGCTACCGCTGCTCCTACTGGTAATACCAAATATCTTTTTACTGGCCTAGCTGAGGCCCTTAACACTCATCAGAATCAATTGGTCAAAGATCGCCGGTATGCAATCGCAGACATCTATGAATTTGAATTTAATCCAGTTGCCATGGGCGAAGCCAAACTGAAAAAACCAGGCAGTCTAGATCGATCAAAAACTGCTGGTAAAGAAGCGAAAACTGCTGGTCAGGCACTAAACAGCAAAACTGATAGTGTCGCCAACAACAGCCAAAATTGGAGTATACAGGCCGGCACGCAGATCGTGCAACTGATCGATCAGATCATGCGTAGCAGCAGTTATATCTACGAACAGGCTACTACACAGATTGACCCCAACACACAAAAACCCATACCCAGTCCTGGTACCGGCACTGGCATAACCACCTGGTACAAGATCAGTGTGCAGGCCACCAGCCTTGGCTACGACAATCTTCGCCGGGACGATGCCTATCGTCTCAAGTATTTGGTCACGCCCTATGCCATCACGCAGATGGCCAGCGAATATTTTCCTGACAGTAGATATCGTGGCAGCCACAAGGCCTACAACTATTGGTTTACTGGACAGAACACACAGATTTTAAATTTTGAACAGACTTTTAACACCCTCTACAAAATTACCTTGAGTGGAATTGGTCCAATTATACAATCCAGGGCAACCACAGATTTTCGAGAAGTATACAGCAAAACCTACATGCCCACGACCGAACAAAAAACTGGCCAACAAACAGGCACCTATACCAATGCTGGTCCTGACAGCGCCGCAGACTACCTCTACAGTCCCAACGATCTGGCCACAGTAAAAATCAGGATCATTGGCGATCCTGCCTGGTTACAACAAGGCGAAGTCAGTACTGGAATATCTGCCCAGCAATTCAGTTTTTCTCCGTTCAATCTTGACGGCGGCATAAATTTTGACAGCCAAGAAGTGCTATTTGATATTGGCTGGAATCAACCACAAGACTACAACATGGAAACCGGAGTCATGAATACCAGCAACCAGGACGGACGCAACAAACAAAACAATACCTATCTGGCCATTGACTGTAGGAGTTTTTTTAGCAAGGGCAAATTTGAACAAGAGATAATGGGCAAACAATTTGTTGAGTTTAAAAAATCTTCCGCTCGTGCCGCAACATCTCCTGCAACGGCAGTCAGACCCAAAGAGCCAGTAAAAAATTCAACAGTGCGGAAGCCCTCATTTGAAGAAGGATTCCCGTTGAATGCTGGCGGCGGCGTTGGTCCTCGTCCCAAACACAGATTAACACAATTTATAGAAAAAAATATTTTGGGTAGGAATACAGAATAATAGACTATATTTAAAAATTTTACGGAACTTATACTAGATGGAAAATTATACACGAAGCACAGGAACACCAAAAAACTTTGATCAAGACCGGGGCGGCCTTCCGGGTTCAGGTGGTCCCTACATCGGCATAGTCAAAAACAATACCGATCCCACACGCATGGGCAGACTACAGGTGTACATTGAAACCTTTGGCGGTGCTGATGAAAATGATCAAAATTTATGGAAAACTGTCAGCTATTGTCCACCGTTTTATGGAGCTACACCCAAGGGAGCCAGTGCCGGTACAGGTACATTTTTAGATGGCAACCAACAGAGTTATGGCATGTGGTTTACACCGCCCGACATTGGCACACAGGTACTGTGTGTGTTTGTAAACGATGATCCCAGCAACGGCTATTATATCGGATGCCTGCCAGAAAATGGCATCACTCGCATGATCCCAGCCATTGGTGGAGTAGACAACACACAGGCACAGACACAAAATGCCGCCCAGGCTGGATACCTAGGCAGTTCGACTAGACTGCCTGTGACTGAAATAAACAACAACCCGCAAAATCCCAAAACCAGCGAAAGCCCTACCTATTTTAATGAAAAGAAACCGGTACACAGCTATGTGGCTGCCATCCTGTTCCAGCAAGGACTCAACAATGACATGGTTCGTGGACCAATTGGAAGTAGTGCGCAAAGAGAAAGCCCCAGCAACTGCTATGGTATCAGCACACCGGGGCGTGCAATCTACCAAGGCGGACTAGGCGATACTAGTAATCCACAAATCTTGGACAGTCAAACTCTAGAAGGCATCACGGTCATTGGACGACGAGGTGGACACAGCTTGGTTATGGACGACGGTGCTCAGAATGGATCAGACAATCTGGTACGTATCAGGACCGCCAAGGGTCACCAAATAACCATGAGTGATGATGGCAACTGTTTTTACATCTGCCATGCCAATGGTCAGACCTGGGTAGAGCTGGGACAAGAAGGCACACTAGATGTGTACAGCACCAACAGCATAAACATGCGTACCGAAGGCACTATAAATTTGCATGCCGATAATGATGTGAATATTTTTGCAGGCAACAAAATGAATTTAAAAAGTGTCAAGGGCACCAGTATACAAAGTGATGCTGGTGCTGATCTAGCCTGTAAAGGCAAGTTGTTGTTGTTTGCCAAGAGCAGCATGTCTATCAAGAGCGGTGGACAATTGGCCATCAAGAGCAGTTTGGGTAGTTGGAGTTCTAGTGCGGCGTTGAGTCTGAGCGGCACCATATTGTTGTTGAACAGCGGACCTGGATTACCAGCCAGCACACCCAAGGGCATAACCAAGTATGTGCAACCAAACACGGAATTCAATCCGTCCACAGGCTGGCAAGTCACACCCACTGGCACCCAAAGTATTTGTACTCGCGCACCCACACACGAACCATACCCGTATCACAATCAAGGTGTGGCCATACAGACCAGTGTGGTACAAGATGGACAACCAAGCCCACCATTTGATGCACCCGATTTGCCAGCCGGAGTCTCCATCACAAAAACATCATGAGCATATTCAAATACCAACTTCCGTCAGGATCCACATTTAGTCTGACAGCTCCGGCCGGCACCACACAGCTACAGGCTGATTTGATCTTTTATGGTCAAGTGGCCGCTGGCGCACTAGTAGGATATACTCCTGGGCAGACACTGACCAGCAGTGCCGAGGCTGTAACCAAGTTTGGACTGAGTCGGCTGGATCGCGGCACAGCTGGTGTAGACACGCAGGCTATCTTGGCCATCGTAAACACTATTCCTACGATTAGCGGAGTGCCATCCTTGATCAACGTGCCATTAACAAACCCAATCAATCAAGCCGATCTGGTCAACATAAATTCTGGAGACCTAGCACCTGATGCAATTGGACCGTTGAGTTCCTCTCAGGTACAAGGCATTTTAGCACAGATAGCCAATCTGGTAGATCAAGCATCTGATGTCATGAGCGACGACAAAGGGGTAGGGCAATACGGTCTCAGTTGTGTGCAACTGGAACAGGCAGGTTATGTCAAACCTGGATCCTGGCAGAGGTTTATTTTTGATCCAGCACCGTTAACTCAGGTATTAGCTTCACCTGGCATCTGGACTGGCCGCGACGGCGTGACAGCAGTAGCACAATTTTTAGGCAGTCCTAATTTACAAACCAATGCACAAGTGTCCTTGTTAAATACTGGCTATAACGGCCTAGTATCAGCTGGCGTGATAAGTCCTATCAGTTCTTCAGCCATAAGTGCCAGCCTTGGCCAGGTGTACGCACAGAGTGGACTACAAAGCCTATCAAGCCTAAGTGCATTAACTGGTGCAAGTCTATCAGTTCCTGCATCAATCAGCACAGCACTGGCTGGAACACCGATTGCCAGCCTGTTATCTTCACCAATCACTAACGTAACTTCGATTGCGTCAGGTGCAATAAATCAATTATCAGGCGGCCTCTCAAGTTTGACTAATCTTAGTGGATTGGCTAGCAGTTTAAATAATACCGCAATAGGTGATGTGAGTGCATTGGTCGCCAATGCTGGCAGATTTGGTTCGGCGGCTACAGCTGCCTGGAGCCAAGTTAGCAATTTACCTGGACTGGGTGCATTGACCAATCTCACAACAGAACTGCCTAGTCTGTCTGGTATCACTGGAGTATTGGGCAGTTTTGGAGCCGACACAATAGGCAGCCTCAGTGGGTCATTAAATGGCTTGGTAGGCGATCTCGGTGGCAGTCTCAGTAGTTTAACCAGCTCGCTTGATATCACTGGCAAGGCTGGACAATTTGCCGCAGCATTCAGCGATCCACTTGCTAGTTTAAGCAATCTGGGTAATTTTGATATAGCCAGCTTGACCAATCTAGGTAGCCTTGGTGATCTTAGTAGCCTGACAGGCTCTTTATCTAATCTAGGTAGTCTAACTGGCAGCCTCGGTAGTCTTGGTGATCTCACAGGCAGTCTCAGCAGTTTGACTGGCAGTCTTGGAAGTCTAAGTAGTTTAACTGGCGGGTTAGGTAGCCTAACCAATCTAACAGGCAGTCTCGGCAGTTTAGGTAGTTTAACTAGCAGTCTTGGAAGTCTAAGTAGTTTGACTGGTAGCCTTGGAAGTCTTGGAAGTCTTGGTAGCCTGGCCAATTTTGGCGGATTGGGTGCTCTCGGCGCGATCGGTGGTCTTTTTGGTGGAGGCGGCGACGAATTAGTAAGCAGCACCCAGGTAGCAGCTGGTTACAGCAACACAGTAAATCGTGGCACACTAGACGTGGCCTTTCTGAAAATAATAGGTAGCCCCAAAGTGCCGTTGCCAGTTTTTGATTATCCTTCGCCCGGCAGTATATCTCTCAATGCCAACAAAGACATATTAGCAGCTTCTAACATACTACAAAATCTTAAAGGCCTGGGCGGCACGTTGTTAAGTCAAGCAACTGGTCAGATTACCAACTCCGTTAACAGCTTTGCAGGTCAAGCCGGTGGAGTGATTAGTAATGCTTTAAACAGATTTGTTTGACAGTAAATACACTATGACAACTTTTATTGGATTCAACACTATAAATCAAAACAAATATTTCACCTTGACTGATTTTGAACTGATCAAGCGAGATTTATTAAATGCTTTCAACATCAGACAAGGTGAACTGATAGGTGTGCCCAGCTATGGCACCACTTTATGGAACAATCTTTTTGAAAATCAAACACAAGACACTCTGAACACTGTGTATGAAGAAATACAGCGGGTGGCTGGCGGAGATCCACGAGTTTACATAAATGCTATTGAAGTTTTTCCGCAACAGAATGGACTGTTGCTACAGCTAGAACTGACCGTGGTGCCCAGCACAGATGCACAGCGTCTAAGTATCTTTTTTGATCAAACACAACGGGTGGCCAGCTATGTTTAACTGCCCAGTTTATTAATTCCATAAATACAAAACACTGGAACAAATATGGCAACCACCACAAGACAAACCGTAATATTTGGAGTAGAGGACTGGAAAAGGATCTATCAAACCTATAGAGAAGCCGACTTCCAAAGCTATGATTTTGAAACACTTCGTAAAAGTTTTGTAGATTACTTGCGCCTGTATTATCCAGAAACCTTCAATGACTACATTGAAAGTAGTGAATTTATCGCCTTGCTTGATGTCATGGCTTTTATGGGTCAGGCACTAGCATTCCGTACAGATCTCAATACTAGAGAAAACTTTTTAGACACAGCTGAACGCAGAGACAGCGTGATCAAGCTGGCCAATTTGGTCAGCTATACACCATTGCGCAACACCGAAGCGTCGGGATATCTCAAGGTATTCAGTGTCAGCACCACAGAAAACGTGGTGGACTACAATGGGATAAATCTAGCCAACGTCACAGTAAACTGGGCAGATCCCACCAATCTTGACTGGCAAGAACAGTTTACAGTTATTATAAATGCTGCCTTGGTCAATACACAACGATTTGGCCGACCCGGAGCTAGTCAAGACATCCTGGGTGTACAGACACAAGAATACACTATAAATCTTGTGCCAGGATTCCTGCCCGTGATCCCATACACTGCCACTATTGATGGCATCAACATGCCGTTTGAGGCAGTGAACGCCACATCAGCTGGGCAAGATTACATATACGAACCACCTCCATTGCCAGATGGCAGATTTAATATATTATTCCGTAACGATCAGCTGGGTTTTGCCAGTGCCGATACCGGATACTTTTTTTACTTCAAGCAAGGCACATTACTGAACCAAGATTTCAACCTAGCTGAACGAATCACCAATCGCGCTGTCAACATCAACATTGATGGTATTAACAATACTGATGTATGGTTGTATCAACTAGACGATATAGGCAACATAAGTTTTTTCTGGAGACCTGTTCCCAGTGTGTATGCAGCCGCAGTAGAACAGCTTGTTCCTGGCACACAGAATATCTACAGTATTGCCAGTAGAGCCAATGATCAAATCACATTGAACTTTGGCGATGGGATTTTTAGCACCATCCCAGTTGGAACCTTTAGGACCTATGTGCGTGCCAGCAATGGATTGACCTACATAATCAATCCACAAGAAATGCAAAGTGTACAGATTCCCATCAGTTATGTGAGCCGTACTGGACAGATTGAAACATTGACCTTTGTCTGTGGTATCACTCAGCCGGTCACTAACGCACAGGCACGTGAGACCATTGCTGAAATCAAACAGCGTGCTCCAGCACAGTATTACACACAGAATCGCATGGTCAACGGCGAAGATTACAGTAATTTTCCATTTACTCAATACAACAGTATCTTGAAAAGCACAGCTTTAAATCGTGCCAGTATTGGAACCAGTAGATATCTTGATCTAGTTGACGGCACTGGAAAATATTCCAGTACCAACATATTTGCCAGTGACGGTGCCTTGTACGAAAGTAATTTAACTCCAGCATTCCAGTTCACGTATCTCAGCATCAACGACATCAGTGACGTGGTCTACAATCAGATCAATCCCTTGCTTGCCAAGGCCGGATCTGAGCAGTTTTATTATGCCAATTTCCCCAGGCCCGATCTTGCCGCATTGGAGTATACCTGGCATCTCAGCACAGTGATAACCAATGAGGCCACGGGCTATTTTGAAAATAGTGCAGGCAACGCTGTTCCTATTGGACAGTATGCCAGCAACAATGCACAGTATATCACTGTGGGTAGCTTGGTCAAGTTTGAACCACCAGCTGGTTATTATTTTGATGCAGACAATAACTTACAGGCTGGCACAGCCACATTGCCCAGCGAAAAAACAGAATTATGGGCCAGTCCAACCGCAGTTTATCTTTCTGGAACCAATCAAGGTCTAGGAAATCTGCCCAGTGGAGCAGGACCGGTAGTGTTGAATACCTATGTACCAACCGGTGCCATACCCACACAGGTCATTCCAACCCTGGTCACAGACCTGCCTACTAGTCTTAAACAAGATATCGTTAACCAGATTTTTCTAAATCAAAATTTTGGACTTGGTTATGACAATCTCACCGCCGCCTGGTACCTGATCACGTCCAGCAATTTAGACACTAATGCCGACTTCAGTCTTGCCAATGCACAAAACACCGATGGCACAAACAGCGACGCCAGTTGGTTGATACAGTGTACCACCAACGGTGCTACCTACACAGTGGTATCAAGATCACTGGAATACTTTTTTGGCAGTGTGGCAGAAACAAGATTTTTCTTTTACACAAGCGAACCAATCTATGACAGTCGTACTGGAACTGTGATACGAGATTTTGTAAACGTGTTGAAAATCAACACACAACCCGACAGCAATTATCCCTTGCCAGATGATACCAAGTTGATCATTATTGATCAGCCAGTATTGACAGATGGTCTCACAGATGACTTCCAAGTGGTGGTTTCGTTCAACACTAGACCCGGCAGTTCTGTGCCAGTGAATCCAGACTTCTTTGATGATCTTGTGGCTCCAACAGTAGATGCCAAGAACAAATTGGTATTCTTTCAGCAGACTGTAGACTTTGATAATTTACAAAGATATCTGTTGGTCGACAACGGAGTGGTCAACAGCGAATATCCCACACAGGCCAGCATCCTGTTGGTCTTGAGCCAGTTCACAGTGGGACAGGTATTTTATGCCTACAACCAATACCCCAGTCAAGTGATCACTGATCAGATATTCTATACTCTAACATTGGACAGCACAGGCAATCGAACCTTGACAGTGAATCCTGAATTTATAGCCAGGATTGGCAGACAAGATTTATATTTCCAATACAGACACAACAGTCCCTTGACCAGCCGCATTGATCCAGGCAGCACAAACATCATTGATGTGTATGTGGTTACCAACGAATATTATACCTCATATCAAAACTGGCTGCGAGACTCAACTGGCACAGTGACTGAACCCAGTCCACCCACCATCAACGAACTAAACTTGGCCTATGCTGGATTGAATACCTACAAGATGATATCAGACAATCTTATTTTGAATTCTGTTGACTTCCAGCCTTTGTTTGGTCGCAAAGCTGATGCCGCATTGCGAGCCACTATCAAGGTTATCCAAAACAGCCAAAGCACTGCCAGCAACAGTGAAATACGCAATCTAGTAGTGGCCACCATGGAAACCTACTTTGATCTGGCTGCGTGGAACTTTGGAGACACATTTTATTTCAGTGAGCTTGCGGCCTTTATACATCAACAGATTGGTGACATTGTCAGTAGCGTGGTCTTGGTTCCGTTGAATCCACAAAAGAGTTTTGGTGACTTGTACGAAATACGATCAGCACCCAATCAGATATTTGTCAATGGTGCCACAGTCAATGACATTGAAGTGATCACAGCACTTACCAGCACCAACTTACAAACTGCACCTGGCAGTGGAGTAATTTAATGGCCAATAATGTACGCACAGTAGATTTTCTTCCTGAGATATTCCAGACTCCGGTAAACAGACAATTTTTAGCAGCCACCCTGGATCAACTGGTCCAAGAACCCAAATTTAAAAAGAATCAAGGATTCATTGGTCGGCGTATTGGCCCTGGAGTAAATGCCAACGATAGATACGTGGTTGAGTCAACTGCGGTTCGTAACAACTATCAGCTGGAGCCGGGTGTGTGCCAAATCAATCCTGAAAACACACGCGAGGTCATTGATGCTATCACCTATCCTGGAATCAACGATGCTTTATCTTTGCAAGGAGCTGTGACCACCAATCCAGATGCGCTGTATACCAGCGACTATTATACTTGGGATCCTTTTGTTGACTTTGACAAATTCATCAACTATGCTCAATACTATTGGGTTCCTGATGGTCCAGATCCGGTAGCAGTAAATGCCACCGGGATACCCACATTTGAAAATTTCACAGTCACAAGAAACAATGGATTTTATAGTTTTTCAGGAGTGAACGGCAACAATCCTACCTTGACCTTGGCCCGAACTGGCACTTACAATTTTGAGGTGGCACAAAACGAAAGTGACACTGTACAGTATCGAGTCGGCAATGATGGAACCACTGCTTGGTTACTGAACTATGACAGCAACCCTACCTTGACCTTGGTGCGTGGCAATACCTACGTATTCACGCTGTCGTTGACATTGCCTTTGCCGTTCTA
>Ga0114975_10003411_pt1 | contig 10605 bp, 11 predicted proteins | sample S_130626_EF_Meta_FD_87031 | JGI IMG/M metagenome (GOLD analysis project Ga0114975, IMG submission 87031) | Freshwater microbial communities from Lake Simoncouche, Canada to study carbon cycling - S_130626_EF_MetaG | ecosystem: Environmental > Aquatic > Freshwater > Lake | place: Lake...
CCTCAGGGTTTTACTGGAAACCAAGGAAACACTGGACCTCAAGGTTCTACAGGAAATCAAGGTGAGACAGGACCTCAAGGCAATACTGGTATTCAAGGTAATACCGGATTACAAGGATTTACTGGTCCTCAGGGTTTTACTGGAAACCAAGGAAACACTGGACCTCAAGGTTCTACAGGAAATCAAGGTGAGACAGGACCTCAAGGCAATACTGGTATTCAAGGTGTAACAGGGCCACAAGGATTTATTGGTCCTCAGGGTAATATTGGACCCCAAGGAACTGCTGGTCGATCTAACCAATTTTACAATTATTTAGCAAATACTAGTTCAACTGTAGCTTCATATGTAGCAGATTCTTATATGGAAGATGGTTACGTTGCGCCTACAGCATACATAATTTGGAATAACCCAACACAAATATCAGCTACTGCATTATCCGTGTCACACATAGATGAGTTAGGAGATGATGTAGATATATTTTTAGAATTATTATCTGCTGGAGATAAAATAATTATTCAAGATAGAAATAATTCCGACTCTTACCAACAATGGCAAGTTAGTGGAGCATTGGACACAACACCAACTACTTATGTAGATATACCTGTTAGTTTAGTAACTGCTACTGGTCTTGGGTACACAAATTTTCCAAATGGACACGAAGTTATATTAGTTATATCATCAATTGGTTCTACTGGTCCACAAGGACCAACTGGTTCTCAAGGTGTTACTGGCCCACAAGGATTTACTGGTGTGCAAGGCATGACTGGACCTCAGGGTTTTACTGGTCCGCAAGGAAACACTGGTTCTCAAGGGGTAACAGGTCCTCAGGGAAATACTGGTGTTCAAGGTATAACTGGGTCACAAGGTCCAACTGGTCCTCAGGGTTTCACAGGTAATCAAGGTTTTACAGGACCTCAGGGTGAAACAGGCCCTCAAGGAGAAACTGGATTACAAGGTTCAACTGGTCCATTAGGTTCTAGTAGAAATGATTCATTTGGTCCGGATACATCATTCAATGTTAATCATGGGTTAGGATTTTATCCACCAGTTTCAGTTGTTGATGATCTTGGAAATGTTATAATTCCAACATCAATCGTGCATAATAGTACAAGTGACTATACTGTAACATTTGCAACTAGTACAAGTGGCACAATAATAACTGGTGGTGGTGGTGATAGAGGCCCACAAGGATTTACGGGGGCTAATGGTTTACCTGATGGTGACCCTATAAGATTTGTAAGTGGTGCTACTGCATTTTCTTTTGGTAGTCCTACTATATCAGTTTGGGGTAATATAGTTCCAAGTGAGAACTACACATATGACTTAGGTTCTACTGAGTCCAGATGGAATAACTTATATGTTAAAGATGTTTTTGCAGCTTCTCAGTCAATTTACTTAGGCGATTTGAAACTTACTGGAGTGGACGGTCAACTGTATGTAAATGGTAGTTTGATTACGGGGGCTGGTGGTGGAACTGCTGGAACAGGTCCACAAGGATCAACAGGACCACAAGGGTTCACTGGTAGTCAGGGGAGAACTGGCCCACAAGGTTTTACAGGTGTACAGGGACCAACTGGCCCACAAGGATTTACAGGTAACCAGGGACCAACTGGCCCACAAGGTTTTACAGGTGTACAGGGACCAACTGGACCCTCTGCTGAAGTTATTTCAGCCTCAACCCTTTCAAGGTTTGGTACAACATCTTTTCAAACATTTACAGTAGGTGTAGATAATGAACTTACTATTCAATGGCCAGGAATAGATTCTGATAATGTGATTGGAGATACTGGTTTAACTTACAGCACAGTAAATCACAGATTTACTAATACCACTTCAAATAAAGGGTCTTTTTTAGTCAATGGTTTTGTAACCTGGGGAGGTGGTGGATTTCCTGGTAATCTGCTTATGGTTTATGGTACAAAAAATAATATTGATGACCGTTATGGAATTAATTCTTTCCCAGAACCTGTAGACACTCCTACCACAAATAAACCTTTTTCTTTCATAATAGAACTTTCCCAAAATGACTATTTTGAAATAAGAGTACAAGTTATACCCCAAGAAGGTTCGAGTGGTATAGTGTACACCATAAATGGGACTCATCCATATTGGAATCCTAGTTCCAGAATAACTATATCAAAATTAGACGGAATAGCTGGAACACAGGGACCAACTGGACCAGAAGGTGGACCACCCGGACCTCAAGGAGCAACTGGACCTGCTGGTAGTGGTGGAGGGGGCGGTGGAACTGGTATAGCACTTTTACCAACATCAACCTTAACTGATGGTGCTACCATCCCTATAAGTCTGACATCCTCAAATAGCCCAGTCTTTAGAGTTACTTTAGCTGGAAATAGGACACTGCAAAATCCAACCAATATGCCAACTGGTACTGATGTAAAATATTTTGGTGTAATTGTTACACAAGATGCTACCGGATCAAGAACTTTATCATATGATACACAGTATAATACTGGTGACATTGATACAGATTTAAATTATACAGCTAATTCAAGAACCCATTTATATTTTATGGCTTCTAGCGGATTAATAGAATTAATAGGAAAAAGAACATGACGGCTTCAATTGCAAATTTTTATCAATATGGTGGGTTCTATGAATGTTTCATTCGTGTAGATAATGAAGATGGTAGATATTATTTCAAAGAAATATCAGTTACTGATGATAAGGTAACTGACGAAAATATAGAATTATGGAAGCAGCTCTCAATCGACGAAGCTACTACCTATTGGGAAAGTTTATAATGGCAGTTTTATTTTCAGTACAATCAGGCAACTGGACGACATCAACAACTTGGAAAGTTGTTGACCCAACATCTTTCGCTAATACAGAAACTAGCGCTACAACACTCACAGTAGCCTTCCAAACTTCTAGTACATTTACACCAGGTGCTATTACTGTAGAAGGAATTGCAGTGAAAGTATCTAGTAGGGTGGCTAGTCCAAGTGGTACTATAACAGTAAGGTTATCTACTGGTGGAAATGCGGTTGCTGGTACCACAGTTACTTTGAATGTTTCTGATTTACCACTAATGGTTACTGCTTCAGCACCAACTTCCTTCTATTGGTGTTATTTCAAGTTTGCATCTCCAGTAGTATTATTGGCCGCAACCGCATACAGTGTACAAGCCACCACATCAGTAGGTTCACAAGTTTCATTGGGTTATTCAACAACTACAACAAACTGGATAAGATGTTTAGTAACATCAACAAATGCTACACCAGCAGCTACAGATACACTAATTGTCGCAGGTGAAAATACTGCTGCTGGAGTTGGTGTTGATTATACTGTTACAATGAATAACACATCTGCTACAATTTTTGGGAGTAATAGTGCTGTTTTCCCAGCTCTTGAAATTGGTAAGCGGGGAATTGTCAACTTTGGTATAAGTGCAAGTACTAACTATCAATTAATTTGTAATGGCGCTGTAAATATTGGAGGGGGTGGTGTGATGAATATTGGTACTTCTGGGGGTCCAATCCCATCAAGTTCTTCAGCCTTGATAAGATTTACAATGTCAACTATAAACCTATATCAAATAAATGTTAGACAACAGGGTAGTTTATATTCATATGGTGCTACTAAGAGTGCAAGAGCCCTGCTTGGTTCTAATGCTTCTGTTGGTGCTAGTTCAATAACAACTTCTACATCTACAGGATGGAATAGAAATGATAACATTGTAATTTCACCAACCACAAATAGTTCTACTGGTTTTGATTTTCTCACAATGTCTGCAACAGCTTCTGGTACAACAATAACTTTAACTGCTACCCTATCAAATGCAAAAACTATTTGGGACAATACAGATTGTGAAATAATAAATCTAACTAGAAATGTAAGGATAGTTGGTCCAAGTAGTTCTGTGGATTGTTTACATACTTATAATGGTCAAACAACAATTGATATGGGTTATACAGAAATAAACTTTGGGGCAATATCTAATTCTGTAACTGATTCATTATCTGGTAGTTTAATAAGGTTTACTGGTTGTTCTTTTTGGGGTAGTAGTGGTAGGAACCTTATAACTGATATTCAGATTCCAGCTGGTGTGACTATGAGTTTTGATGATTGTGTTTTTCATAACTTTAATTCAATAATAACATCAGGTACCTTGGCTAGTAGTACACAATCAACTGTAAGATTTACTAATTCTTGGGGCATAAGGGCTATTAGTAGTTGGTTTTTCCCATCTGGTAGTAATTGCTTTACTATGGATAATTGTAGATTTATTTCCTCTGGTGGTAATGCAATAGTTTTTGGTAATAATTCGACTTATGATACTGGCCCCATCATAGTTAGAAATTGTGTGTTTAAGTGTAATTCAAATTCTGGATTTGGTTTTAACGCTGGTGCTGGTGCTTATACAAACATTGGTGAGCAACATGACTTTTCCAATAATAGAATGTATTTGAATGCCCAATTTGGATTTGCAGCAGGAGCAGGTACTGGATATTCTTATGGTTGGATAATTGGACGATTTGAGGCTTTTTCAAATGCCACCGCTAATCTTAATTTATCCGGATCTGGAGATTTTAAGTTCTTGGGAGCAACTCTTTATGGTGGACCAACACAAGCTAGTCCAATCGGCGTTAGATCTGCAAACCCAATATTACCAATCACCTTTGAAAACTTCATTATGAGTACTCACTCCACAGCAGACGTTTCATTAGTCCAAACTATTGGTACCAGCCAATTAATATTCAAAAACAGTTCATTTCTATCTGGTACAAAAGTACAATCCCCCACAACACAATTTTCAAAACCAAGTTATGTTTATTCATCTAGGGATGGTCGGGTTAATGGAACTCATTTCATTTATAGATTTAATGGTACATTAGGAAGTGATTTAATAATATTCAGAACTTCCCCAAGTTCATTAAGGTTATCTCCTCTGAGTTCAATTTATAAAATCGAATCAAATCCAGTTTTTGTTCCTGTGGAATATGGTAAAACTATAACGGTTGGTGTGTGGGTTAGAAGATCTGTTATTGGTGATGGTGCTGCTTATAATGGTAATCTACCAAGACTTATATGTAAATATAATCCTGCAACTTGGACAGGAACAACTGATGTGATACTAGCAACAGCCAGTGCTGCTTCCAATGGTGCTTTTGAATATATCAGTGGGACAACTCCAGTTGCTATAGACAATGCAGCTTTTGAAATTGTAGTAGATTGTGATGGTACTTCTGGTTGGGTAAATGTAGATGATATGTTTATTTCAAAACAAAATGCCACAAAGGGTTTTAAATATTGGGTGAATGCATCACCAGTACCAACATCAAATTCTAATAATGGATCTGCAGTTATATTTTTATGAGTTATAACTCCCTAAAATACTTTGTATTTTATCATTTCTCTTTTCTTCTTTGAATATATTAGCATATTGACTAATAGGTACCAAATCATTTATACTAAAGTTGTCTTGGTTAAAAGATTCTGTTAACCAAACACACTCAGCAATTCCATTATAAATAGAAATAACTTTCATTTTATTACCACCCGTATTTTTTATAACCAAGTCACCAACCTTCACCATTTTTTAGAATTTCATTTATCAACTCATCCCTTAGTTTTTCAACTGGTATGAGATAGTTTTTATTAACCTTTGTAATACGAAGTTCCAACTCATCTAATTGTTGTACAAATAAATCATCATTTTCAACTTTTAGAACTTTATAACTTACACCAAATGATAAAGACCTTGGGTGACCATTCTCCTTCTTCCTAACCAATTTAACAATGTCCCCTTGTTTATATTCGAAGTATCTATCTTTAACCCAAGCCTTTGATTTCATCACATATCAATAGTTCATAATCAAAAGCTCTGTTGCCTTGGATTGTTCTTTACCAGCAGTTGCCATTGATGCCTTTGCAAACTGTCTATTAGCCCAAGCATATTTATTTGAGGGGAACCACTCTGAAAGGTTATCAAAGTAATAATAACTCAATGAAAACTTACCCCTAATAGACTTTAATGAGTTTGCTAACCTCTCATGGGTTTCTAAACCAAACTCATGATTAGCATAATAATTTTCAGTCTTGTAATATGGTGGGTCACAATAAAAATATGTGGTTGGACTATCGTATTTTGTTATTACATCCTCAAAATCCATATTTTCTGTTACTGTTATTTTATCAAAGTAAGCCTGCCACTTTGGACTTTGTAACTTCTTCTTGAAAGAATCAAACTTAGAAGTGTATTTACCTTTTAAGTCAATAAATTTACCCTTCTCTGGATTTGTACCAGACCAAACTTGTGTTAGTAAGTAAAGATACTTTGATGCAGTGTGATAGTCTGGTTTAGACAAATCCACTACAAAGTCTTTATCAAATAATTCTTTCTGAAACTTATTGAATAGTTCTTTATTTTGAGAGTCATATGTTTTGATAACATCATAGAACTCTTTATAGTTTCTAACACAATTGAATACATTAACATTCAATGGATTAAAGTCATTATAAACAACTGTTTTTAAGTTTTTATACTTTGGCAATTGAATAGAAAAGAATGTCCAATACATTCCACCAAAACACTCTACATAAGTTTCTATATCTTCTGTGATATAATTTCTAATCCATTTTCCAATTCTTGATTTACCACCTATATAACTTACTGGCATTAGTTTGATTTTTGTTTTAATTCTACAATCCTATCTCTAAGTTGTGATGCGATTTCATATTCTTCATTCTGAATTGCTTTATCTAGCATTTTCTCAAGGTTTTCAACACTGATTACTGAAGAATAGTCTCTTTCCTTATGATTTTCCTCATATTGATCTTCTGTTATTGTACCATCATCATCCATAATAATACCAGCAACATCAAGTACTTCTTTGCTACAATAGATAGGACACTTATATCCAACAGCAAGACTTAATGCATCACCAACAGAACATTCCATTTCAAATTCATCAACCATATTATGGAAAACCAATTTCACATAGAAAACTCCCTCAAGGATATTAGTAATTTGTACTTGATACAAATCAGCACCCAACTTATCTGTAATAGATTTGAATAGATCATGTGTGAGTGGTCTAGTTGTTTTGACATTTTCAAGTTTAAGAGCAATATATTGTGCATCTTCTTGTTTTATTATGATGGGTAGTTTCATCTTACCACGTTTTTCAGAAAGAACCAATACATAAGAACCAACTTGTGTTTGACTATATGACAGTCCGATAATTTTAAGTTCTTTGAGTTTCATATTTTATTTTATGTAATATAATTTAAAAGTTTTTATTAATCTTTAAGTAACAAATCAGCTGCTGAACTCGCAGCATAGGCTTTCGGTTTCGCCCAAACTCTATATCCCATCCCCCTCAACCAAGGAACAAAGCTTTTATAAGATACATTGGACTTATTAACTGAATAACCCCGAGAATCTAACTTACCCTCAAATGGGTTGAAGTCAATATGGATATCTACAAGTTTAAAATCCTGTACTTTCTCATGATCTGTTAGAGATAAGTTCTTCGTAAAGTCTAACTCATTCATCAATGGTAGTTGAGTATAATCACCATTACATTGATTTAGATGGAACTTATATTTCTTTCTTTCAATCAAAGTCAAATCTTGTCTTGTATAAAAAGTTTCTAATTCTGATTGTAAGAAGTCAGCAACTTCTTGTAGAATCTCTACTTCCTTTTGTAACCTATCAAAGTTGTCCCTAATCTTTTGTATATTCTGTCTGAAAAATACTAAATGAGCACCATTTTTATAATCCTCATTATACATCATTAATGTAACAGCATAGATGGTTTTTCTACGCCTTTGTACAGAATCACATCCAACACTAATTGTTACATTAGGATTAAGATTGATATAGTCTTTTAGATATTCTGTGATGTCCGGTATGAAATCACCACCGAATGTTTTAAATCTTTCTTTAAGAGGTCTCATTTGTTCATAAAAATTACTATGAGTATTCTAATATAAATTCTTTTTAAGTTTAAAAAAGTCCCCCATTACTGAGGGACTTTAAGATTACTTATCAGAAGATTTCTTATCAGTAGGTTTGTTAATCCTTTTGATGTTGACAAGAACATCACGGAAACTCTGCATAAACTTCTTAACCTTCGCATCTGACACATCAGGTACATTATCAAGTACGTGAAGTAGATAAGCTGTTAGTTCATCTTCACCAACCCTATTAAGGAACTTGGTTACGTTGGCCAGTTGCTTATCAGACATCTTCTTAATGTCATGCTCTTTCAGAGAGTTGATAAGTTCAGAGTTTTTATCTCTATTGTACTTATCCAATTCCTTCTCAACCTTATCATAACGGTCGATGATGTCTTGGATGGTGATGTTCACCATTTCTTGGCAATATTGGAGGAACCTCTGAGCTGAGTTACCGATATAACCGTGAGCCACTTCTTGAACATAAGGTAGAAACTCTCTTGGTGAACAATCCTTACCAAAGTTCTTGGTGATAAACTCACTCAAGAATGTCCAAGAACGTGGAGTGGCATATGCCTTGGTGTTCTCAGTTGGGTTCTGATAAAGCTTCTCAGGATAAGCCTTGATGTAGGAAAGAATAACACTGTGGATATTGTCCTTAGCAAACCCATCAATCCATTCGTCAGCACCAAGTGTGTGTGAGAAGTGAATAAGTCTGTTGTTCAAAGCGTTATCGAACTCTTCTACATCAGTTCCATCTTCATCACCCAAGTTGCCAGATGCCATCATAAGAACTGTACCATTGAACTTGAAGTCTCCAATCTGACGCTCAAGTAGGATTTGAAGAGCTGCGTTCCTAACAAATTGTGGAGCTCTGTTCAACTCTTCAAAGTGAATGATAGTAGGTTGTTGATTAGCTTCGAATGCCCATTCTGGTACAGCGTAACCAGATACTTTGATATCTTTGCCATCATAGTTGGCGTCTTTTAGGAAAGGGAATTTAAAATCTGTTTCATCAGCCATTGATAAACGTAGGTCCATATAACGGAATCCCATCTTATCAGCGATGGTCCTAGCAATTGCTGACTTAGCAATACCTGGTTTAGAAGTTATGTATAGAACACCAGACTTTGGCCACATAGTCATAAAGTATTTACGCTCACGGGCGGTTAGTGTTGAGAGGATGTCACGCATTTCTTGTGACATTACATCTGTTTGAGGGGTGGTGGTAATATTTACGAAGTTTGTCATATTCTTATTTGATTTTTTTTGTTTCACAAAGGTAACACTTTTGTTTAGATTTGTCAAGAGTTTTTTTAAAAATTATCCCTTAACTACTTCTACATTTTTAAGGGATACTACTGGCTTAACTTCCTCCATAATCTCTCCAATCGGGCCGTAGAACTTCATCTTATCAATAGTTCCTTTGGAGATAGAATAGGATGTAGAAGCCTTGATAATCTTTTCTTTATCAGAGTCAGAGATACTATCAGAACTCATAATCAAGTTTGAAAGTACTTCACCATACTTCTCAATCATATCATTATCAAATGAGAATGTAGTTTTTTCCTCAATGATGTCTTGACCATATTTCTCAATCAATACTTCAGCCTTATCAGCATTTACTGTGATGTACTTATCTGAGGGAACAAACATAACTTGAGCGACTTGTTCGTTTACGATTGATTCCACGAAGATTGAACCTGGATTTTTACCAGTTTTCTCATAGAGACGAACCCATTCTTCCTTCGAAAGATCTTTGATCTCATCAGCCAACATATCAGCCTGAGCCTTATCAGACTTCATACGATCTTGGAGGATTTCAAGTTTATAAACTTTGGTGAAGAAGTCTGGATCATTTAGATCTACACGAACTTTTTCATCTTTTTTTGCTGCCGTCTTAGGAGCTACTGATTTTGCTGAGGAGAAGAGATTTTTTGTTGCCATATTTTTTGTAGTGTTTCTGATTACAATACAAAGGTAAGCGTTTTTTTGGGATTGTCAATACTTTTTTTGAAAATTATACAGAAAAACTTTCACCACATCCACAAACTCTCTGGGAATTTGGGTTCCTAAACTCAAATCCTTTACCATTCAATCCATCTGAATGATCTAATTCAGTTCCTAATAGGTATAGAAGACTTTTTTTATCACAAACAATCTTTATACCTTTATCTTCAAACTCTTGGTCACCAGGCTTTAATTCACTATCAAAATCCAATAGATATGAAAGACCAGAACAACCACCACCTTTAACACCAACTCTTATAAATGATTCAGTTGGATCTAAATTACTTTCTGAGAAAAGTTTAAGTGCTTTCTCTTTTGCACTTTCGGTTAGTGTAATCATAATTAAAATAACTTATCCCCATAAAAATCTTCATCATAAAAATCGTCTTCATCATCTTCATCATCATCACCATAGGGTTCATAATCAACATAATCTATAACATCATTATCATGGAAAAATAGAATCAATTCCTTTGTTTGTTTCTCAGATAAACCAATATCTTTTATCTTTATGACTTCAGAATCAACAACTTCAAATACAATCATTTCTTCATTCTGTAGTTCCTCCAAACGATTTAAAACTACATTTCTATCATAACATTCATCCAAACTATAATATTTACTTAACATTTACAATTCTTTAAATTTTTTAGTTATCACAACATCTGA
>Ga0114975_10003412_pt1 | contig 10603 bp, 9 predicted proteins | sample S_130626_EF_Meta_FD_87031 | JGI IMG/M metagenome (GOLD analysis project Ga0114975, IMG submission 87031) | Freshwater microbial communities from Lake Simoncouche, Canada to study carbon cycling - S_130626_EF_MetaG | ecosystem: Environmental > Aquatic > Freshwater > Lake | place: Lake...
CGCAAAGAGCGGAAGTTCAGAGGAGAACTCCATTATTTGCATACCCGCGATGAAAAGCAAGGACGAAATCAAAGCAAATGTGAGAAGAATAGCGATGAAGATGGCTAGGGCACGAGGCAAACCTTTTGCCTCCATCAATTTACTCGCAGGCAAAAGTAATAACGCTAATACTAAGGCAAAAGAAAGCAAAATCAGCAGATCCTGTAATAAATAGGCCGCGGCGATGATCAAGGCCATCGATATTAATGATCCCGACAGACGGGCAGAATAAGCAGTGTTGTTCGACATATTAATAAATTAACAATTCCATAACATACATATTTCTATATTTACGTGGTAATTCGTTCAAACCTATGGCACAAACCACAAAAGCATTTAAAATTCTACTCGTAGATGATGATGCGGATATTTTGGAGTTATTGGAATACAATTTACTAAAAGAAAACTTTCTTTTAGCAAAAGCAACGAACGGAAAAGAGGCAATCGCTGTTGCGAAAACTTTTCAGCCCCATTTAATCATCATGGATGTGATGATGCCAGAAATGGATGGAATCGAAGCAGCCCGCCAAATCAAATCAAATCCTGAATTCAAAAATACCCTCATCCTGTTCCTAACAGCTCGTGGAGAAGAGTATACAGAGATTGCCGCTTTTGAGAGTGGTGCGACGGATTACGTAGTTAAGCCGATCAAATTACGCGCACTTATCAGCCGTATAAATGCCTTATTAACGCGCGAAGCAGTGGTTCCAGAATCGAAAAATGACCGAATTTCCATAGGAGATTTAGTCATTGATCGTGTTCAATATGCTGCTACATTCCAAGGTCGTGCGCTGATTTTACCTAAAAAAGAATTTGAATTACTTTCTTTCTTAGCGAAAAACCCGAATAAGGTTTTCAATCGCGATGAATTATTGGAGAAGGTTTGGGGAGCTGATGTATTTGTAGTGGAACGCACCGTGGATGTGCATATCCGTAAATTGCGCGAGAAAATTCCTGAATATTATATCAAGACGTTGAAGGGTGTAGGCTATTTATTTTCAATCGAGAAAGCCTAATTGCCCATTTTTAGGTAAATTGCATCCTGAATGATGCGCCTAATTTCCACCTTTATTTTTTGTCTCCTATCTACCTGTCTATTGGCAGACGGTCCGAAACGTGAGTTAAGAGGAGTTTGGATAGCTACGGTTCAAAACATCGATTGGCCCAGTCCTCATAATTACGATGGGGCCAAACAAAAATCCGAATTTATAGACCTATTGAATTCCCATCAGAAAACGGGAATAAACGCGCTATTTGTCCAAATCAGAACAGCTTCAGACGCGCTTTACGCGAAAAGTGCAGAACCTTGGACGACTTACCTTTCCGGAAAACAAGGGCAGGCACCTAGTCCCTATTACGATCCTTTGGAATTCATGATCGATCAATCTCATGCTAGGGGAATGGAATTTCATGCCTGGTTGAATTTGAATCGAGCCTCAATGTCGTCTCGCTCTCTTTTGAGCTCAGAACATGTGGCCAGAAAGCATCCCGAATGGCTTTTGTCTTATAATGGCCAATTGCTTTTTGATTTTGGTATTCCGGCTGTTCGTCATTATATCGCCGGACTTGTTCGCAATATCATCGTAAATTACGACGTAGATGGAATACATTTTGACGATTATTTTTATCCCTATCCTGATCCGAAATCGAAATTAGCCGATCAGGATACCTATGAAAAATACCGACTTCCCGGCGAGAAAATAGATGACTGGAGGCGCCGAAATACGAGTGCCTTAATTCAAGAGATATCAGAGACGATTAAAAGTACTAATTCGAAAATTAAGTTTGGGATTAGTCCTTTCGGGATTTGGCGGCACAAGAAAAATGATCCGATCAATGGTTCGCCTACTACGCGAGGCTTGCAATCTTATGATGATTTGTATGCAGATACCGATCATTGGTTAAAGCAAGGCTGGTTAGATTACATTGCTCCGCAATTGTATTGGGATACGGCACATCGGGTGGCGCCTTTTAAACCATTAGCAGATTGGTGGAATGAACACTCGTATGGGAAACCGGTTTATTTCGGAATGGCGTCCTATCATTTAATGGATATGTGGACAAATAAAGAGATGAAAAAGCAGGTGGAGATCAGCAGAAGTATGTCTAATGGACAGGGCTTAATTTTTTATAGTTCGACTTCTTTGACAAAAAATACGAAGGCATTTAGAGACACCTTACGCAGAAATTATTTTGCGGATCAGGCTTTATTGCCCACCACACCTTGGCTAGATAGTATAGCCCCTCATGCGCCCACGCAAGTATTTTTAGCCCATAAGAAACTGACCTGGGAAGAAGGGGAAGAATCGGATGATAAAGATCCGGTGGCCTATTATGTCGTCTATCGCATTCCTAAACAGGATAAAAAATACCTAGACGATCCTAAGAACATCATTTTCAAAGGAAAGGCAAATGAAGTAATTTTGAAACAAGATGACCTGATACCGGGTTATGGATTTACCGTAACGGCCTTTGATCGACTGCATAACGAAAGTCGACCGAGTGCCGTTCAGTGGATAAAAACGGCGATCAACGATTAAATGACGCATTATGCATTTAAAAATTAAAGAAATTACGGAGGAAACGATCGATACGAAGACGATCCATTTTTGGCAACCGATTCACGATGCGTTGCATTATTTATCTGGCCAGTTTTTAACCGTCATACCTGAAATTGAGGGCAAAAAAGTCCGTAGAAGTTATAGCCTATCATCTTCTTCCAAGACCGATATGTCCCCAGCGATCACCGTAAAACGTATCGAGGGCGGATTGGTATCTAACTTTCTATGCGATACGTTAAAAGAAGGCGATAGCCTGGAGGTATTGGAACCGATGGGGAATTTTTCCGTGGAACCAGATCCCTCTGCTTCTAAAAACTACGTCTTCGTAGGTGCTGGATCTGGTATTACTCCTTTATTGTCGATGATTAAGACAATAGTACATGGAGAGCCATTATCGAAGGTTCACCTGATCTATGGTTCTCGCCACGAAGATCAAATCATCTTTAAAAAAGTCTTAGATTCGCTGGAAGTGTTGCATGCGAATCGCCTAAAAGTATTGCACGTCATTTCACAGCCCGCGGCGAATTGGCCGGGTTTGAAAGGACGCATTAACCAAGCTTCCATCGTCTATTATTTAAAACAAGAATTAGGCTTAGATATCGCAGCGGCACATTATTACCTTTGCGGGCCGCAAGGAATGATGAGCGAAGTTCAATCCTCATTAAATATGTTTGATGTGCCTGAGGGGCAAATTCACCAGGAATCTTTTGGAGTGGTGGCAAGTGAAGCGATGGAGCAAGCGGAAGAGGATGGCTCGTTACAAACGCAGGAAGTAACCCTGATCTACGAAGGAAAAGAACATAAAATAACGGTTCAGCCCAGCGAAACCATCTTAGAGGCGGCTTTGGAGGCCGATATCGACATCCCTTATTCCTGCCAAGCGGGCATGTGCACAGCTTGCATGGGTCTTTGCAAAAGTGGGAAAGTGGGAATGGATGAAGAAGACGGTTTAACCCCTGGCGAAATCGACAAGGGCTATATTTTAACCTGTGTGGCTCATCCATTGAGCGCGGGAGTGGTGATTGACTTAGATTAATATGAAAAAGAGAACATTTTTGCCGGCAGATTTTCAATTAAGTACCTGGGAATCGGTATTGCCCTATTTTGAGAAATTAAGCGCGACGCAGATTTCAAGCATTACTGATCTGAAGGCGTTCTGCACGAACCGCTCCGAATTAGAGTCCTATCTGTCGGAAAACTTCGCGTGGCGCTATATCAAAATGTCTTGCGATAACCAAAACGAGACTTTGCAAACAAGCTATGCACAATTCGTCAATGAAATCATGCCAAACGCCTCTGTTTTCGATGACGCTTGGAATAAGAAAGTCATTGAAAGCCCCTTCGTCAGCGAGCTGACTGAAACCGGTTTTCCGGTGATGTTGCGCGGCATGAAAAAAGCGATTGAGATCTTCCGCGAGGAAAATATCCCGTTATTTACGGAGTTACAGAATTTAGAAACCAATTACGGGGCCTTAACCGGCGCCTTGATGGTAACCATAAAAGGCGAAGAGAAAACCATGCAACAAGCAGGTGCTCTACTAGAGTCTACGGATCGTGCCGAGCGCGAAGACGTGTACCAAACGATGGTTCAAAAGAGATTAACGATCAAAAACGAGTTGAATGATTTGTATACATCGTTGATCGAGAAGCGTCATCAAGTTGCGCTAAATGCCGGATTCGAAAACTACCGCGATTATGCTTTCGCGAGCTTAGGTCGTTTCGACTATGGTCCGGCGGAATGTTTTGAGTTTCATGAGGCGGTGGCGGAAACTGTCGTTCCACTTTTAAATGAAGCGGCTTCGAAACGCAAAAAGGAAATGAAGTTAGATGCGTTAAAACCATTTGATAAGTCGGTAGATCCTTTAGGTCGTGGACCTTTGAAACCATTTGAGACTGGGGAAGAATTATTAGAAAAAACGATCGGGGTTTTTGACGAAATGGATCCGTTCTTAGGCAATTGCCTGAAGGAAATGGTGACGCTGGATCGTTTTGATTTAGATTCTCGTAAGGGAAAGAATCCGGGTGGCTATAATTATCCCTTGGAGGAAACGGGTTATCCATTCATTTTCATGAATGCGGCAGGAACGGTGCGCGACGTGGTGACATTATTACATGAAGGAGGACATGCGGTGCACAGTATTTTGACCAAAGACTTAGCGCTTAATTCCTTCCGTAATTTTCCATCCGAAGTGGCAGAGTTAGCCTCTATGAGTATGGAATTGATGACGATGGACCTTTGGGATAAGTATTTTACAAATCCGGACGAGGCGAAACGCGCGAAAATCAAGCATCTCGAAGATATTTTAGAAACCTTGCCCTGGGTAGCTACCATTGATGCTTTCCAACACTGGGTGTATGAAAATCCGAGCCATTCGGTGGCACAACGCGAGGAAAAATGGAATGAATTGCTGGTTCGCTTCTCGGATTCGGTGACGGATTGGAATGGATTAGCGGAGGTGAAATCGAATATTTGGCAGAAACAATTGCACCTTTTTGAAGTGCCATTCTACTATATTGAATATGCGATTGCGCAGTTAGGTGCGCTAGCGGTTTGGCGTAATTATTGCCAAAACCCGAAAAAAGCACTCGAGCAATACCTTGCCGCGCTTTCACTTGGATATACGCAGCCGATGAAAACCATTTATGCCACAGCCGGAATCGAATTCAATTTCAGCAAATCTTATATTCAAGAATTAATGAACTTTTTAGCGGATCAAATTAAAAAAATCGAGGAAAATTAGGGGGACGAAGTCCTATTCCTTATTTTTGCGTAGAATTATTACACAGCCATATGAAATTATCTAATTTACTTTCTTTAGTAGCAGTTTTAGCGGTAGCCACCTCATGTGATTACCAAAAAAACAATACCATCAAACAAAAAGACCTACACAAAGGCGATGAGTACGTGTATGGCGTTCACCCAGATAGCGCAGCCGTTCAATCAAAATTGAAATACGATGCGAAGCCTGAACTAGAAGTGAAAGCGAATGCCATCCGTGAGAAATTATTCAAAGGAAAAGCGATTAATCAAGGAAACTAATTCTTGTTAACATAGATTTAAAGAAGCCGGTTTATCCGGCTTTTTTTATGTCCGGGAAGGTGGTCGCGCGTGGACTAATGCAAAATCATCTCCCGCAAAAACGTCAATTGATAAATTCCAGCTACATAAATAAGCGACCAGATCAGCGAGGAGATACCCATCAAGAATAGAATTCTTGGCGTCGGCACTTTAAATGACAAGGACAATAAACTACCTCCGATCGGTGTGAAAATCAAGGGGGTTAACGCGGCAATTCCTTTCATTCCAAATCGTTGCCAGATATCAACGGCATAGCGAATTCGTTTAGAAAAAATCTTCGGTTTTGTTGTGCGGTATTTAGCGATCAAGCCCAAGATTGCTTTTCCCAAGGTAACAATAATCGTTACCGTAGCCATCGCTCCTAGCCACGTAAATAGCACAGTCTCGTACCAGGTCAAGCCTAGGCTAAATCCCGTAATGGGGCCAGCTATAAACTTTAACCCAGTGGCTACCATGACTCCAGAATAGGCTGCCCAAGACATTATTTCGCAGATTGATAGATGGATTTTCCTTGATCTAGGAAAGAGATAAAGTGATCAACATTTGCATCAAACGCGACAGGCTGTACCATCGGCTTATCATCTTTTCGCGGATCTAATAAGACATAATGCGGCTGTGCATTCGAATTGAAGCGGGAGATTTGGAAGTCGAGGTTTTGGTCCCCTAAGGTCTTCTTCTCCTGTCCGTCCACTTTAGACGTATACCATTTCGAAGCCGGCAATTCCGTCTTGTCATCGCAATACAAGGCCACCACCACATAATCATTTTTTAGTCGCTGTAAAACGGAAGGATCCGACCACACATATTCCTCCATCTTGCGGCAATTCACACAGCCGTGTCCCGTAAAGTCGATAAACAACGGTTTATTTGCCTTCAACGCAGCCGCTTTGGCCTGCTCGAAATCGAAATAACCAGTTAAGCCCAAAGGCAACTCCAAGAAATCACTATACAAGGCGTCGTTTTTTTGTGCGGGAACTTCAGCTGTTTGAGATCCTTTGAAATCTTGTGAATTCATCGGTGGCAACCAGCCCGAAAGCCCTTTCAACGGCGCTCCGAACATCCCTGGAACCAAGTAAATAACAAAGGCTAAAACCGCCGTCGCAAATAAGGTGCGCGGAACCGATAAATTCTTCGATGGCCCATCATGTGGCAAGGAAATTTTTCCAAATAAATACAAGGTCAAAGCGGTAAAGATCGCAATCCAAATCGCTAAGAAAATCTCGCGATCCAATAGATGCCAATGGTATACCTGATCTGCTACACTTAAGAATTTGAAGGCTAATGAGATTTCTAGGAAACCAAGCACCACTTTCACCTCGTTCATCCAATTACCCGACTTAGGCAATTTCTGCATGAAGCCGGGGAAAATCGCAAACAAGGTAAATGGAATGGCGAAGGCTAAAGAGAATCCTAGCATCCCGATGATTGGTTTTAAAAATGCGCCTTGAGAAGCTGCAATTAAAATCGATCCAGCGAGTGGTCCCGTGCAAGAAAAGGAAACCAACACAAGTGTGAAAGCCATAAAGAACACGCCAATGAAGCCGCCTTTGTCCGATTTCGCATCGACAGTATTGACTAAGTTCGAGGGCAATACGATTTCAAAAGCTCCTAAAAAGGATATACCGAAAAGAATAAAAATCGTGAAGAATAGCATGTTCGGGATCCAATGCGTGCTAAGGAAATTTGCAAAACTTGCTCCCGCGAAGAAGGCTAATAGCGTACCAAAAAACACATAAATCAAAACGATAAATCCACCGTACAAGAAGGCTAAACTTTTCCCTCCCTTTTGTTTCGTAAAGAAACTCACGGTCATTGGAATTAGCGGATAGACACAAGGGGTCAATAAAGCCAGAAAACCGGCGCCTAATGCAATCCAGAAGAACATAAATAAAGATTCGTCTTGCGGAATTTCTGCGACTGGGGCAGGAGTGACTGGTGTTTGCGCGGAAACTTCGATGACAGGGGCCACTAGCGTTTCGGCTTTGGCCGTATCCTTCACCACAGATGCATCTGCCTTCCCTACTAAACTAAAAACGCCTCTGATCGGGACACAAAGTCCGGAAACGTTCGAGCAAGACTGAGAATCGTAAGAACCCTCGATTTTGTAATCCTCAGCCGTGATTTTAATTTTTTGTCGAAATTCTGCTTGACCCGTAAAATAAGTATAGGTGCCATTCCAAATCTCTGTATCCATTTTCGAGTGGGGATTGATGGCTTTTAATCCTCCGATGGTTTGAAAACCGGCGCCAGATTTAAACGTAACAGTAGTTACGGTGGGACCTAAGTCTTTGTCAAAATCCGACGAATACAAATACCAATCTTTTTCGATAGCTACCTTAAAAATGAACTCGGCCTGTTCCCCAACCTTAGGATTAGCTGGCTTGATCGACCAAGACCATTTAGCGGGTGTAATCTTTTCAGCCAAGGCCGGAATGGCCATAAACGCAAGCAAAAGAAAGGCGATATATTTTAATTTCATGTATGTCTCAAAATGCAAAATCAAAATTAAGAAAAAACAGGGGAAACATCGTGATATTTGTCTTATTATACCGGCCTTTCATTTTTCAGTTCGGAGAAAAAAACGTATTTTTGGCCTTTCAAATTGTAATCCCGAACCCATTCGATTTTTATGGCATCTACTTTCCCTACACAACGAGATAAAGAGATTTTTGACCTGATTGATCAGGAGGCGCACCGCCAAGAATTTGGCATTGAATTAATCGCCTCGGAAAACTTCACATCCCCTCAGGTGATGGAAGCTCAGGGAAGTGTTTTAACCAATAAATACGCAGAAGGTCTTCCAGGAAAGCGTTATTACGGTGGTTGTGAGGTAGTGGATGTAGTAGAAACCTTAGCCATTGAGCGCGCGAAAGAATTATTCGGAGCGGTATGGGCGAACGTTCAACCTCACTCTGGAGCACAAGCTAATGCAGCTGTATTCTTGTCTTTTTTAAATCCTGGTGATAAAATCCTAGGATTTGATTTGTCACATGGCGGTCACTTGTCACACGGTTCACCCGTGAACTTCTCGGGTAAATATTTCCAAGCTTTCTTCTACGGTGTAGAAAAAGAGACGGGATTAATCGATTGGGATAAAGTAGAAGCGACAGCTCTAAAAGAAAAACCAAGATTACTTATTTGTGGCGCGTCCGCTTATTCTCGTGATTGGGATTATGCGCGTCTTCGCTCGATCGCAGACAAAATAGGAGCGATCTTATTAGCTGATATTTCTCACCCATCTGCTTTGATCGCGAAGGGTTTATTAAATAACCCGATGCAACATTGCCATATCGTAACGACGACGACGCATAAAACGCTTCGTGGGCCTCGTGGTGGTTTGATTATGATGGGGAATGATTTTGAAAATCCTTTTGGTTATAAAACTTTAAAGGGGGAGTTGAAAATGATGTCTGCTTGTCTTGATGGCGCCGTGTTCCCAGGAACGCAGGGTGGTCCTTTAGAGCACGTGATTGCGGCGAAAGCGATTGCTTTTGGCGAGGCATTAACGCCCACGTTTGAGACTTATGCGAAGCAAGTGCAATCGAATGCGCAAGCGATGGCTAAAGCATTTTTAACAAAGGGCTACGACATTATCTCGGGAGGTACTGACAACCATTTAATGTTAATCGACTTACGTCCGAAAGGCTTGAGCGGTAAATTAGCGGAGAATACCTTGATTCAAGCAGATATTACGATCAATAAAAATATGGTTCCCTTCGATGATAAGTCCCCATTCGTTACCTCTGGTATGCGTGTGGGAACGGCGGCGATGACTACAAGAGGATTGAAAGAAGGCGATATGTCTCAAATTGTGGATATGGTCGACAAGGCTCTAATGAACCACGATAATGAGGCGGTATTAAAATCAATTAAAGGAGAAGTAAATGAGTGGGTGAAGCAATTCCCTTTATACCTATAATTTTTTATGGCAACAGATCAAGATTTTGACGATTTCGACGATGATGACGCATCGGATGGAACAGAAATGTCCTTCCTAGGTCATCTAGAAGAATTAAGATGGCATATTTTGCGATCGGTTGCGTCCTTTTTTGTCTTTGCCATAGCGGCTTGGTTTTTCCGTGAATTCATTTTCAGCTCGATTATTTTAGGGCCGACGAAAACAGATTTTTATACGAACCAAATTCTGTGCAAAGCAGCTGACTTCTTCAGTATGCCTAGTTTGTGCATGCAGAAGGCTGATTTTATTCTCCAAAGTAGAGAAGTTTCGGGACAGTTTATGATGGCGCTAACACAGTCCATCATCGTGGGTCTTTTATTTGCCTTCCCTTACATGTTCCACGAATTGTGGCGCTTCATCAAACCGGGCTTAAAGAGCAAGGAATTGCAGGCGGCACGCGGGGCGGTTTTTTGGGTATCCGTCTTATTCTTTAGTGGAGTGGCTTTTGGCTATTATGTGGTATCACCTATGGCCATTAACTTCCTAGCGAACTTTAAATTAGATCCTACTATTCAGAATCAGTTTGACATCAACGATTACATTTCTTTGTTATCGATGTTGACTTTGGCCTGTGGGATTACTTTCCAATTACCGATGGTGGCTTTTGTGCTATCACAAGTAGGCATTTTAACCCCGTCCTTCATGCGGGAATATCGCAGACATGCCCTTATTGTCATTTTTATCGTGGCGGCGATCATCACTCCTTCTCCGGACGTGGTTTCACAACTCTTAGTGGCGTTCCCACTTTTAGGTTTGTATGAAGTCAGTATCGGCGTTTCAAGTCGTGTCTTGAAGCGTAAAATGCAACAAGAGGAGATGGAATCGAATTCTTAATCGAATTCTCAACAACAAACGAATGAATTATTTATCGGCGGAGAATATTTCTCGCAACCTAGGTGAAAGATGGGTGTTTAAAAATCTATTTTTTGGCCTCCAAAAAGGCGAAAAAGTAGCCCTCATCGGAAA
>Ga0114975_10003413_pt1 | contig 10603 bp, 12 predicted proteins | sample S_130626_EF_Meta_FD_87031 | JGI IMG/M metagenome (GOLD analysis project Ga0114975, IMG submission 87031) | Freshwater microbial communities from Lake Simoncouche, Canada to study carbon cycling - S_130626_EF_MetaG | ecosystem: Environmental > Aquatic > Freshwater > Lake | place: Lake...
AGAGCATTCCTCCATTTACCGAGATTACCTGCCTCGTGATGTATGCGGCACCCTCGCTCATCAGGAAGGCTACGGTAGCAGCTACCTCCTCAGGTCTACCCATTCTTTGTGCTGGTATAGCCTTCAATACAGAATCAAGCACTTCTGTAGATACCATTTCAGTATCAATCAAGCCTGGAGCTACACAGTTTACGGTGATATTACGTTTAGCAAGTTCGATCGCCAAAGATTTAGTGGCTCCAATAATTCCCGCCTTTGAAGCGCTGTAATTGACTTGACCTCGATTTCCAGCAATGCCAGATATTGATGACATTGTAATAATTCGGCCTGGCTTTCTAGAGCTCACCATCGGCATTACTAGTGGATGCAAGACGTTATAGAAAGAGCCAAGATTGGTGCTTAAGACACCATCCCATTCCTCCTCTAGCATTGCAGGGAACGAACTATCCAAACTAATTCCCGCATTACTTACAACACCATAAGGAGCCGAGTGTTCAGCAACGTATTGATCTAGCATCTCTTTGCACTGAGCCCTGTTGGCAACATCAAACTGAAGCAGGTGTATGTAGGTACCAAATTTTTTGTGAATATCATCAGCGAGAGCTCGCAACTCTTCAATATTACTTCGGCAATGAAGGGTCAGACTGTAGCCCTCTTCAGCGAGTTTATATGCGACAGCTCGCCCGATACCTTTATTAGAGCCAGTTATTAGAATGGTTTTATTTCTATTCATTATTTAAATATATAGCATCATCGCGAGGCTGATAAAGGGTTAATGAAGCCGCACAAAGCAAGTTTCCAACTTCATCTGCAATTACTCCTTCTGCGCTCATCATCTGACTACCATTTGGAGGTTCCATTGTTACGTCCACCCTTAGCTTTTGACCTGGGAAGAATTCAGGCACATAAGCCGTATAACGCCTGGTACCCAATAAAAATCCAAGCTGAGGCTCTTTTGCATTCCCCGAACTATTAATCGCCGCCAATACTCCCGCAGTCTGTGCCATAAACTCCAAGCCAATCCAGCTGCCAATGATATGTCCTGTAAAGGGGTAGTCATTCCTAACGATAATCCCTACAGCAATACTATCCTTGTCCGATGCAATGAGGCTGTCTAACAATAACATTGGGTGCTTATGAGGAAGTAGTACAGCTAAATCATGGCTCATACAGCCTCTAGTATCAGGGATGTATTGTTTCCACCAAAAGCAAAATTATTACTCATAACTACCTTTGGGGGACTTGCAAGACTATGGGCAAGCTTAAGAATCGGAAGCATGGGATCTTGTTGCCCATCCCAAATATGAGGTGGTAAGCGCCCTTCATCCATTAAGGTTAAGCAACAAATTGCAGCCTCAACAGCGCCCGCTGCCCCAAGCGTATGCCCTGATAGAGACTTGGTGGAGCTGACAAAAGATTGAAATCCCAATTTAGCAACTAAAGTAGCCTCCATCAAATCATTCTGATATGTAGCAGTACCATGTAAGTTGATGTATTCAATTTGCGCATGGTTTTTACCTGCCATTTTTAATGCACTATTGATTGCGAGCGCTGGCCCAACACCATTAGGATCTGGTGCGGAGATATGATATCCATCCGAGCTTTCGCCCCAACCAGAAAGACAAATATGGGCATGAACTTTACTCATTACAAAAAGAGCTGCACCCTCCCCAATATTTATTCCTGAGCGGTTAGCCGACAATGGATTACATCTATCCCTTGATATAGATTCAATGGCATTAAAACCAGCAACAGTAAATTTACACAGCGAATCCACCCCACCTACAATCACCAAATCAACCATTCCAGTCTTTAGTAATCTCGCTCCGCTTGCTATAGCCTTAGCGCTTGATGTACAAGCAGTAGAGATACCATAAGTGGGTCCAGTAACACCCAAGCAATCCGCTAGAAAATTAGCTGGTGAACAAAATAATCTTTGAGTCAAATCAAATGAGTCAGAAAATTTTCCATTTTTCACAAATGAAGGAAAAGCCTGCTCTTCTTCAGAGATGCCGGAAGTACTTGACCCAATAATCACTGCAACACGGCTTTTATCTACACCCTCTAACTGATGGCGAAATTTATCATCAAGCTGATTTAATGCTGCAAAAAGTAATTGGTTATTCCTGGATCGATGTTTAATTGGAAAGTTAGCAAGGCTAGGAAGATCATCATTAACTAATCCTAAATGGATTAGATTGCCTGGGCTATATTTGTCAGTTAAAGTCAAACCAGGGCTAACGCCTGCAAATAAGTTAGTGCGAGTTTCAACAAGCCCGCTTCCAAGCGCGCTAATAATCGAATAATGATTAATAAAAACCTTCATCTAACTTCACTCATAACAATGTTCAAGGCGTATTTAGGGTTAGCGCGCCGTAAAGAGATATCTGTATTGCCACTAACCGCCTTAGACTCAGTCACACTAAGAATCAATTGATCACCCTCATATATGTTTCGCAATCCAGAGCTCCTGATAATAGTGAAACCTTCTGGTAATTTAGCATCAAAGGATTGACTATTTGATAAAATTAACATTAAGTCATCAACTATCAGTTGATTGGATATATAAAAAGGCAAGCCCAATCCCGGGCCATTACTAATATTCTTGCCATCGTATGAAAGCGTAAATACCCTAACGCCCAGGGCTGAACCTACAATCATCAACTGTTTAGGTGTAACCTCAACAATCATTTCCATTGCGTAAGAGTCGCCGCCACGAATTAATTGAGTTTGCATGAGTAATACTCTGGGTACTCCTATGCTTGCAATACTGACTCCCATTTGCTCGTTTGATAGTCTCGTTGCGCATCCAAGCATAGTAATTACGAGTGCTGTTGCAAAACACCTACACCCTACTTTTATTAGCGTGGACAAATTGATACTAAGCACCACTAGATACTCTTTTCGCAAAGAAAATAGTTAACATCCATGACAAGCTGATTCCAAAAAGTAAGGTTATTCCAAAGCTATGCAATGCAGGGACACTACTTAGAGAAAGACTTCCAAAGGAAATAATAGTCATTAGTGCCCCTATTGATATTGAGAAAATAACTCTATCGTCCGATGGGTATTGCAAAAGAAAAATTCCGTAGTCAGTCCCTACCCCCAGCAAGAGTGCAAATGCAATTACTGATAGCAAACCAATTTGCTCACCCATTAGCGTAAGAATGGCCAGGGTTAATAGGCTTGCTAATATAGGCGGCACTACTGCTCTCCAGGCATGTTTTTTATATCTTAGAAAAATAGCGGCAAAGGTTAATATGTATCCAACTAAAATAATGTATGAAAATAGCTTTCTATAACGCTCAAAAATATTGCTAATTTCCTGCGGCTTGTCTATCCAAGTCACTCCCGGACCAGACAACTTAGAAAGTTGCTCCACTGATGCCTGCCCTCTAACTCCAAGCAAAAGCACTGCTGACGATCTTGAAGACTGCCCCTCGTCAAACCATAAATATCCTAATTTCTGATATATCGGAAGCTGCTTTAAATCGGAAATAGTTAATGGCTTTTCTAGATGCTCAGAATTATGAACCCAAGATTTTGGCATTTCCATCTCTCGCCCTACTCGCTGAATGGCAAGTCGAATATTTGTACCTATATAGGATTCTGCTGCTTTATTCTGAGTCTCGATAGATGGAACGTACTGACTAATAGATTGATAGCCAGAGATATCCCCTTTTTCAATCAATTCATCCAATTTAGAAGTGAGGCCCTCAAGCCTCTGCAAAGTTTCCTCTTCCGATTCTCCTGTAACCATGAAAAATTGAGATGGGCTTGGAATGTCGAGTATTTTTGCAACTTCAAGCTGCTCTTTAACCAAACCACTATCAAAAGTAGCTAAAGATCGAACATCGTCATTGGAGGAGTGGAACATCAAGCCGAAAATTGAAATAAGCCCGACAATAATTACAGCAACTTTTCTGGATAGATTATTAGCAATAAAAAACCCAGGTTTAATATGCCGTGCCAGGATATGAACGCGACCCTCAGTAAAACTTATCTGCTTAATATAAGGAAACAGAATAATTACCACTAGCCAAGCAGCTGTTAGGCCACTTATTGAGAATACCGCCATTTGCGATAAAACAGGAAAAGGCGTGGCCGCCAATAGGAAGTAGCCCATTGCAGTCGTAGCAAGCGCAAGAGTCATGCCCGGCATAAGATATCGCCTTCTCTCCCAAACTGTTTTGTTATCGTCAGTTGATGCGGTCATCCAATAGAGGCAGTAATCTACAGACATGCCAATTAAACTAATTCCGAAGGCCAGAGTTAAAAGATATAACTTTGGAAAAATTAGTAAGCAAACCAGCACTGCATATAAAAATGCAATTGAAACAGTCAAGAAGACGGCAGCAATGGCGTAGAAGCTCCTAAAGATCAGGGCAATCAGGGCTAACGCAGATATGGTTGATATCAGACCAATAATCGAGATATCCTCCTGAGTTTTTTGAGCTGTTGCAGCAGCAATAAAAAGGACCCCAGACCTGAGTATGGCTACATCAGGAAATTTGGATTGAACTGTTTTAATGGAGGAATTAATGCTATTGGCAATGACATTCTGATCCTCCATTGACAATGAATTTGAACCTAACTCAAAAGGCATGACAATAAAGCTCTTATCACCTTGCTGAGCCATCAAACTATCACCGTATGGACGAACCTTGCTGCCTTTACCAATCTTAAGCAACCAATTATTGAGTAGACCGAAAGGATCGTCTTTCCATGGAATGGCCAAACTGTTCATGGAATAAGCAAGAGACAGGGACTTCCCATACCAATCATTCTCAGACTGACTCTTTAACAAAGACATGTCTTCTGAAGTAATAAGCCCTGTTTTGTGTGCATTAAGAATGGATATAAGCTTAAGGGGATCTTCTTTAATCTCCGGACTCTTGAGATTTTATATCGCCATTGAACTCCGTAACTCTTTCTCAACATCTAAAGATTTTTCGATGGAGTTTGAGCCAATCAGAATAACGAGAGAACTTTCGCCCCCTTTTGCTACCCGACTGATAAATTTCTCAGAAAATGGATTTCTTTCAGATTTAGGAAGTAATGAAAAAATATTACTTTCAATACGGCCAGTAATGAAGGTGAAATTACTGGTAGCCCATACCAGAAAAGCTATTGTAAGCGCAGTAAACAGTAAGGCAAGAGCCTTACTGAAATTGGGATATCTCATCTTTAGTCAATGATCTAACAGGTTTTACATCTGAAAACGTTATGCGGGTTAGATCCCCATCTTTGGATTCAAATGAAACTGCCTCAATAGCTGATTTGCCCCTGATGCTAACTTTTCCAAGCGTAGCTGGGTACAATTTCTTCTGAGTTAGAAGTAAAGACCAACCATTTGTGTTTATCTCACCCTGATAAATAAAGACCTTTTCAATTGCACTCATATCCCCTGAGAAAATAGACATCAAGAGTTCATTAATAAATCGCATGGAAGGCTCATTGACGGCATTAATATTCATGATCGTTTGATTTTTATTTTTGATATTAATTTCTGATGGTGTTACTTTAAGCATTTGATAAATAGGCTTCTCAGTAACCCACAGAATGCCTCGCTCTTTGTCGACCAAAAAGAAACCTTCAGAATTAAGCTGCTTACTAACGCCTGACAGTACTCTTGTCTGCTTAAAGCTACCCCGCATAATAGGGGCGGTAGTTATTGATGCTTGAATGTTCTGCAATAACTGATCTGCAAAGACTAGGCCAGGCAGCATCAGAAATAGGAATAGGAATGCTTTTTTCACTCTTTTGTAGCCCTTAATACATGCTCTCTCAAAATAACGGGCGTCTCAATAAGGGTCAAGCCAGTATTGATGTCAATGACGTATTGAATGGTATGGCCTGTAGCAACAAGTTCGCCAGTAGTAGCATCGTGTATGGTGTATAGGACCTTTAATTTATGCTCGTACTCCGCAATAGCAGCAATTACTTTAATTTTCTGACCATACTTCAATGGTTTTATGTATTTTGCCTGTAGATCTACCACTGGATATCCATAACCACTCGCGAGCATTTCCGGTATGTCATGGCCAATCTTTTGAAAAAGTGCAGTCCTCGCACATTCGAAATACTTCATGTAATGCCCATGCCAAACAATGTTAATTGAATCAACGTCGTGGAATGGAATCTCCAAGCTCACGCTTGCATTGGGCTTTAGGTTTTCAGGGCTTAATCTAGCTCGCATTAGTCTTCTGCCAAAAAGGATAAAAATTAAACCACTGGAATGGTGACTTCAAGCAGTTCTCACTCAATATATTAGCGAATGCTTGGGCGGAGTTAGCAATTCCATTAGGGTCATTTTTTTCTTCAGAATTCCATTTTGAGAGCTCCTGCACTCCCAGCTGGTAGATTCCATCCACCTTTATAGATGACAGGGAGAGTAAAGGACAGCCTAATGCTCTTGCTAATAGATATGGGCCAACAGGTAAGCTTGCTTTGGCCCCCAAAAAATTGACTGGAATAGTATTTTCACCCTTAAGGGGAACGCGATCACCAGCAATAGAAATTAACTCACCTAAATTAATTTTTTCAGAAAAAAGGATTGCATCATGCATTGAGAAACTAGAAACTTGGACTATATTCAAAGCACTCTCAGGGTTGATAGATTTGAGTAATTGATTAAAGTTGACGGCATGGGCCGTATGCACCAACACAGTCAACTTTAAATTTGGGTACTGCAAAGCTATTGCCCTGCAAAAATCGAGATTACCTATATGGGATACAACAATGACAGCTCCAGAATTTTCCCCAATTAAGGTTTTGAAACCATTGAGTCCATCTAATGAGTACTCTAGATCCTCAAGATGCCCGCTCCAAATAATTAACTTATCTAATATGCATTCACCAAAGGCATAGAGATGACAAAATACATTTAAGTATGTCGGTTTCGGGCTTGTTTTGTTGCTATACAAATACAAGTGATTTAAATAATCAAAGGATGAGTTTCTTGCAGTTTTACTAAACAGTAGAAACCAGAAAATTACTGGGTAAAGAATGAGTAAAACTGGTAATCGGCCAAATACACGATAGACTAGGAAAACAAGTCTGATGCCAGTTGAAGCTGTTATCTCGTTTAGATTAGCCCAATGTGTCACGCCCATCTAACCTTTCTAAGTATTAGTTTTGGGCAATTTAGTAACATTCCAAAAAAAAGCTTGATGTGCATTTTTGTAATGAGGTAATTATCATTAAATAACTTAAAGTGAGACACTCCATCGAGTGGGTATCTAACACCTACAGGTAGATGAATAGTATGTAGGCCAGCCCAATTAGCCCTAACAAGTACCTCAATATCAAAATCCATTCTCTGGCCGAATTGGTTTATAGAGTCGATTACATCTAAAGTTGTCTTTATGGGATAAACCCGAAAGCCACACATGGAATCGCGTATTTCAAATGAGAGGGTATGAATCCAAACTAGTATGTGAGTCGCATATCTCCACATTTTTCTATTTGTGGGGACAGTCTCATCATAGACGGGCATCCCAGATATAATTTTTTTAGAATGCTGTGAAGCAAGTAGTAGCAATTCAGAAAGCTTTGATAAATCGTGCTGCCCATCAGCATCCACCTGCAAAACATGGGTGTACCCTATTTTTAGGGCTTCGCGCAAACCAGTAATGACTGCTGCGCCCTTGCCTAAATTGACATTATGACTAACAAGCACTACGTTCTTTTGCCCAAGCAGTGGAATTAAACTCCTTTTTGATTCCTCATCACTACCATCATCAACAATAATGCAGTCAAGTTTGTGCACTAATAATTGCTCAACTACCACGCTAATTGCATCTGGATGATTGTAATAAGGTATGGTGGCGCAAATTTTCAATCATCACTCCTTTTTGAATTTAAGTACGCCAGTTGAAAATATCGCCTCATTATTAAAATACTGAAATTTCAAACTTGTGGCCACTGAATCCCAGTCCAGCCTAAGGCGAACAATATCGTTAGGCTTAACAACCTGTAAAAATTTAATTTGGCTCATACCAATAAATATAGCCTTATCTAGAAATCCTTCTTTGGCATAAAAAATAGCCCACTCAACCAAAGCTACTCCTGGAACTACCGGAAAACCGTCAAAGTGACCTTCAAAACAAGTTAGGTCCTTAGACATATCCAGCAGTAAATCTTGGGAAGATTGGGTCATTTCACAAGAAATAATTGTAGGCCTGCAAAGTTGCGAAGAAAATAAATGGTCAAGATCAACCTTTAATGTCTTCCCAATCGAATTTTTAGGAAAGGAACTAACAAAACGCCATCTTCTAGGAATGGATATAGAGTTGACCTTATCTTTGATAAATTCTTTTATTAGATTAGTTACATAGAGCTTTCCATGCTTTTCAATTGCCTCTATACCCAACTTACTCAAAATTAAAACAGCTCCTAGCTGTGACCTGCTACCTCTGTCCAAGTCATCAATCAAGCAATCCTCAACAAGATCGCACGAAGAGATTGAAGAAATCAACTGGCTTAAAGAAATTCGAGTTCCTTCAATCTTAATGATCTGATCAACTCTTCCTAGTATTTCAAATGAATCTCCACTTGCTTCTGCCAAATCAGAAGTTCTAACCCATTCATAGCTAGGGCAAAATTTTGATCTAATTTCTAAAACATCTTCAATTGGGTTTTTAAATTCAACCCCTTGCTGAATATTCCAAGGCTTATTTGGATCAGTTCGCCACGCAATATGACCCGTCTCAGAGCTTCCATAGATATCAACAAGACGAGTATTTGTTAATTCCTTGATGCTAGAAAATGTCTCCTTATCAAGAACCCCGCCCGCACAAAAAATTGATTCCATATTTAGCGCAATAGAGGAATGCGCTTCTGATGATTGAGAAAGGTTCTTTAGAAAAGATGGGCTTGTTATTAGCACGTGTTTAGTGATGCAATTCAATTCATATGACACCTTGATAGTAAAGCGCGAGATTCTTGACCCCCTAGTGATAGGCCAGAAAAGACCGAATGGCAAACCAAAAAAATGCTGGTGGCTCACAGAACGAATGAATCTACTCTCTATTGAGATGTTAGAACCAAATGAAATCTCCATTGATTCGATTTCATTTTCTAGTTGCCATATTTTTTTATTAATTCGAACGGGTGTGCCAGTTGAACCAGATGTGTATACCGCAATAGCATCCAAATTAGTATCAACTACATTGAAAATGACATCTTTATCAAGGGTATAAGCATCCCAATTTCTTAAATCTGCATCATCAAACTCGCCGATTTTAAATAATTTATTCAATTCAGAATTTGAAGCAATATTTTTTTCAGCAGGAATAAGTACCTCCCTTTTTTCCTGCCATGCAGCCAATAGCCAGACTAAAAATATATAAGCATCAGAATGAAATAAAGCAATTTTTTTTATGCCGGCCGCCCTAATGCCAGTCATCGCGCATGAGACATCATTCTTTAATTGGTTGAGCGTAACCCCATCATCAGTAATAAAGCGATCCCCTAGATCCCCTAGCAGCATCGTAGATAGGGTATTAGGGCGCATGTTTAATACATCTCTGCCTAATTAACCACTCGCCCAAGAACATCATCCCCATAAGAAGGTAGGATATTCCACCGTTATATATCGACCAATAATCTTTGTTTGGAATAAATATCGTAATTAGTGCAATAGATCCGTTTAGCACAAAGAATATAGACCAGGCTATAGTGACCTTTTTTACATATGCCACATTGCTATCTGAAAAGCTGGAATCTTTGATTCTTGCAATTTTTTCTATAATTGTTTGTGGGCTAAAAAGGCTGATTACAAAAACCATAAGAAGTGCAGTATTAACTATGACCGGATAAAAATAGATAAATAATGCAGACTGTGAAAATAATGATGCTACGCCTAGGAATAATGCGGGCCATGCAATGAGTTTTCCCCAGTAGCGATTTTTCTTTAAGAAGACTATAGGGAGTAAGAATAGGCCAGCAAGCCAAAATGGAATTTCTAGCCATTTAAAAATCCAGAATGAAAATGGTAGAAGCACAGCTAATAAAAATTCCATTGATCCCAGTCAGTTTAATTGAGGGCATTATCAATACCCATGGAAGATATCTACCTATTTTGTTCTGTTTTCCTGTACAAATTTAGCCAAGGTAGCAACTGAATAGAAGTGTTTATTTTCTGTTTTTGTTACATTATTAAGAGTTAGACCATATTTTTTTTGAAGCGCCACTCCGAGTTCAAGGGCATCAATTGAATCTAAGCCTAAACCATCTCCAAATAGAGGCGCATCAACCTCAATATCATTAGGTTGATGATCCTCTAAATTTAAACACTCAATAATTAACTCTTTAATTTCTAATTCTAAATCTTGCATATCAACCAAGCTCGCGCATAAAAAAAACTTCTAAATATTTAGTCAATACATCTGACTCTAGTATTAAATCACCATTGCAATTGGCAATTGCCTGTGTATTAATTTCGGGACGTACTGATATGGTAAAAATGGGTTTCTTATTGGGCACTCTGTACCACGGCATTCCCTTTCTAAGCGCTGGTTCTGAAAGAAATACAAAAACAGGGACTATGTTTATTTTACCTCTTACAGCTATATATCCCGCACCTCGCTTAAAGTTAACT
>Ga0114975_10003414_pt1 | contig 10600 bp, 18 predicted proteins | sample S_130626_EF_Meta_FD_87031 | JGI IMG/M metagenome (GOLD analysis project Ga0114975, IMG submission 87031) | Freshwater microbial communities from Lake Simoncouche, Canada to study carbon cycling - S_130626_EF_MetaG | ecosystem: Environmental > Aquatic > Freshwater > Lake | place: Lake...
CGTTGTGTGAATATATGTAATATCATCTTTTACAATCGTACTACCACCCTCAATACCTTTGTTCTCAAAAAACTTTTGATAAATGAAATGTTCTTTTGTAGCAGGATTTAAAACTAAAATAACTCTGTTCTGTTTTTCTTTATGTCTTATCGAGTAGTCAATCTTATCAAATGTTTCTTCATCCGTCAACTCTTCAGCTTCATCAAGAATCCACGTTGTAACTCCTGCCAATGATTTTAAATTCGCTGTCTGCTGTCCTGAACTTGTTTTAATACCTTTAAACAGAATCTTTGAACCTGTACGAATATTTATTATTTCATCCTTTGTTATATGAAAATCTGAATGTCTATTAATCAAATCAATCTTTTCTATAAATTCGGGAATGATTGAAACGTGAGCTGATGTCAACGTGTAACGAGTAAATAAAATTACGTGGCCTACTTCATAAGTTAATGTAAGCAAAAAAGTGGTAACAGAAAAAGATTTTCCACTACCACGACCTCCAGTAATTACAAAGTAACGACTATCTGAAAATAACCCGTTATATTTTTTACTTAATGTTAACAAGGTCTTTAATACTAAAATCGTTTAATGAAATATTATTATCTACAACATCTTTAGCCTTACCAAATAAATGCTCTGAAATAAATATTTTTCCACGCTCAAAAGTTAACAAATCTTTAGCAAGTTCAATTCTCGCTTCTTCATCTGTTTCAACATTCTTAACTTGTTTAATTGCAGCAATAAAAATAACATTTGTTTTTTGCTCATCCGCTATTGGTTTACGCCCTCCATTTGTCTTATGCCCTCCGTTATTCTTTCTTTTATCTTCCATAATTAATAAAAATATTAATTAATTAATATCAAATATTTCATTTCTTATTTTTTCTTTAGTTGTTTTTAAACTTCTCATCACCGTAGATGGTGCTATGTTGAATTTAGCTGCTATTCCTCGAATCGTTAAACCTTTCTTATAATAAGAATCTAATATAATAACGTCGGAGTAGTGTGTTTTGTATCTCACTTTCTCAATCTTTAATTGCATAGCTTCAAACTTTATGAATTTATCAATATCAATATCTTCGCTTACAAGCTCTTTAACGTCGTTTAAATCTACTTTTTTAAATCTACTTTCTAATCTTATTTTATCCACGCAAATCGAGCGTAAAGTACACCAAACGTAAGCCGTATTAATATCTTTGTTTAGCTCAATTAGTTTGATATACATATCTTGAACTTCATCCTCACAACCGCCAAACTGTTTAGCAATGTTTATCCATTTCTTATGTTGTTTAGTAAGTTCCTGAATCGTCATTATACAAGTGCTTTAATGTATTCTTTACAATAGATTTCAAACGATATTCCTACAACCTCTTTAATTTTATGATTTATGAAGTTACCATATAGTAATTTCTTCTTTTCTTTCTTAATTAGTCTGCTGTACTTTGTCATAAATTCAATATTATTTTCTTATTCTTCATTGCTTCAATAACGGTTTTAAAATCGTACTTAACGAAAACCATCTCAATAAATTCTACCTCAGTTCTTATCCTATGCCCGAACTTAACAGTAGGCAAAGGACTGATTAAAACGTTATCCTTGAATACTGCGGTTGGTATTGCTTTAAGTATTTTATCGTTTAGTTTCATTTAGATATAATTGATAAACATCTTCTAAATTAATTAATACATTACCATAACTTTTAGCAGAAAAATAATGTTTGTGTTTAATCACATCTTGTAATATAAAATGATTCTCAAACATCCAAATAATAAAATCTTTATCTTTCATCTTTTTTTAGACCTCGTTTTTAAGTTATCGTATTGCAAATATAATTCTTTTAAGCAAATGTTATCTTCATTTTTGTTTTCATTGAATAGTCTAACTGTACGGTGCATATCTTGTAAAAACCCAATAGGACTATTTACGTTAGTTCTATTGGGTAAATTTAACAATTTTTCTTTATAGTTTATCACTAAATTTTACTATTGTACCTTTATAACCTCTTTTTTTACACTCATTCATTATATCTTCAATTGATAAATCATTAAGTATTTTGTTTTTTAAACCATCGTAAAGTTCTATGCCTTCAAACTTACTTTGCTCTTTCAACTTCTGAATGTACAAAGTAGCATCCATTAACTCTTGCTGTAAATGCTCTAAAAAGTCATCTGTATTGTTTTCTGCTAAAGTAGTACCGTATTTATCAATTCCAACTTTTGAACGTTGTTTGAATTTATCGGTTACTTGTTTAACTATTGGGTCTTTTTTAGGTTTATCAGGATTAACTAATTTAAAATTAATATAAGGCATTTTGTAAACCTTCCCTTTAACATACGAGCCACTCCCTACCAAAACCTCACCAGTTATGTAGGCATCTTCAATCTCTATTTCAATCAACTGCAAAGGACTATCTAAATCCTTCGCAATTATGTTTTTATTTATTTTCATTTTTTTCGTTTAAATAAATTTGTATCATGTGTTCTATTGGATGACAAACGTATTTCTCACCGTTTTCTCTAAACCACATAAAGAAGTTGAATAGTATTAAAGCTTCGTTATCTTCCACGCTTCCAAAACATTAAAAAACTTACTTGTTCCATCAGGTGAAATCCATTCTTTCCCGTTTAAATTAAACTCAATCTCTACTCTTTCATTCACTTGAATAGTATCTAATAAACTAACTTTATCCTGAGTTAATTGGAATAAAATATCTTGTGTATAGTTTCCATCTTGTGTTGTCAAAACGAACTCACGTTTTTTAAAACTTTCTGATACTACCTGAGTATCTTTAATTACTTTGATTTGTCCTTCTACTTTCATATCTTTTAGATTTTATTTGTGCAAATATAACTATTTTTCTTTAACAACAACCCATTCACAACCATATTTTTTTACTTCACTTCCTCTATATGCTTGAAGCGGTTTTAAAGTATCTCCCTTCTCTTTACACTCGATGAATATAGGATTTTCACCACATTTCAAAGCTAATAAATCAGCTATACCATTTTTATTTGTTCTAGTTAGATTTATAACAAAATAACCGTTATTTTCTAAATTCTTAATCGTTAATGTTTGAAGTTTTGAAGCCATTATAAACAGTTTTTAATAAAATATGAAGTTGTGAAATTCTTTTTCTTTTTTACACTTTCGTAAATTTGTTGCTCTATTCCACCACGAGCAAAAATATAAAATATTTCATTACTTAATCTATCTTTAGTTGTTAATCTATCTCTTGACTGCCAGTACGAAGTAGCTGAAAAGTCCATATTATAATAAATTAAATACTTCGCTTCCTTTAAAGATATGCCCTCACGACCTGAAACAATTTGTAAAGCTATATTCTTACTTGTTTCGTTGAACTCGTTTAAATCCGTTGTTAAATTATCTTTAAAAACATCTTGTAAAGCTTCTAATTCAGCTTGAAACTTATAAAAAATAGCTATCTTTTCTTTAAATTTATCTTTAATGAATAAGGCTTTACTATCATCCAATACTTTTCTATTGCCTGATTCAAATTTAATTGTCCCACTATACATTTGATGACATTTACTCATTAATTTAACCGCCGTATCTGCTAATATTACTTCGCTTGTTCCTTCTATAACTAAATCTTTTTTAAGTTGTTTAATCAATTGATATGTAATAGGCTTCATTTCGCAATACATAACATTTTCTTTTACCTCGCTTGTAAATCCAGCTTCTTTTTGAGTAAATGTAACAAAGTAATCTTTTAAAATAGGTTCTATTAAATTCTGTTTAGCATCTGTATAATCGTTTACAACTCCATAACCTAAATGTTTTTGAGTTACGTTTACAAAATCTTTAGCCCATTTATAGAAGTTAGTATGTCCGAATGGTGAATATTTACTTATCCAAAATTGGTGAAATATCTGAGAATAGTTTTCGGGTGTTGGTGTTCCTGACAGTAGAATAATTGGAACATTTGAAAATCTTTGTTTAAAGTCTTTTGCTCCTTTAGATGGTTTTGGAAAACTTCCAAACCTATGACTTTCATCGTGTATAATTAAATCAAATGTACTTATTGCTTTACTTATTGATTCATTATTTATAACAACTAAATCAAAATTAAAATTAAAGTTTTTATAATCTTCTAAAATACTAGATATAGCTTTTTTCTTTGTTAAGAATAGAACTCGTTTCGCTCCGTATAATTCAGCAGTATTTAAAGCGGTTAATGTTTTACCTGTTCTTACTTCCATTGATAGGTAAACTATCAATTTTGAACGTAATATTTTAACTGCTTGTTCTGATATGTCTATTTGATATTGTCTTAGCTTCATTTAAAATTTTGTTTAAAGTAGTGTAATTTTTCTTCTAACATTTGCGTTTTACGTTTTTCATTTTGCAAATCAATATCTAGTTGATAAAATTGATACTGTATGAATAATATTCGTTTTAACGTGTTTTCTACTGAAGTTGTATCTAATTCTTCTTTCTCTTTTTTAAGTATCGTAGCTTCAGTTCTAAAGGCTAAATTCTTTAAATAATGAAAAGCAGTATTAATCTCAATTTCAGAACGTAAATTTTTATTTATAACCTCATCTTTTGATAGCTTAATATTTTGTTTAGCTAATTCAGATTTAACAGAAATAAACGGAGTATTTAAAATAATTCCAGTAGGTTTAGTTAATTCCATTTTCTTGCTGTATTTGTTCCCAAATATCCAAAGTTTTTGGGTCTACTTTAGTTTTGATTATTTTAAACTTTCTAATTCCACCAGGTGTTACCGTTTCATATTGATAATTAAAGAAATCACAGTATTTTTTTATAGAACTAGTAACCTTGTTTTTACTTAATTTATTTCGGTCAAATTTATTCACTAATTGATTTTCATAAAAAGTATAAAACCAGGTAGATTCAATCCATTCATCTGATTTAATTTGATTAATACAATCTATAAGTTCTTTTGTTAATTCAACTTCTAACTTTTTATAAGGTAAAGAAATACTATCATAAGTCATTAAACCGTTTTTAAGATACTTCTTTAAGCATTCAATCATATAACAATCAAAACGTGCATATTCTTCAGAATCCCAATCGTCAAAAAACATATGTTTAAAATAGTCAAATGGTGTATGATTTGCATTAAAAAAAGAACTTAATTCTACCTCAAACTTTCTCGCATCGTGTGAACCACCGTTACCCTTTAAAACATAATTTGTAGTAATTAAAATCTTTGGTGAATCTTCAACGGGTAATTTAATAGTGTCTTTACCTTTATAAGTTATTTCAATACCTTCCGTAATTACTGAAAAAAGATTTATAAATTGAAAGTTTGGTTTAACATCGTCAAAAACTAAAACTTGACAATCTGTTTTAATCGATTGATATGGGAACGGGTCTGTAAAAGAAAACTTTTTACCATCAATAGATTGAACTTTTTTAAGTTCTTTTATTGCATTCCAAAACAACCCCTTACCGCTTCGACCGTTTGGCTCGTCGCTTATCATTTCATCGTTTAAAACAATTGCTTTATTTTCGCTTTTTGATTTATAAGAATGAACTAAATAACCTATTACAGTTTGAAAAGTGTTATAACGGTCAACATTCTCACCTGATATTTTCCAAATAAACTCTCTGTATTTACTTTGATGGTGGTCTGAATCAATATAATTTCTTTTTATCACTTGGTCTTTCCAAATACTTAAACCGAAATCACTATAAGGACGTAATTTTTTATTATCCTTATTTATCTCAACAACTCCATTTTCATAAAATAAATAACAAGTATCTTTTTTATCTCTTAATAATGAAATTTCTTTACTATTAATCATTGATAAGAAATCTCTTTTAAAAATATTCGTTTTACCTGCTATTAAATTATAAACTGCTTTGTTTTGTAATTCATTTTCAACATAATCTAAAACATAATCCTTAATATCTGTTTCGTCTTTAATCTCTAAAAATATATCATTTTTCTTAATTAGATTAAATGAACTTTGGTCATTAGGTTTACATTTAAAAAAGTTATTTACTTCTAAAAACCTCTTAAAATTATAATTATCTAAAAAAGGTTTACCATCCTGGCTAATGCTATAAAATGGTTCTAAATTGTTATTATTCATACATCAATATAAATATTTTTAAATGACGAAACCCATTTGAATAAAGTGCCTGGAATGACTTTAAACAAATGGGTTTCAAATAATATCTTAAGGAAGTTTCCAGGCTTACCGTGTACAAATATAGTAATATTTTATTAAATACAAAATAATTATAAAAAAATAAACTTAATACGTTTTGTAGAAAGTTGTTTTTAAACATTCTACATATTAACTAATTGATTATTAATACTTTATTTTTTTACTGTAGAAAGTGGTTTTTAACTTTATACGGCTTCAAAGTCAATGACAGTAATGGTTTAACTGTTTTTTGTAGAAAGTTTATGATTTTTTTTATAAAAATATTTTTTTGACGGTAAAAATAAAATGGGATTTTTTTCTCAAACTTTCTACAAAATCGATAAAAGTATTTATTTTACTAGTGTTTCAGCTGTAGAAAGTTGTTTTTAAACATTCTACAAAACGTATAAACTTTCTACACTATTCTTCTATTACTACTTTTCACATACTTTTTTTTCACTTGCTTTTCGCTTCTCATCCGTTGTTGTTTACGCTTACTTTGTTTGTCGTATTTGAGCATTGTTTTACGTTGGATAATCATATTATGTTCATGAATAGAATAACTGGAACACGAAAAAAAAGCACCCATTAGGATGCTATAAAAAGTCTTCGCTAAAGAGCGATTAATAAAATCTATTACGTAATTCAATTTTAAAAGTTTTCGTCTTTTTTAGTTGTTGCAAAGATATAAAAAAACCTCGCTAAATTAATAACGAGGTCAAAACTATCAATAAAGGAAATTAATTCAAGTTTTATTTTTTTACTCTAATCCGTACCACGCAATTAGAATAGTGTTAACGTACTATTTTTTTCTGCAATACAATCTGAATGATTCTTTGCGTTAATTTTAAAATAAGATTCTTTTAATTCAATTGATATACTTTTACGATTCATTTTTAAGGCACAAAACCCCTCACTACCAATACCACCAAAAGGACTTAAAACTGTTTCACCCTCATTTGAGTATAAATGTAATATTCTTTCAATTGTATCTAATTGTAGAGGGCATATGTGTTTTTCGTCGTTTCCATCACGTCCTGAACGATATTGTAGAGTTCTTGAATAATCAATATCATACCAAACAGGAGAAGCATATTTTTGCCATAAATCGACTGGTAAATAATCCCTTTTACTTTGGTATTTATCTTGATGAGTAATTGGAATTAAATTTTCTCCTTCATTTCTAAAAAACAGAATATAGTCAGGAATACCTACTCTAGTCATTGAGCTATCTTTTTTAATAGTTTTATGCAATAAACCTAGTGCCTTTGTACGTTGCATTTCAGTAACTGGATTCTTCCAAATTGTCGCCCTTGAATGATAAATAAATCCTTGTTCTTGAAACCATTGAGTTATCATTCCTGAAAAATCACGCAATCCAATATAACCTTCTTTTCCTTTTTGAATTGGTAGATCCATACAATGAATTGCACAAATACGACCAGGTTTAAGAGTTCTTTTTAATTCAGGAATTAAATATTTAAAATGTTGTTCAAACTGTTTATAATCTGAAACATTACCCATATCCTCTTCTTTGTCAGAATAAACGTATAATTCAGCAAATGGAGGGCTAAATACAACTATATCCGCTTTATTATCTTCAATCTTTTTAATTTCAGATACGCAATCACCATTTAATAAATGATAGTTTTCTGTTTTAATTTCTTTATTGTTTATCATAACTTTTGTTTTGTTTGCTTTGTAATCGTTTTCTGCTGAATATTTAGCCATTTCTTTAATCATTTCAAAATGTCTTTCTTGTTTTTCTAAAATAGTTGAACGTACATTTATTTGAGATTCAGGAATTAAAATATGTACCGTTACTTTGTTTTTTTGCCCAAACCTATAACAACGTCTAACTGCTTGATAAAAAGCCTCGAATTTGAAATCATAAGACATAAAAATCATTTGATTACAGTTTTGATAGTTCATTCCAAATGAAGCAATTGAAGTCTTTGTTATCAATGTTTTAAATTCGTTATTAGCAAATCCATTTAAATACTTTGCTTTATATTCAGGCTTATCAGAACCTTGTACATTTATAGCATTATCTAATTTTTTAACAATTAAATCTGTTTCTGCATTTTTTAATCCCCAAATTAACCATTGATTATCATTTTGATTAACTAGTTCAATTGTCTTTTCAATTCTTAAATCGAATGAACGGTTTAAATCTTTATGTAAATCAGTAGCACTTACAGCAACATCTCCAAATAAAGTATTTGTATTATTTTCTACTGGTATAATATGCTCAATAAATTCAATTTCAGGCAAATCATAACCATCATTATTAAATCCTAATGTTTTTGGATTGTCGCAAGCCATAGACCAAGTAGATACATATTTCCAAAACGGGTCTTTTGCGTGTTTTCTCAATCTCCATTTACTTGTTTCTCCTCCATCATGAACAAAATACATTGCTAACATTTCTAAATAACTCATAGCTCCTAAAAACTGTGAATGATTACCTAATTCCATATGGTCATTTGGTGATGGTGTAGCGGTACAAGCTAATTTATAAGGAGTTGATTTAAAACTATCAATAATTAATTGGCTCGTTTTGCCTGAATTATTTTTAAGTATTGAACTTTCATCTAAAACAACTCCGATATATTTAGAAGTATCAATATTAGATAATTGGTCATAATTTAAAACATCAATATTTGAATTATCTATACCAAATTTTAAAAACTCTTTTTTTGTTTGTTCAACAACTGCAAGAGAAGTTAAAACTAAAACATTCCCATTTGTTTCTTTTACAACCTGATAAGCCCATTCTAATTGCATTAAAGTTTTACCTAAACCACAATCAAAAAATAACGCAAATCTACCTTTATTTAAGGCAGTTTTAACTGCATACTTTTGAAAGTCAAATAAATTTTTGTTTAATTTATTTTCATCTATATCGAATCCACTCGATATAAATGTTTTTTTCTTTGTTTCAAGAAAGTTTTTGTAATCGTTCATAATTTTTAGTTTTTGATTTTGCGAATATACGCTTATTTTTGATTTAATAATACTTTTTCAAATTAATTCCTTAAAAAAGTTATTTTTCTACATTTTTGGTATCTTAAATCTTCATGTTCTATATTTTCAACCTCATCTGATATACGAACTAAACGAGCTTCTAACCAGTCTGCATATTTTGGAATGTCTTTTAGTTCTGAATCTTCACTTTCTAAAATGTACTCCATTCGTAAAGCTATTTTTTTATTCATTGTCATCACATACACTATTTAAATGATAATTTGTTACTGCATATCCGAAAAACTCCCTTTGGTTGTGTTTCTTATTAACCATCCCCTTTATAAAATCGCTATAAGTCAATTGCTTTAAGTTTCCGATACTTTTATAGAAATTGTATAGTTTGCGGTGTTTATTTGCTCCTTCACTTTGTAAAAAACATTTAAAGCGAATCTCTCTTGATAAATCTTCCATATTATTTAAATTCTGTTTTTATTATTTCTCTCCCATACTCAAACATTCTATAACCTACATTTGTAAGCTCGGAATACTCGTTTACTACACTATCTTTATCTTTGTTTCCAGCTAATGTTATTACAGGCTCGTTATTCCACTCATTCAAAGCACTGTGTAATCGTTTTAATCTGAAGTTAGGGTTTATACACATTTGAGTTTCTATTAAGTCTAGTAATGCTATTTGAACCGATATTAATAAAGACGTTTCTGATTCATAGTATTCTGGGTTGCTTTGATACTCTTGTTGGTATTTTAGCTTTTCTAACTGTCTTTTTAATTGTATTTCTTTCTGTTTCATAATTTTTCTATTTCTGTTTTTACTTCATTCCAATATTCATAATCTTCTTTCCAAAATAATCTATTTGTCCTTACTAAATCTACTGCTATTAATGCACATCGTTTTGCCATCGTCCAATTTAAATTAAAATCTCCTTGAAATTTAAAACATAGTTCTTCAGCTTTTTCTTTTGGATTCATCTTACCAATTTTTCACATTCGTTATACAATAGTTGCTACCAACATAAGCATTCATCCAATCACCAGTTTGTAAATAAAACCTTTTTTCATTACCCGAACAGCTATTTCTAATCACTACTGAATAATCCTGTACATTATCACTTACAACTAAACCACAATTACATACTTCGTTAGGTTTAATTTCTTCTTTTTGACATCCTATAATAGTTCCTACTATTAAAAATCCTACTGCTAAAATTGTTTTTTTCATCTTATTAAAGTTTAATGTTTTTTAAATCATTTCTTAAATTCTGTGTTGCTTCTTTGAAGTACTGTAGGTTATAGTTTGTTAATTTCTATTTTTACTTGATTCCAATACTTCCAATTTAATCTATCGCTATCATAAATATTAGGGTTGTCATTTAGTATTTCATCAACACAAATTAAAGCACATTGTTTAGATGCTATGTGTTCATTAGGCATTTCAAAACCTTTATATTTTTTAACTAATTCAATAG
>Ga0114975_10003416_pt1 | contig 10597 bp, 9 predicted proteins | sample S_130626_EF_Meta_FD_87031 | JGI IMG/M metagenome (GOLD analysis project Ga0114975, IMG submission 87031) | Freshwater microbial communities from Lake Simoncouche, Canada to study carbon cycling - S_130626_EF_MetaG | ecosystem: Environmental > Aquatic > Freshwater > Lake | place: Lake...
AACTAGATCCTGTGTATATACAACAGAACAAGGCAGACTTTTATAGATTCTTCTGTGAAGCTGATCGTAGACACGGCACCAACTTCTTGGAGACCTTTCCAGAAATGCGTGCATGGTGGGCCGAATGCGAGTATCATGCTCGGCAATCGTAAACTTATTGTAGATGAATTTTGTGAAGTAAAAGAATTCACACGCAACTTCCAGGATGGAGATTTTTGGAGTTTTGCCGAACATGAAATTTGTGCAGGAGCAGTCTACATTATCAGTCGTCAGCAGTTTGCTGAGAATATTGTAAAAATAAAACAGCTGGCGCAAGATCAAATAATATTACCAGTACTAGGCAATCCTGCTGAAGGATCCGAGACCATGTTCCGACAAGCTCAAGGACTGGGGATTTTAGACTTGGTTCAACAAGGAAAGATTATTATTATTTCTGGCGGTGATTTACCCGGGGACATTCCGCATTTGTTCTATGAAAACTTTTTACCCAAGATTCTAGATTACGATGAAAATTTACAGGCCATTGCACAGTACAAAAAAACGTGGAGCACTGATAGACCCTATAAATTTTTATTCTTAAACGGCCGCGGTCGACGTCATCGTAAACAGTTATTATCCAGCTTAGAACCTTTACTTGATACGGCAATCTGGAGTAATCTGGATTCGGCTGCCGGTCCAATCAAGTTACTGAATCCTGAGCACGAGTTTGAGTTTTATCGACACAATCTTGATATCGACCCGTCGGGGTTTGTAAAATACTCATTGTTTGACAACAATTGGGGAGAAATATATCTCAATGCACAGCCATATACAGACAGTTATTTTAGTCTAGTTACAGAAACTGTGTTTGATTATCCGTACAGTTTTAGGACAGAAAAAATTTGGAAACCCGTTGCAATTGGACATCCGTTTGTTGTGGCCAGCAATGCCGGCTACTATCGTGACTTGCACAACCTAGGATTTAAAACTTTTGGAGATCTAATCGACGAAAGTTTTGATCTAGAAACAGACAATACTAAAAGAATGGCAAAACTCATACATCAAATAAAATGGTTGTGTCAACAAGACCTTGCTAAATTTGTGCAAGAGTCGTATAATATATGTAAATACAATCAATCACTGCTTGCTGAACTTGGACCCAAGATCCGTGCAGAATTTCCCCAGAAGCTCCTAAACTTTATAAAATGATCACTACAATATCTAAAACTTTTCCAGATCATTGGATTTATGGCCAGTATGAACAAGAAATTCTTGTCAGCATGCAACGGCAGATTGATTCAAGATTTCCTGATCAAAACAATCTACTGTTTAACACCACCTGGCGAGAAAATCCTGAACATGATGTAGAACTACAACAGTGTCTTGCTGATGCTGCACCTGTTGACAATTTGTTTGTGGTATCCACTGTGGATTATTTTTTACCACATCACGAGCAAATGGTACTGGACATGATTGAGCGCCTGTCAGTAAAACACACCTACTTCCTGGGCAACTTTGATACTCCCAGTCCCAGATGGGCTCCTGACAATAGCACGACAATTTATTTTAATTTTTTTGCTATCGTATGCAGAGATCACTTTAAAAAATATCAACAGGATGACCTGATCTTGACTGACCCAAAGTATCTGTTTATCAGTTACAATCGCAAACCATATGCACACAGATTGGCATTTGTAAAAAAATTAATTGAACACAACGTAAAAGACCTTGGTGTAGTTACTTTGGGCAGGGCTTTTCCTGGTAGCACCGGTCCTGACAAAGATCTGTATTTTACCATTGGTGAAAAGAATCAAGACTATGTGAAATACGGACACTGGTACAGTGACAGTCCCGAAGCCACATCGCATGACATTCCACATGACTTGTTTAGCCTACACAACATGCATTACTGGAAACATCATTTTTTACACATAGTGGGTGGAACCAGTCAGTCAAGATGGAATCAATTCCTTACACAGATTGATTTCAAACCCATTATTGGCATGCGGCCATTCTTGATCAATGGACAAACACAAAATTACGAATTCTGGCGACGCAATGGATTTCGCACATTCAATCACTATTTTCCAGGATTGGATTTTGAGAGAACCGACACTGTGCATGCAACCCTAATAGATGCAATACAACAATTAAGTAAACTTAGTAACAGTGAGTTATTGGCCTTGTACAATACCATGTTGCCGGACTTGATACACAACAGACAACGCTGGTATGCCTGGGCCGATGAACAAAAAAATCAAGTGGAGAACTTGTTTGATGAATGACTTAGAATTCCGCCAGCAGATCTTGGACACCAAAAGTGCCAGCTTCTGTGCAGCCAAATGGTACAACGCCACTATATGGCTAGGCTCTGGCCAGACCACCAGTTGCCATCATCCATTGCCACACGCTGTTGATCCAGAAGAGCTCAAACACAATCCCAGTGCGTTGCATAATACACGACGCAAGAAAATGGAACGTGAGCAGATGCAACGGGGTGAACGTCCTAGTGGTTGTGAATACTGTTGGAAAATAGAAGACATTGGTCGAGACAACATCAGTGACCGTGTGTACAAGAGTCGAATTTACCCCTTAGAGGATTTATCATATGCATACCGAACACCTGCTGAAACAGACATCAACCTACGCACCTTGGAGGTCTCGTTTGACCGTACTTGTCAATTGGCTTGTAGCTATTGTAACCCTGCTTTCAGTAGCACATGGGTACGCGACATACGACAAAGCGGCCCTTATACCAATTTGGTGTCTGATGGGCGCAATCACTTTACTCATGCTCACAATAGTAGTCAACCGTTCCGCCGTGGCGACACAAATCCGTATGTGGAAGCATTTTTCAAGTGGTGGGAAACAGACCTGCACCAAACACTCCAAGAGCTAAGGATAACCGGCGGCGAGCCTTTGATGAGTGGCGATACATGGAAACTACTAGATTGGTTCAAAAACAACAAAGGTCGCAGCCGTACACGCCTAGCTATCAACAGCAATTTGAGTATGGCCTATGACATCGTTGATCGTGCCGTTACAGCCTGCGAAGGAACTGAGCTGGATATCTATACCAGCATGGAAAGTGTGGGAGTACAAGCTGAATACATCAGAGATGGGTTGGATTATGACCGCTGGTGTTACAACATGACACAGATCATGGATGCCAAACAGGTGCGTGGGCTACATGTGATGTGTACTATCAACGCACTTTGTCTAGAAAGCCTTCCAGAATTGCTTACTCAACTAATGTCGTGGAAAAGTCAAGCTGGTGCGGACTTTCCAAGTTTTACACTCAACATATTACGCTTCCCTAGCTTTCAAAGTGCCCTGGTATTACCAGATGAAATTAGAACACATCATCAACAACGCTTGCAAACTTGGTTAAACACATGGGATCACAATATCCATTTACACGAACATGAACGTAACCATGTACAACGTCTAATAGATTACTTGGATGTGGTTAAAACTCCACACAGTGAAGCATTTGATCGGGCTAGTTTACTAAACGACTTCAAACAGTTTTATACACAATACGATCAACGACGTGGTAAAAATTTTACAAAAACATTTCCTAACTTGGCAGATTGGTACAATGACATACAAATATAATTCAGCAGATCTGGTACGACCGGTGGAGCTTACTGAACGCGAAGAGTTTTTATTACAGGATAGCAACACATTCTGTATCTATCCTTGGATACATCTACACGCATATCCAACTGGAGAAGCATATCCTTGTTGTCATGCCGAAATGGCTTATCCAGTGGGCAACTGTCGTACTAATACCCTGGAAGAAATTTATCGTGATGCTCCTATGCGTGGGCTAAGAAATGACATGCTAAACGAAAAGCCAAATCCTGCTTGTGGTCGTTGTTACGAACAAGAAGAGTCGGGATTTTTTAGCGGACGTCGTAGTGCCAACAAGCATCATGGACATCATATCAAACGTATCGACGATGATAAGTTCCAAATGAGCTATTGGGATATTCGTTTCAGTAACTTGTGTAATTTAAGTTGTCGCAGTTGTGGACATATATTCAGTAGCAGCTGGTATCAAGATCAGGCCAAGTTAGCCGGTGGTACGTGGAAAGATCATAACCTGGCGTTAAACTATGCTGGACGTACTGAAACAGACATGTGGGAACAGTTAATACCGCACCTGGATTATGTAGAACAAATTTACTTTGCTGGCGGTGAGCCACTTATGATGAAGGAACACTATAACATCTTGGATGAACTAGAACGTCGTGGACGTTTTGATGTGCGTCTGATCTATAACACAAACTTTACACATGTCAAACTAAAAGACCGTACGGTCTTTGATTACTGGAAACGATTTAAAAGTGTGGCAGTTGGCGCAAGTCTTGATGCTATGGGGCCACGTGCCGAATACATACGCAAGGGCACTGACTGGGCAACAGTAGAATCAAACCGTAGGCAGATGCTGGAGACATGCCCTCAAGTTGATTTCTATATCAGTCCCACACTTAGTATCATGAATGCCATGCACTTACCAGACTTCCATCGCGCCTGGGTCAATCAAGGCTTACTAAAGCCACAAGATCTCAATGTAAATATCTTGCAAGACCCAGCGCACTTGCGTATTGATATTGCTCCTGCTGAATACAAAGCGAAGGTGTCTGAAAAGTATCAAAAGCATATTGAGTGGCTTCGCCCTCAGGATCCATTACAACGAGCCACAGTTGGATTTGAAAGCGCCATGAAGTTCATGATGGCCACAGATAACTCCAAGTTGATCTCAAAATTTTGGGAGAAAACCTTTGCACTAGACCGCATAAGGAAAGAAAGTGTACTGGACACGATTCCAGAATTGGACGAGATGGAATGAATATACCACACGATAAATTTTGTGTATTACCCTGGGTCAGTTTAGAAACCAGCCCCATTGGCACAGTAAGACCTTGCTGTTTGTCCGAAGAAGAAATTGTTGATGATGCTGGTAACAAGTTTGATCTCAACACAGCCAACTTTGGTAGCATACAAACCAGCCAGTACATGCAGGATCTTAGACAACAGTTCTTGGACCAAAAGAAACCGGCTGCATGTAGAAAATGCTGGCGTGAAGAATCAGCTGGGCGTACCAGTAAACGTATGCATACCTTGGACAGACTCAAGCACATGATCGTGGATTCGGAGTGGACCGCTGATGCCAAATCCTTGATGTTTTTGGATTTAAAATTGGGAAACATTTGCAATCTCAAATGCCGTATATGCGGATCATGGAGTTCCAGCACCTTTGCCACAGAAGAACTGGCCGATTTGCCACCTGGAGAAGATCGCAAAAGTAATCATCATTACCATATGCTCAAACAAGGAGCATGGCCCAGAGAAAATCCCACATTCTGGACTGAAATTGATCAGGTAGCAGATCAAATACAATATATAGAATTCACTGGTGGTGAGCCATTCATGATTCAAGAACACTTTGATCTGTTACAAGGCTTAGTTGATCGAGGTCTTGCTAGCCGGATTGAAATACATTATAATACTAACGGTACGCAATGGCCTGAACATGCAGAGGCAATCTGGAAACATTTTAAAACTGTAGAAATAGCATTCAGTATCGACGATGTTGGTGATAGATTTGAATATCAACGCACCAATGCTATATGGCCTGAAGTGTGTGCAAACATTGAACGCTTTCGAGAGATGCGAGACCGTAATCCACGCATTAGATTACAAGTATGCACCACAGTAAATGTATTCAATGTTTACTACATAGAACAGGTGGCCAATTGGATTAACACACAAGGATTTGATTTTGTGTACTGGAACATGATGCACGAAGCCTACTATTTTAGTATCAGCACCTTGCCAGAAACAGCCAAACAAGCTATTGCAACAAAACTACAATCAGCACAGGTTGATGCACGAACACAACAGGAGTTTGCACAAATCATAGACTTCATGATGCGTGGTGTCAGCCTGGATGGCAATATATTGCGTATGAAGATTGCGGATCTTGATCGCAAACGCAAACAGAATTTAACGCAGATTGAACCTGAATTGGCTGACTTGATCGACTATGCGTAAACTGGTTCACATGTGGCCCGCCAATCAAGCACCCGAATGGTTCCGTAGGGCCTTGCCAGAAAATTATCCACTGGAAATTTATGATCCTGAAAAAGAGTATGACTTAGACACGGTTTTTTATTATGACATCTACGGACGTTATCATAACACCATGGCAACTTATTTAGAACGTGGACACCGAGTGGTTTATGATGCCATGAATGAACATTACATTCAATGGCGTTACCATTGGATATTTTTGCTATTGTTGCAATATCCTGGACAAGGTATGATTTTAATCAGCGGTGATGTCGCCAAACAGATTCCTGGACTTGGTATACAAGCCACTCCTTATTGGTACTGGATCATGGACCAGCCCAGATTACGAGCAATAGAACTAGATCAATATCAACCCAATCCTACTCGAGAGAAAAAATTCTTCATGAGCCTGGGTAAATCACGAGTGTTTCGTGATTATCTTTACGACAATCTTGGAGATCTCTTACAAGATAGTGTACACAGTTATCTAGGACGCGGTATAACTTTACCAAACGACTGGAAACAAAACATGAACATGGGTGGATCATTTGATCGTTACATCAATACAGACTGGTTAGATCGGACCTGTATTACTTTGGCTGTTGAAACTTATGTAGATGATATGGACGTGCCTGGATTTAGCTTGACCATAAATGATCGTTTTTTCTTGTGTGAAAAAACCTACAAGCCCGTGGCTTGCAAACATCCTTTATTGATGGTTGGTACACAGGGCAATCTTGCATATCTTCGCAGTCAAGGATTTGAAACATTTCCTGAGTTATGGGACGAAAGTTATGATGATATTGTGAACTGGAAAACGAGAATAGATCAAGTGTTACAGATAGTACGTGACTTTGATCCACGGTCTCTAGATAATCCTGTTGTTCAAGAAAAGTTATTGTATAATAGCGCAATGTTTTTTGATAGAGAGTTGCGGACACAACTATTGAATAGTACTGTAATCAATCCGTTACTGGAGTTTGTGAATGCTTGATTCGCCCACGTTATGCATGGCACCGTGGACTCATACCTATCTAAGTCCACAGACAGAACGACGACTGTGTTGTGCCAGCCGTGAGCCAGCGCAGAACTTTGAACAGTATATAGATACCAGTTCTGGCACTGGTCGTTACATCCCTGTCACCTTAAGTGAACACTGGAACAGTGAGCACATGCGATCAGTCCGTAAGAGAATGATGGCTGGAGAAACACTACCTGAGTGCGACGTGTGTAATAGTAAACTGCTCAACACTGATGTGTACAGGAGTTACTTTAACAGCCTGTTTGGACACAAGCGTGATCAGATCGAATTGACCACAGATGCTACTGGACATACTACTATGCTTCCAGTCAGCTGGGATTATAGATTTAGCAATCTCTGTAACTTTAAATGTCGCATGTGTGGAGATATGCTTAGTAGTAGTTGGGAAAGCGAACAACGGCAACATGACATGATTGATTGGACCAACACAAAAAACAGTTGGATGCGGCCTGAAGTAAAAGCCGAGATAACCCAATTCCAAGACACACAGATTGAAGCAGAGTTTGCTGAAGCTGTGGAACAACATAGGGTAGAAGAAATATACTGGGTAGGTGGAGAGCCACTCATGTATGAACAACACTGGCGCTATATGCGCAGGATCATTGAATTAGGAGATGGACAAAATGTTTACGCTAGATATAATACTAATCTTAGCCGTGTCAATTACGGTGGTAGCAATCTGTATTGCGATATTTTATCTGGGCTACGAGACTGGCAGATCTGTGCAAGCCTTGACGGAACCGGAGCGATTGGAGAATACATACGCACAGGACTTGATTACCCTGCATGGCTTGCGAACTTTAAGCAAGGAGTTTCCATAGCAAGACATCCAAGGCAGATGCGTATAGACTTTACCTTGACCTTGCCTGGTATGTTTGAAGTGGAAAATATTATACGTCTAGCGCAAGAACTACAGGTTGACGTTTTGGCTAAAGTGGTATTTTCATTCACACCAGATATTGTAATGAGTCCCCTGGCTTTACCTAGAAACATACTAGATCCGTGGTTAACAGAATTGATTGGACAAACTTCAGGAGCCATGCAGTCAGTATTGACACAGTTACAGTCTAGACCAACCTTTGAGGAACAATGGCCAGACACCTATCTTGACGGTATCAAAAAAGGCAAAAAGAGAATATTGCAACTTGAAAAAATCCGTAAAGATGTGTATACTATGAGTGGTATACTGGCAACAAGGCCAGCTGTATTAGAATGGTGGAATCAAATTGACAATTAAAGTAGTTTTACGAAACCCGCTTGATCATTTGGATCAGGTGGATTATACTATACGAGCAGAAGATCATGAACTGGCACAAGACTGGCAAATAGCCTTACGAGATTTATTACAATCTGGTAACCTATTAGAAAAAAACTTTTGCTTCATGGGGTTTCCTGACACAGTAAGGACATTAGACTATTTGTGCAATGAACTCAATCAACATGTCAAAACAATTAACACATTCTTTCCTGGCTACACGATTGCAGAATCATTTAGTCCTGATAATATAGTAGATTATACCAACAATGGTATCAATCATGACATAATGAACGTGTTACACAATCATTTTGAAATATTACAAGGCACTGTTTGGAGCCTTAGTGAATATTACAGACAAGCAGACTATGAAACAAAATATGCCATTAGACAGTTAAACAATATATGTCACGAAATGGAGAATCTTATACTAAGTCGTCGTAAGGCCAAGACAAGTCCATTTTGGGTTAGACCCAGTCAAATTACTACATTTTTAAATGCTCCTAGAATAGATCTTAAACCGGTCCATAGACAAGGATTTGTCACCAATGGATATGATAGAGTACTAGGTGGAGTGTATATGCATTGGACTCAGATAGGAAAAACTCTATATGAAGTATTTAGAGACGAACATGCCCCAGAACTAACTGAAACTGTATGCGAAGCTATTACAGAATTGCGTTACTATTCAGGCGAGTTTGATGTAGAATGGGGCAACGATGTAACTCTTGCTGGTGATAATCCTTGGCATAGCCAGGAGCAGTTGGCATTTAAAGCATGGTTAATAGAAAATAATCGAGACCCCCGGGATGCCAATCTAAGTCTAGGATACTTGCCTTTAGGACAAGTGGACCTGCGTGGCAGTTTTGGTACTGCTAAAAGTTCTGATATATGGGAAATACTATCAGCACATTTAGATATCTATTGTATAGAAATTGATGGTGTATCACAAAAATTTGATTACTGTTGGACAGACGCTAATTATAAACAAATGCAAATTGATATGATGAAACCTGGATATGATTACTCAACTAAAGGAGCAACACTATGAACTGGATTAAAAATTTAATAAATCGTATTCGATTAGAAATACGATACCGTAAAAAATTAAAAGAATTACGCAAACGAGATCCTTTTATCTATAAATGAAATTGCAGAACATCCTTGGCATCAGTGCTGGGTTCCATGACGCAGCTGCCTCAGTAATCAACACCAAGGGTGAAATCTTGTTTGCTGGGCATAGCGAACGCTACAGCAAAAAGAAAAACGATCCTGACATACATCCTGGATTGTTGTGTGATCTTAACCAATACTCGATACATCATGTGGCCTATTATGAACGGCCCTGGAACAAACAACTAAGACAGTTGTATTCAGGGCAAGGTATAGAATGGTCAAAACTAACCGTACGACAGATACTCAATCAGCAATTACAAGGCTATTTTGAACAGGCCACTGTTAGTTCGCACAATCATCATTTGAGTCATGCCGCCGGAGGATTCCAAACTAGCACGTTTGATCGTGCCACAGTTGTGGTCATTGATGCCATAGGCGAATGGGACACTGTGAGCATATGGGGTGCTGAATATCGTAATGGCCAAGCAAGATATCGAAGACTTTGGAGACAACAGTATCCACACAGCATAGGACTATTTTATACTGCCATGACTGACAGGATAGGACTTAGGCCCATGGAAGATGAGTATGTGCTAATGGGCATGGCGGCTTACGGCACTGATCGGTTGACCAAACATCTTGATGATCTAGCCATTGAAGATTTAGACGAGATGCAATTACGACAGAACTTCCATGCCGGAGTAGATGAAAACTTTTTGGCGTCAACTAAAAATGAAGATATTGCTACCGCAACACAGCAAGTAGCAGAAACTTTGATATATAGTATTATGCGCCGAGCAAGATCATTTGCATGGAGCACAAATCTGGTATACTCGGGCGGGGTCGCCCTGAATTGTTTGGCGAATAGAAATCTTGGAGAGTATTTTGAAAAAATTTGGATCATGCCTTGTCCTGGTGATAGTGGCAGTAGTCTTGGCGCGGCCGCCTTGGCCTACGGCGGACGATTACAGTTCGACCATGCATACCTTGGTCACGACATCGGTGGACCATATCCTATCGACGCCGTACTCCGTAGTCTCTTGGATGATCGAATCTGTGGTGTGGCATCCGGCAAAGCAGAATTTGGCCCCCGGGCGCTCGGGAACAGGAGTCTCCTTGCCGAC
>Ga0114975_10003417_pt1 | contig 10596 bp, 10 predicted proteins | sample S_130626_EF_Meta_FD_87031 | JGI IMG/M metagenome (GOLD analysis project Ga0114975, IMG submission 87031) | Freshwater microbial communities from Lake Simoncouche, Canada to study carbon cycling - S_130626_EF_MetaG | ecosystem: Environmental > Aquatic > Freshwater > Lake | place: Lake...
ACTGAGCCCCGGCTCGATACAGGTTACTCGGAGTGGTGTACCAATGAGATCAGCACGTAAATTCATACTGAATTGCTTTACGAAGGCTTTGCTTGCACCATATACATTGCTGCCAGCATATGCGTAGAGACCCGCAACAGATCCGATGTTGATGACATGCCCACATTGACGCTCGACCATACCCGGCAAAAAAGCTCTGGTCATATGAATCAAACCTTTAACGTTCGTATCAATCATTCGATCCCAATCACTGATGAGGGCTTTTTGGGCAGGATCTAAACCCAGCGCAAGGCCGGCATTGTTCACCAATATAGTCACTTGAGCAAATTGCGCAGGAAGAGAGGCAGGCAAAAGATCCACTTGGCCGCTATCACAAACATCGAGTACCAAAGTAAGGATATTTTTTTGCTGGTCAGCAGGAAGTGATGCCTTTATGGCCTCTAAGCGCTCTGCTCTTCTGCCAGCCGCAATAACCTGATGGCCATGAGCCAAAAAACGGCGGGCAGCCGCCTCTCCAAATCCAGCGGTAGCTCCTGTAATCAAAACAATGTGTTTCATATCCCTGATTTACCTTTTTTATTTATCCATGATCAATGAAGTATGCACCCTCTAATTTAGCAGCACCGGACTTAATGAGTGCTTGAGTGAGCCATACAGAAAACTCATCCATTTCCATATGCAATTGCTGGGCTGCACTTTGAAGGGCAGGTGTACTCACAATCCACTGAGTAACCCTTTGCATTTCTTTCTTCTGCCACTCAAGTAATTTATATTTGAGCAGTACCTTGGCGCCATGTCTTGCATTGCGATCGGGGCTAGAGGCCAAGTAATCTAATCGAGAACGAGCAGTTTCTAGGGACTTGGCAAGATCTACAAATGGCTTGCCATGCCCTGGGATCACTAAACTCACCGGCAGGGATTCGATTAAATCTAAGGTTTGTGCAACTTCTTCAAAACCAGGCTCCCCCCAGAGCTCCGGAAAAATAACCCCAAACCCATCTTCCCAGAGCGCATCCGCAGAAATCAAAATACGATGATCCGCTTGATACAAAATAACTGAGTGAGGGTCATGTCCTGGAGCGGCCAGTACTTGCCATAAATAGCGTCCCAATAATATTTCCTGTCCAGGAATCAATATGCCATGATGCTCAAATGACGGACAGTCTTGGCCTAAGTTTTCATAACTTAAAAGATCTGCGTTCCAATTTTGAACAGCCATTTCTTCAGCTGCTGGAATATAAATTTCACATCCAAATTGTTCTAGTAAGGCCGCGTTTCCACCACAGTGATCTGAATGAAGATGGGTATTGACTACTTTATTGAGCCTAGGCAATTGATGTTTTTTTAATGCCCTAGACACCAAATCGACAGTCATTTTCGAATGCGCATGATAGCCGGTATCCACTATCGAAACATCATCATCACCGAAATGAAAAATATTATTTGCTGAAAGCCAGCCTCTTTCGTAAATCTCAATTCCTGGTGCCAGCATGAATGAACTCATCTAATTAAACAGACGTCTAAAGCTAGATGACTGAAGCTTGTCATTTCTCAGTAAAACTTCTTCAAATCCATCCCGGCATACATGCTCGCTACTTGATCGCCATAACCATTGAACATCTGGGTTTTAATTTTGGGCGCAAAGACTCCCTTTGAGTCGCCGATTCTTCTTTCGCTAGCTTGACTCCAGCGAGGATGGTCAACTTGGGGGTTTACATTAGAGTAAAAACCATACTCGCGCGCATCAAACTGAGTCCAGCTGGTTTTGGGCATCTCTTCTGTAAACCGAATTTTGACAAGCGATTTTGCACTCTTAAAACCATACTTCCAGGGCACCACGATTCGAACGGGGGCACCATTTTGCTTAGGCAATACTTCGCCATACAAGCCAAATGTTAATAGCGTTAATGGATTCATCGCCTCATCCATGCGAAGTCCTTCGCGATAAGGCCAATCAATGACATTGCTTTTAAGCCCAGGCATTTGCTTACGATCGGCAAGCGAGATAAATTCTACAAACTTTGCAGACCCTAGGGGCTCAACCTTACTGATGAGTTTAGAAAGAGAATATCCATCCCAAGGAATCACCATAGACCATCCCTCTACGCAACGCATACGATAGATGCGCTCCTCCATGGGGGCTATTTTTAATAAGGCGTCAATATCTAGGGTGATAGGCTTTTTGACTAGACCTTCAATTGAAATAGCCCAAGGACGAGTTTGTAAACTCTGTGCATAGGCAATAGGATCTGCCTTGTCTGTACCAAATTCATAAAAATTGTTATAGCTCGTGACATACTTATAAGGCGTTACTTCCTCTTTGGGGGTGTAGGCCGAATTTAATGTCGCAATCAACTTCTCTGGGCTATTGGCAAGAGCCTGTCTGGAAAACCAAGGGGCTAAAGCCAGGCCAAAAGTGCCAGCGGCTGCAGCCTTAATCAAATCACGACGATTCTCAAAAACCGCTTGCGGAGTCACATCGCTAGGCTTAATAGTGGGATCAAAAAAGGGCATATACATCCTTTATACGAAGTAATTGAGCTATTTTGCTACTGATAGCAATTTATTGCTGACTTACATCAAGACAAGAAAAAGGCAAAACCTTGTTTTGCCTTTTCCATCAGAAGCCTACCTACAGAATCAAGCTCTTGCAGCTTTCAAAGCAGCATTAAAAGTGGCGCTTGGACGCATGACCACTTTGCACTTTTCCGAATCTGCTGAATAGTAACCGCCAATATCCACTGGCTTACCTTGAACAGCCCTGAACTCATCAACAATCTTCTGCTCATTTTGAACAAGCGATTGAGCGAGAGGCGCAAAATAAGCCTGCAATTCTTTATCTTCTGTTTGGGCAGCCAAGGCTTCAGCCCAATACATTGCGAGATAGAACTGACTACCACGGTTATCTAACTCACCCGTCCGAGGAGAGGGTGATTTATTGTTATCTAGCAATTTACCTGTAGCTTCATCTAGGGTACGCGCTAGGATTTTGACTTTGGTATTACCAGTCTTCTCACCAACATCCTCTAGAGAAACTGCTAAAGCCATGAACTCACCAAGTGAATCCCAACGCAAGTGGTTTTCTTCGACTAGTTGTTGGACATGTTTTGGAGCAGAACCACCAGCGCCTGTTTCAAAGAGGCCTCCACCTGCCATCAATGGCACGATCGATAACATCTTCGCGCTAGTACCCAACTCCATGATTGGGAACAAATCAGTTAAATAGTCACGCAAAATGTTACCGGTTACAGAAATCGTATCTTTACCGCGAATGACGCGCTCTAAGGTGTAACGCATTGCACGGGTTTGAGACATGATCTGCACATCTACACCTTTGAGATCGTGATCCTTTAGATAGGTATTCACCTTCTTGATTAACTCAGCTTCATGGGGACGATACTCATCCAACCAAAAGACTGCTGGAGTATTAGAAAGGCGCGCACGCTTGACTGCTAATTTGACCCAGTCACGAATTGGAGCGTCTTTTACTTGGCACATCCGCCAGATATCACCCTGTTCAACATTTTGCTCAAGCAATACAGTGCCATCATCTGCAACGATCCGTGCCACACCAGCTTCTGGTATCTCAAAGGTTTTGTCATGTGAACCATACTCTTCTGCCTGCTGAGCCATCAAGCCTACGTTAGGTACAGTACCCATCGTCGTTGGATCAAAGTTACCGTGCGTCTTGCAGAAATTAATGATTTCTTGATAGATACGAGCAAAGGTACTTTCTGGAATCACCGCTTTAGTGTCATGTAAACGACCATCAGCACCCCACATTTTTCCGCCTACACGAATCATCGCTGGCATAGAAGCATCCACAATCACATCGCTTGGAGAGTGAAGATTGGTAATACCTTTGGCAGAGTCCACCATGGCTAAGGCAGGACGGTGCTCATGACATGCATGCAAATCGTGAATAATTTCTTCGCGCTTAGATTCTGGTAGAGACTGAATTTTGTCGTACAGATTGCTCATACCATTATTGGCATTCACACCCAGCTCTTCAAAGAGCTTAGCGTGTTTTTGAAAAGCATCTTTATAAAAAATCTTCACAGCATGCCCAAATACAATGGGATGCGAGACCTTCATCATGGTTGCTTTGACGTGCAAGGACAACATCATGCCAGTCTTGTAAGCATCTTCGATTTCTTTTTCATAGAAATCGCACAATGCCTTTTTGCTCATATACATACTATCGACAATCTCGCCAGCCATGAGAGAGACTTTAGGCTTGAGCACAATCGTCTTGCCACTCTTAGTGACTAGATCCATCTTGACATCACATGCTTTGGTCATGGTCATGGACTTCTCATTTGAATAGAAGTCGCCACCATGCATATGTGAGACGTGTGTGCGGGAAGCTTGACTCCAATCCCCCATAGAGTGAGGATGCTTACGCGCAAATTGCTTTACTGCATTAGGAGCGCGACGATCAGAGTTTCCTTCGCGTAATACTGGATTGACTGAGCTTCCTAAACATTTGGAATAACGGGCACGAATTGATTTTTCTTCGTCATTTTTAGGATTATCTGGAAAATCCGGGATTTTATAGCCCTTAGCCTGTAACTCTTTGATTGCCGCAAGCAACTGAGGTACTGAAGCGCTAATGTTAGGCAATTTAATAATGTTGGTGTCTGGCATCAAAGTCATCTTGCCAAGCTCGGCCAAATTATCGGGAACTTTTTGCTCTTCAGTTAAATACTCTGGGAACCCAGCAAGAATACGTCCAGCAACAGAGAGGTCACTCTTGACAACTTCAACCCCTGCGGGCGCTGTGAAAGTGCGAATGACTGGCAGAAAGGCGCAAGTAGCTAACAGTGGCGCCTCGTCTGTCAGGGTATAAATAATCTTTGATTTCTCTGAAGCCATTAAAATTTCCTCGATATTGATCCATTTACAGAGACAGGTTTTTACCCTGCCTCTCTCGTCTTCCGCATTTTGCAAGCCGCTGGTAGCAGGCCTACTGCCAATAAGGCGAGTTTTCTATTTTAAATCATTGGCAGCAGCGAAATTGCCCTATTTGAACCCCCGGTCGACCCAAGACGCCTCATTTAGGGGAATCTACCAAGACGAGCAAATAAACAAAATCACCGTAAACTCAAGCATATGACCAGTCGACACCCCTTGCTAAATAAAAACCTGGTGCTGCTGATCGTATGCCAAGGCCTGTTTCTCACCAATAATGTCACTTTCATTGCGATTAATGGCTTGGTTGGCTTAAGCCTAGCTCCAGCAAGCTGGATGGCTACCCTACCGATTATGGGATATGTCGTAGGTGGCGCTTTTTCCACCTCGATCGTAGCCAAATCCCAAAATTCTTTTGGCCGGAAAATCTCATTTCAGCTAGGCCTACTGGTAGCGGTATTGTCAGCACTCCTGTGCGCATATGCCGCTGTTAGTGAAAACTTCTGGCTGCTCGTTGCTGGCACCTTTATCGCTGGCTATTACAGCGCAAATGGCCAACTCTATCGCTTTGCCGCTGCGGAGCTTACTGAATTGAGCCAACGCGATAAAGCAGTCTCCTGGGTCTTAGCCGGGGGTATTTTAGGTGCTGTTATTGGGCCTAATTTGGCATCTTGGACAAAAAATCTCTTTGATACTGCATTCTTAGGGGCCTACCTGAGCTTATCGATTGCGGGATTGATCGGCATTGGCGTGATGCAATTTATTCACTTTCCTGAAGAATTCAAAATCAAGCACCGTCTTTCTGCCGGAAGAAGCCTAAAAGAAATTCTTGCTCAGCCTGTTTTTATGGTGGCTGTGATTGGTGCTGCGCTCGGCTATGGAGTAATGAACTTACTCATGGCTGCCACACCCCTTGCCATGCAAATTTGTGGGCTCCCTTTTTCTGACACTGCTTTAGTGCTGGAATGGCATGTCATCGGCATGTTCGCTCCTGGATTTTTTACTGGGTCTCTGATTCAGCGCTTTGGTACCCTCAAAATCATGGGGGTAGGCGTAGTCCTGAACTTCATTTGCATTGCGATTGCCTTAACTGGGGCCGATCTTCATCAGTTTTTAATTGCACTCTTTTTACTGGGGGTGGGATGGAATTTTTTATTCACCGGCTCTACTTCGCTAGCGATGAACGCTTACAAACCAGAAGAGCGGGACAAGGCTCAGGCAGCAATTAACTTTTTTGTTTTTGGGACGATGGCTTTTACCTCATTCGGTTCAGGTGCGCTCATTACTTCACAAGGCTGGAACATTCTCAATATAGGATCGCTAATACCCGTCTTGATTACCGCAGGTGCGCTACTTTGGTTAAGCGCCCATCACAAAAAACAAGCGCTCAGTTAAGAAGCTTTTGCTAAAGGCAGATTGAATAATAGATTTTGAGGCTTGAGCTTTAATTGCTGTTGCTCATTTAATGCAATTGCCAAATAGACTGGCTTGCCTGCTTGTGCCTTAGCCACTGCAGACTCATCGATAAAATCAAGACGAAATAAACAAATGATTTTTTCCAGCTCTTCAGCCTCTAGTACTTCTTTGTTATAGAGTTTATTGAGTATTCCTGTCGCTGCAGCATCTAAGCCTACATGCCACGACCACTTGGGATCGCTAATCTGTTGCATAGGAGTGATGCGGGTTTTAACACCTAAAAAATGCTCGATCCACTTTTCCACCAAGCGACAGAAGTGATTGATTGGCTCATGCCCAAAATTCAACTGTACGGCCAAATCAAAATCCTCGTTGCGCGCCCAATATTCAGTAGCATTTTGCTCATGCAGCACATCAAGATCAGCAGATCTCATTGCAAGTGATTTACTTTTTAGTAAATCTAATATATTTCCTGTCTCACCTGCTTGCAAATGACGAGCAACGACTTCCTCATCAGCACCCATCACGATTCCATCCTCTAAAAGAGTGATTTTCTGAGTTCTAAAAAATAGTTCCCCCATTCTTGTCTCCAATGGATGGGCATCCTCCCCCAGGATATGGCGAACAAATATTTGTGCCAGCTGCGATACAAACAAAGGAGGCACATCAACGCCCTCACCTTTGAACAAGCTCATATAAAAACTTTCCAAAGATGTGGCAGCCAATAAACGGGCACGATAACGCAACCAGACACGGTAGTTTTCCTGAATATCCGCATCTGCCATTTGGCCAATTTCTTCTTCCCCTATATCGCAACGAGGATTTGCGAGAAGACGGGCATGTATAGATTGCTCCGCAGCACAAGATTCGGGTACGAGACTGAGCTCAGGCCTTTGCAAATAGGTACGCAAAAACTCATCTGTTACCAAAAGCTCGCCATCCGGACCGGGCTTTAAGGTCTTATATGCTGATTGTGGCCAGAAATTTTTCATGCTGTCAGGGCGCTTTGGGTCTAGATAATCGATAACGCTCAGAATATACTAGTCTTCATTTTGAGATGAAATAGGAAAACACCATGAGCGAACTCCAAAAAATTGATACCGTAGTAGGCGAAGGCAAAGAAGCTATTACAGGTAATCATGTCGATGTCCATTACACAGGCTGGCTATATGATGACAAAGCAGCAGATCACAAAGGTCAAAAGTTTGACAGCTCATTAGATCGCGGGCAACTGTTTAGCTTCCCTTTGGGCGCTGGCCATGTGATTAAAGGCTGGGATGAAGGCGTCGCCGGAATGAAAGTGGGCGGCAAACGCACTCTTATTATCCCTTCTGAAATGGGTTATGGTGCGCGTGGGGCTGGTGGTGTCATTCCACCGAATGCCACCCTGGTATTTGATGTTGAACTCCATGGCGTGAATTAAACAAGATCATCTGTTTTGCCCAATGAATAAGGCCACCCGCTGAGGTGGCCCTTTTTTGATCTTCAGAGTCTGAAATTAAGAGCGCAAATGATTGTTGTTTGATGTCAAACGATGATTTGAGCGGTCTTGACACAAACTAATGATGCGATTTCTTTCAGCCATCACTTTATCTCCATAGCCACCATCGTCTTCTGCATTCGCTGCGCCCACATAAAACTTCAAACCATTACGCAAAGAGCCTGCTGTAGCAATCATATATTTCAAGATATATGCGCCAACACGAATATTCACCTCAGGCTTGACAGCATCTGAAGTGCCGCCAAAGTGCGCATACTTATCCCTGTGCACAGATGTCATGACCTGCATTAAACCTTCTGCACCCGCATGACTCTTAATATTGGGATTGAAATTAGATTCAACAGAAATCACCGCCAGCAATAACACTGGATCAATATTGACTTCTTTAGCGATCAAGACTGTATTCGAAACATACTCTTCAATCTTGGCACGATCGAGCTTGTATTTCTTTTCATAAAAATCGGCTACGGCTCGTTGGTTTTGAATCGAGCCCATCAAATTACTATCAAGAGCCTGCGGATCAATCTTGGAAGTGGGAATGCGATCGGATAAATGTGAAATAGATTTTACCTGTACATGAGCAACAGAAGGCATTAACAAGGCAATGGTTTGCTGTTTAGCACTAGTGAGGCCAGATGTAGCTGTTGGTTTGCTATAGAGCACGGCAGCAATCCCAGCATCACTGGCCACTGCATTGGCAGTTACTTGATAGTCATGCGATTGGTCAAGGATGCCAAAGCCATTGCTCCAAACAATCTGACGAGCCTCATCTGGGACTAAGATCCGAGCCAAATCAAAAGGGCCTGCATTCGTACCGTTACCTGAAAGCCAGAGTCCGACCACCATAAAGACAGCAACAGCAAGGATGCCATTGACTACTCTAAAGACCGGGGATATGGCATGAGCTAGGAATTCTTTAGAAGTCAAAGCTGCTGACTTTGAATCCTGGTTCTTACTCAAATTGTTAGATAAACATTTACTCATTCATTTTTTGCGACACGCCATAAAACTCAAACTTAGTATTTATGTTGCAACGCAATATATAAAAAACATGAGTCATCCTAAAAAGGTTCTTATATCAAGTCAAGAATAAAGAAGATCAATTTAATAACTTTTTGATCTTGAAATGGTAGGACTTTTGCAGAGCTTGGTAAATATGAATAATTAGTTCAATAAAATCAAAGACTTAAAGATGTAAGTAGGCACTAATTTCATAGTATAAAAAATTGGGAATTTCGGGACTTTTTTACTATTTGGAATGAAAATTCTTTAGTCAAAACCATATATCTAGTACTAAAGGTAGCTTGCGTTTCTACCGGTAGTGGTTTTGCTCCAATGCTTCAAGACATCATTTTCATAGAAATAAAACCTTTAAAAGAATATCGAAGAGAGCTAAATGGGCTTGTCATCACCTCAATTCTGCCTAGCTCTAGAGCTAATCCTGATGAATTAGGCGCAAGAGAGCGTTACTCTGAAAAGACTTTTGCTATCCCTGTTGAACCCATCAAGCCCTACACTAATACGCTATGAAATCTATTAGTAAGGTCCTGCTTTTAGTTGTCCTACTGACAAACTTCAATGCGTTTGCCATATTTGATGACTGCAAAGACCTTTTTCCTAAGCAGCAAGTCCCGACCAGTCCACAACTGGGACGAGATCTTTGTTTTGACGGGTTTGCAATCTACTACTCCCCGCAAGACAAAAAACCAATCTATACCGTTCAAAAACTCCACCGCGATCAGTTTGTAGGGCCTCACCCCCGCAGGACTAATCAGTTCTATGAGGAGGCGCGCCTTCCTTATGCAGAGCGCGCTCAACTCTCAGACTACCGTGGCAGCGGATATGACCGTGGACATAACGCCCCTGCGGGAGATATGAGCGCGGATAAATCCATGGCTCAATCTTTCTCATTGGCCAATATGATGCCGCAGGCTAAACAAAATAATCAGGGAATCTGGGCAAAAAATGTTGAAGAGCCAACCAGGCAGTATGTCAAAAGAGCAGCGGGAGATATTTATGTGTATACGGGCTCTATTGGAAACGCTGGAAGTATTGGTAATGGACGAGTCACCATTCCAAGTCATCTTTTCAAATTAGTTTATGACCCTAATAGAAATTCTGCATGGGCCTATTGGGTAGAAAACACCAATGAAGCCAATATGAATCCTCCGATCTCTTATGAAGCCCTCATGCAAAAAACAGGGATTGATTTTCATCTCCCTATCAAGCCAGTCAACACAACTACCAAGTAACTAGGGTCTTTGCTGTATTCCATGCGCCCGTTGGATGGGTGCCAGCAGACTACGCAGTCCATTGTGATCAAGAGTGTGCATAAGCTCTAATAATTGACCAAGTTCGCCTTTGGGAAAACCTTTGCGAGCAAACCAAGCCAAATAATTTCCCGGTAAATCAGCCAGCGCACGACCAGCATATTTACCAAAAGGCATTTTCATCAAGACTAGTTTCTCTAGGGCCTGGGCATCCATTTAAAAAGAATCTTACAAGTAAAGCGGAAAAAACCCCGCAACTCACGCCATTTATTTAGAAGTGGTCATTTTATCAAATGAGAATTATTCTTATTTGATATGCTATATTGAGAACCATTCTCAATTACTTTTATCAACCACTTCACATCAAACATGAAAATCACTATTAAAAAAATTCTTGCCTTTGCCTTTTGTATAACTGCCGCTCTTCACGTCTCATTCGCTTTTGCAGGTGAAGGCGTCTTTGGCTGGATATACACCCTAGATCTTCAGCCAAAGGGA
>Ga0114975_10003420_pt1 | contig 10591 bp, 10 predicted proteins | sample S_130626_EF_Meta_FD_87031 | JGI IMG/M metagenome (GOLD analysis project Ga0114975, IMG submission 87031) | Freshwater microbial communities from Lake Simoncouche, Canada to study carbon cycling - S_130626_EF_MetaG | ecosystem: Environmental > Aquatic > Freshwater > Lake | place: Lake...
ACAAATATCCTGAAGCCATGTATCCAATGTGGCGCTTACCATTTTCGATAGATGCGAATAAATCCGCTGCCTTTTCCTGCTGGTCTGTGACGTTTGGAATCCAGTCAATGGGAGTTTTCCATCCTTCATTTTGAAGGGTGTCAACAAGACAGGCTAAGCCGCGTGTCAAGATAGAGGAGGGGCCTTGATATCCCGCGACGCGCAACATGAAAAGTCTCTAACCTTGGATATTGGCGTCTTGGATAATCTTTTTCCACCTTTGGAAATCAGACTCGACGATACGCTCTAACTGCTTGGCAGTTTTGGGCCAAGGTTCAAGGCCTGAGCGGATTAGTTGTATTTGAAAGTCACGGTCCTCACTGATAGATTGAACCTCTCGCCTTAGTATTTCGACTACATCGGTAGGGACATCCTTGTGAAAAAACAATGCAATCCAAGACGAATAGTCGTAATTGGCTACGCCTTGCTCTTGTAGGGTTGGAATATCTCTAAATTGCGCGTGCCGCTCAGTTCCACAATAGCCGATCAAGCGCACCTTGCCATCCGTTAAAAATGGTTGCGCCAATGAAAGCGCCATCGACATCACCTGAACTTCTCCCGATGCCACTGCCAGAGCTGCTTGGCTAGCGCCACGGTAGGGTATGTGCGTAAGCTGGGTGTTGGTAAAGGCCTTAAACATCTCTGTTGCTAAATGTTGTGGGCTACCCACCCCGCCAGAGGCATAGGTGACTGGATTGGCAATGTCTTTTGTTTGTCGAATAAGGTCTTGTATGTTTTTTATTTTTGAACTACCAGGCACCGCAAAAAAAGTTGGGATATTGGCAACGCCCGCAACTGGAACGAAATCTTTGCGCGTGTCCACTTTGATATTTTTCGCTTGCAAGTGGGGCAGTATCGTCATGATGCTGTTGTTGAGAGCGGCCACAACCAGTCCATCTGTTCTGGCTTTACTCAAACGGTCTAGCCCAACAAGCCCCGCAGCCGCTGCTACATTTTCAACAGCAAAACCTTGACCGAATTTCTGTGTCAATCGTTCAGCCATATGCCTAATAGCGACATCGGATGCACTGCCCGCTTGTAAGGGCATGATGATGGTGGAGGAGTTGCTGGGGTACTTTTGCGACCAGCTTTGCAGTGGTAGGGCTGACAAAGCCAATAGCTGTAAGAGGTGACGTTTATTCATGATGGACTCTTCATCCCAGTATCTGTCCAGGAGGGTACGCGCCCAAGCCGTTCGGCTTCTTCCCAAGAAAAATTGAGTTCAACTTTGATGCCGTTAATTGGTTCACGCATGAAGAGTTGGTATAAATTGGAATTGTGTGCTTTGCGCTCACTGAACTCAACACCGTTCTTTGTCAGTCGGTCTATGAACTCTCCCATTCCATCGCAATTCAAACAAAGATGGTCTATGCGCCCCGATCCCAGCGCACCGGCTGCCGAATAGTCTGTTCCATCCGCATCAGTTGGTGTTTTTAAATAGGTGTCTTGGTGAGCTGAGTGCCTAGCTTTTCCAATATGGATGACGTCTTGCTCTCCGATGTAGAGCCAGAAGACTGGAAATCCAAACTCAGGATGGTATCCATTACGAAACCCGAGATTGTTACAAAACCAATCTCTGGTCCCCTCGGGATCGTGGGTAAGAATCAATAAATGCTCAAGAAATCTGAGTCCCAAGGGCCACTCCTTTTAGATCGTAATTTAGTAAATGCATGCACTAATTTGTATGCATGTAGGCTCTTAGAAAGAGGGTGAATCAGCAATGGGGTTTTTACCAATGCGAGCAAATGTAATTGGGTTGATGCGTACTCACGAAGTGTCGTTTGGGTTTCTGATGTAAAAATGCGGAATTATTTTTGAGCAACCATTAGATAGGCACATCATGGATACCACCGCAAAGCAATCTAGTACCCAAGAGCCCGTAAAAGTCGGATTGGTAGGTTACGGTTGGTGGGGGAAAATCATCGCCAAGCAGATTTCTTCCTCTAGTCATTTGAAATTAATAGCTGTTGTAGAGGTTGATGACAACTTGCGACAGCAGATGGCTTCAGATACTTTGCTCAAGGATGTTCAGGTTTTATCCAGTTTTGATGCTTTTTTAAAAATTGCTGATCTCGAGGCGGTCATTCTTTGTACTCCGCATCTGCAACATGCAGATCAAATTGTGACGGCGGTTCAGTCTGGAAAACATGTATTTTGCGAAAAACCACTGTGCCTAACGTTTAGTGATGCACAGCGCGCTATCCAATGTTGCGTGCAGCATAAGCGGGTTTTAGGAATAGGCCATGAAAGAAGGTTTGAGCCTTCAGTCATTGCCCTGCGCAAAGAGATTGAAGCTGGAGTGTTCGGCACTATTTTGCAAATTGAAGCTAACTTTAGCCAAGACAAATTTTTTGCATTGCCCAAGGACAATTGGCGTCTATCCAATCAACATGCACCCGTCGGACCACTGACGGCAACGGGCATTCATCTAGTGGATTTGGCGATTGCGGTCTTAGGACCTGCAGAGTCAGTCTGGGCACGCCTGGCAACGCGCGGTTCTTACTTTGAAAACGGTGACACCCTCGGCATCATGCTCGCTTTTCCTGGTGGAGCCAATGCGCTCATCAGCGCCATGTTGGCAACGCCGTTTGAAGGCCGTTTTGCTGTCTACGGTTCTAAGGGTTGGTTTGAAATTCGCGATCGTAAGCATCCAGAAAACCCTGCAGGATGGGATATCAAGCGCGTCATGCAGGGTCAAGAGCCAGTCACAAGCTTTGCAGACCAGTCCCCAACGGTGCTTGCAAATCTAGAGGCCTTTGCCATGGCCATTCGAGGCGAGCAGGCGTATCCAGTTACGCACCAAGAGATGCTTGCCAATGTGGCGGCTCTTGAAGCAATCATGAAGTCTGTGATTTCCAAACGCATCGAACCTATTGCTGCTCCTGCCTGAATTTTTTTGCAATAGACCTATGAATTTGAGAAAGCCGCCTGTAGAAAAAAAACGACTCAGTAGTCAGGAGCGAGAAAAGCAAATCGTCTTGGCTGCTGTTGAATTTTTTGCGGAGGTGGGATTTAGCGGAGACACGCGGCAATTGGCGCGGCGCTTAGGGGTTACGCAGTCCTTGATCTATAAATACTTTCCCACCAAAGATGCACTCATTGATAAGGTGTACGAGGAAGTTTATGTAGGCCGATGGAACCCGTTTTGGGAGGCCGTCATTCAAGATCGATCAATTCCACTTGAAGAACGCTTGGTGAGTCTCTATATCGAGTATTCAAAAGCTGCTTTGACGCGTGATTGGGTACGAATTTTTATGTTTTCAGGTTTGCGTGGTGAAAGTATCAACAAGAAATATTTAGAAATGCTACGCAACCGTATTCTCGAGCCTGTGGCTATTGAATTACGCCAAGAGTTTGGCCTGCCAAGTATCAAGTCGATACCATTGAAGACCTCTGAAATTGAACTCGTTTGGAGTATCAACGCGCGTATTTTTTACTTCGGACAAAGACGTTGGATCTTCAATGTACCCATCGAGGATGATGTCGACGAGATGATCCGGCTCACCGTTTCGCACTTTATGGCGGGTGCAAAAGTACTGTTGCCGCAAATCATTAAACCGCGTCAATCAAAAAAATCTAAATAGGGCGTGAATTTCGGGTAAACCCTAGCCTTTCTATTCATGCGATCACCTTAAAGTGATCACATGAACACCAAGTTATCCCCTCCTTTCGATAAACGTGATTTACGCAATGCGCTAGGTAGTTTTGGAACCGGCGTGACAGTCGTTACTTCCGGTAACAATCAATCGCGATTGGTCGGCGTAACTGCCAACTCGTTTAGTTCCGTCTCGCTTGATCCCCCCATTGTTTTATGGAGCCTGGGTAGTGCGTCTCCTAGTTTAGATGTCTTCGATACATCGGGTCGCTTCGTCATCAATATTTTGTCGCTGCAACAAATTGATTTGTCCAAGCGTTTCTCTAGCAACGTGCCAAATAAATTTGAGGGCGTTGACTTCAGCGAGGGCCTAGAGGGCTTACCAGTTATCAGCAATTGCGTAGCCACTATCGAATGCAAAACAATCCAACGCAGTGTGGTGGGTGACCATGTTCTCTTCTTAGGGCAGGTTGAAAAATACACATATGAAAGAAAACCTACGCTGCTTTTTTGCCAAGGAAATTATTTGCAAGGCGCTGCGTGTGAAGCGTCTTAACGCATAGTCTTTTTACTATTGAGGAGAACGATTTGAAATACAGCACATTCATGATGCCCCTGCATCCACCAGGTCGCAACATTGCGCAAACATTAGAGGAAGACCGCGAAGCGGTGATCTTGGCAGATCGTCTCGGGTTCAGTGAAGCCTATGTTGGCGAACACGTCACCGATGCTGCAGAAACTGTGACGTCCTCGATGATTTTTCTGGCAAGTTTGATCGCAGAAACAAAAAACATCATGCTCGGTACAGGCACTATCAATGTGCCTAATTCTCATCCTGCAGCCATTGCAGCGCAGGCTGCCATGATGGACCATATGCTCAAAGGGCGATTCATCATGGGTATCAGCCCCGGTGGATTGATGTCAGATGCAGAAGTTTTTGGTAACTTTGGAAAAGACCGCAATGCCATGTTTGTTGAAGGCATCAACATGGTGCTCAAGATTTGGGAGTCTGAGCCACCCTATAACTTAGAAGGTGAATTCTTCAACGTCACTGTTGGCAAAACCATGATCCCAGAGATTGGACAAGGCTACATCATGAAGCCTTATCAACGTCCCCATCCTTTGATTGTGGGCACGGCTGTGGCGCCTTTTTCTAAAGGCGTAACTGAAATGGCCAAACGTGGATGGCAACCTATCTCGGCTAACTTCTTGATGCCTGAGTGGGTCAAGTCGCACTGGCCAAAGTATGTCGAAGGGCGTACCGAGGTAGGCGCTGTAGCCCATCCCAACGAGTGGCGAATTGCAAAAAGTATCTTTGTCGCTGATGACGATGCCACTGCGAAGCGCTATGGATTAGAGGAGGGGGGGCCACACCACTTTTACTTCAAACAATTGGTGCGCAAATTGGTCAACGGTGGACGAAGTAATCTGTTCAAAACAGACCCAAGCATGGATGATGCATTGGTCACACCCGAATATGTGGCCAGCAAATTAGTATTCGCAGGGACCGTGAATTCAGTCGTTGACCAGATTCTTGCCTTCCGCGAATATGTGGGTGATTTCGGTAATCTTTTGTATGCCGGACATGACTGGATGGACCCCAAACTTGCCAAACGTTCCATGGAACTCTTCGCCACCGAGGTGATGCCTCGCGTCAACGCAGCCATCGGACATTAAGTCGGTATTGCTGCTGTTTTTGTTTTAACCATTAAGGAAGCTAAATGATTTTTACTTGCGCTCCAACTTGCAAACACCCCTACCACCAACATGGAAAAACGGCTAAGGGTGCCGCTGGCATGTTCACCTCGCTTGCGACTAAAAAGTTAGCAAAACGTAAAGACGGGCATTTAAATATCGACGTCCATTGCCATTACTTCAATCCAAGCGTTGGGCAAAAAGCGTCTGTACTTAAGCCTATTGAGCAGGAGGTTGGTCACATTTACGCTAACCAGTTAACGCGCGATACCAACGCCAAGCAAATGCGTGACAGAGCTCCTATGTTGTCTGATGTTGCTGTTCGTCTTAAAGATATGGACCGAATGGGCGTAGATATCCAAGCTGTGTCACCTGCACCTTTTCAGTATTACTATTTTGCTGAGCCTGCTTTTGGTGCTGAATTGGCGCGCGATGTGAATGAGGGCATGGCCAAACTGGTTGCGCAACATCCTGACCGTTTGATTGGATTGGGCACGGTACCTTTGCAGGACGCGGGCTTAGCGGTGAAAGAACTCAAGCATGCAGTCAAAAACTTAGGCTTGAAAGGTATTGAGATCAACACGCACGTCAATGGTAAAAATTTGACTGATCCCTCTCTCAAGTTAGAAAAGTTTTTCGCTGCTGTGAGTGAACTTGGCGTTCCTTTGTTTATTCACCCAAATGGTTTCACCGAGGCCAGCCGTCTTGAGAATCACTATTTCAATAACGTGATTGGTAACCCTTTGGATACCACCATTGCTGTGAGCCATTTGATTTTTGATGGTGTGATGGAACGTAACCCTAAGTTGAAGGTGTTGCTGGCCCATGCAGGCGGTTATCTCGCGCATTACTGGGCGCGTATGGACCATGTATACGGTGCGCGTCCGGATGGCCGCACGGTTATTAAGCGTAAGCCTTCCACTTATCTCGAGCGCTTTTATTTCGACACTATTACCTTTGACCCAGGAATGCTTCGTAACATGATTGAGCGTTTTGGTGCAGATCATGTAATGCTTGGAACTGACTATCCCTACGATATGGCCGAGGTCGATCCGTTGGGTCTTGTCTCAGCAGTCAAGCGATTGAACAAAGACGATAGAGACTTAATCACTGGTGGAAATGCCAAAAAGCTCTTCAAGATCAAATCTTAAAAATCATTTGCGCTAGTCGAGTGTCTTAATACTTGACTAGTTTCAAAGCCCAAGCTAACTATTCTCAAAGTAGTTGGAAAATTCAAGACCGAAGTGACCGTATTCCATTTAAATGGCGCACAAACAACCGTTGAGGTTGAAGGTAAGGCGCCTCTGGTGCATGTCTTGCGCAATCTATGCGATGCGAAAGACGTGCGCTTTGGTTGTGGTGCCGGTAACTGTGGTGCATGCACGGTCATGGTCGATGGTGTTGCCCAGCAGTCATGTGGCTTATCCACTGAATCGATAGAAGGCTTCGATGTACGCACACCTGCTGATTTAAAAAATGATCTCATAGGCTCGGTTGTTTTGCAGGCTTTTATAGATGAGCAAGCAGCGCAATGCGGATACTGCATCAACGGTATGTTGATGTCTTTAACGGCACTGTTAAAACGCGATCTTTATCCTTCAAAAATACGACTTATCGAAACATTAAACAGGCATCTTTGCCGCTGTGGTGCGCATACACGTATTTTGCGTGCTAGCGAAATTGCGATAAATCGCTTGCAAGCCAAAGTTTGAATATGTTGAATGAATTACCTGGCAGCATAAAGACTGCACCCTTGTTGAAACAATGGGTGCAACTGCTAGAGGAAGGACGCTTTCAAATTTATAGCGGCAAAGTTGAACTTGGACAGGGTATTTCAACTGCATTAATAAAAGTTGCGTGTGAAGAACTTTGCATTCAGCCCGAACAAGTTGATTTGGTGGCTGGACACACAGCCATGAGTCCTGATGAAGGCTATACCGCTGGTAGTTTTTCTATAGAAATTGGTGCGACTGCGCTTAGGCATGCCTGCATTTTTATGCGGCAATTATTTGCACGCCAAGCAGCAGAGCATCTTCATGTTGGGATGGATGACTTAACGCTTGATCGCGGCATGTTTTTTTCGCATCGTTCAAATGAAAAAATTGGATTTCATACACTAGCGCAGCATATCAACTATGCGCTTATTCGTGTTGATGAGCTATTGGATAAAAACCAAGACGTGAAAAATCTTGTGCGCTTAGCAGATGAAGAGTACGTAAGATTTGATTTAGAACGCAAATTCACCGGTCCAGGTTTTGTCCACGACGTGGTTCGTAACAATATGTTGCACGCCCGCATTTTGCGAGGGCCACATGCTGAAGCCCGCGCGGGTGATGTAAGTGCTGCGCAACTGCGATCCCTTGAAGGAGTTACAGAATTAGTCATCCAAGGTGACTTCATCGCTTTGCTGGGACCAGATGAAGCCATGCTTTTACGTGCCTATGAAAAAGCTTACGCATCGATCGACTGGAAATTACCTGTATTACCTGCGCATCATGACATTGAAACACTGCTAACGGGTTTGCCCGCTGTGGATGAAATGGTGGTTAGTCAAGGAAAGGCGTTAGCTTCTTCACAGCGTGTCACGCGCCGCTATTCCAAACCATATATTGCACATGCGTCAGTAGGTTTGGCATGTGCCTTAGCGGAGCCAGTGTGTCACTCTGCTAGTTCTGCAGGACTGACGGTGTACACCCATTCGCAAGGCGTTTTCAAGCTTAGGCAGGAGATTGCCACTGCCTTAGGGTTGGCTGTAGATGTATTGGATGTTGTGCACAGCCCGGGTGCGGGTTGCTACGGACACAATGGGGCAGATGATGTCGCATTTGACGCTGCGTTTTTAGCCCATCATTTGCAAGTCCCAGTTCGCGTGCAATGGACGCGGCAAGATGAAATGTGTGTATCCCCAGTCGGTTCTGCTAGCTTGATTGAGTTGAATGCAGGTTTAAACGAGCAAGGGTTGATTGCAGATTGGCAAGCGCAGGTTTGGAGTCATAGCCATTTGAACCGACCCGGTTGGTTGCCTGGCATTAATTTGCTTGGGGCGTGGGCCTTAGAGCCCCAAGCAGCAAGACCTGTTCAGAAAGACCAAGTGTTACCCACTGGCGGTGGTTTGCGCAACATCATTCCTTATTACGATTTACCCGCACTCGAGGTGACACATCATTTTGTGCCAGAAGGACCTTTGCGCGTGTCAGCGCTTCGGTCCTTAGGTGGATTTGCTAATACTTTTGCCATTGAGTCATTCATGGATGAATTGGCAGATAGCGTAAGAATAGACCCACTTGAATTTAGGCTTCGCCACTTATCTGATCCAAGGGCTAAGCATGTCTTACAAGTCTCTGCAGATGCAGCGAGCTGGAACTCACGCGGTGAAGGTCTGAACGGCCATGGATACGGAATAGCCTTTGGGCGTTACAAAAACCACGCGGGGTATTGTGCAGTCGTGGTAGAGATAGAGGTGGGCAAGCGCATCCAAGTCCAAAACATATGGTGTACGGTAGACGCAGGTCGCATCGTGCATCGCGATGGATTGCTCAACCAAATAGAAGGTGGTTTGCTGCAAGCCATCAGTTGGACATTGAAAGAGTCAGTGACATGGGGCACCTCCGGCATTACAAGCAACAGCTGGGATACGTATTCGATACTAGGCTTTGACGAAATCCCACAACTGCATATTAATTTGGTGGATGCAGCGGATCAACCAAGTATTGGAGCAGGAGAAGTAGCGGCTGGTCCACTTGCCGCGGCAATTGCAAATGCAGTTAACCACGCCTTAGGGGTGCGGCCGCGTCACTTACCCATGACACCTGACCGACTGTTGCAACTAATGCATTCGCAAGATTAAAAGGTTAAGTTAGAGCAACAAACCACCTTGTGGCTGCAAGCCCAGGGCACTTTGTCCGTAAGCGGCGCCATGCACATCCCATGTGAGACCGATGTGGGAAGAAGCTGCATGGATATCTCTGAATTGCCTCTGGAGTGGAAGTTGCAGCGAGAGGCCCGCTGCACCCGCTGCAGGCATGAGTGTGTCGATACTGCGAACTGCCAAGCTAGTTGCAAACGCTGCATTGCGCTTCCAGCGCAACTTGGTTTCCATGGTCGGGAATTCGTTTCTCTCAACGGCTTCTTCTAAATCAGTCCAGTCGCGGCGAATCACTGTCTCGGCAAACTCAACGCATGCAGCAGCTTCCGCGATACGTGCTTGCACGGGGCCGAGTTCAGCAATGCGCGAACCGGTATAGGTTCCAGCGCGGTTGCGCATATTGGTTGTGAATTGTTCAACTGCTGCCTTGGCTGTGCCCAATGGGACAACTGCAAGTACATAGGCAAAAGCCGCAAATGTTGGCATTTGAAATAATTTATTGCTGTACAACTTTGCGCCCGGCAAGTTTTGGCCAGCGGCAAATGTTTCAGCTGAAACACTGCGATGTTCTGGAACAAAAGCATCGGCCACATGGACATCATGGCTACCTGTTCCACCTAAACCATAAGCTTGCCAGTTGTCTTGACTTTTGAAGTCTGCTTGTGGAATCAAAAAGAAGCGACGCTGAGGTGCGCCCCCAGTTTGTTCGGTCATCGCACCAACCAACATCCAGGTGGAAGCATCAACACCGCTACCGAAGGGCCACTTTCCGCTGACCTTGTATCCACCTTCTACAGGGGTGGCTTTACCACAAGGAAATGCAAAACCAGTAGCAGCCAAGGCGAAGGGATCTTCGCCCCATACATCTTCTTGTGCCTGTAGCTCGAACTGTCCTATGTTCCAAGAATGCGATGCTAGATTGGAGTAGGCCCAAGCTGTCGAAGAGCATCCTTTACAGATCTCCAGCACAACATCCATCAAAACTCCAAGCCCTAGCTCTGAACCGCCAAAGCGTTTGGGCTGCATCAAACGCAACAGGCCACTTGTATTAAGTTCCGCAATGGACTCTTCAGGAACATGGCGAATTTTTTCAGCGTGTGCTGCTCGTTCAGCAAATTTTGGTGCAAGACTTCTGGCAACAGTGACTGCCTCTTCTGCTGTTAACACGGGTGAAGAGAGAACTGATTTAGCTGGAGTAGATATAACGCGTAAATTCATAGTGTGTCCCTATCCATTAACCTTGAGGTAAACCGCATAAAGAGATGTTGTTCCACAAATAAAAAGTCGGTTGCGTTGCACGCCACCAAACGTCAAATTCGCCACCATCTCAGGAATTTTTATTCTACCGATGAGTTGCCCATCTTGTCTGTAACAAATGACACCTTCGGCACAGCTAG
>Ga0114975_10003421_pt1 | contig 10589 bp, 12 predicted proteins | sample S_130626_EF_Meta_FD_87031 | JGI IMG/M metagenome (GOLD analysis project Ga0114975, IMG submission 87031) | Freshwater microbial communities from Lake Simoncouche, Canada to study carbon cycling - S_130626_EF_MetaG | ecosystem: Environmental > Aquatic > Freshwater > Lake | place: Lake...
TCACGAAGCAAGCCTTGGCAGGTTTGGTTGTAATATACACGGACACTTACACGCCAACAGAGTTATGAAGGCGAGAGGTGTTGATGCCCGAACTGGTGAAATCTTATACAGCGATGAGATTGATCCAAGATACTGGTGTGCCTGTGTTGAGCAAACAGACTTTGCTCCTATCCTTTTTGAGGATGCCTTAAAGAGGATTACGGAACAAGGCGGCAACATTGGATTTAAGAGTGGAAACGGTCCTACAATGTAGTAATAGTGGTATAAAATAGGGCCTTTGGGCCCTATTTTTTTGGCTCCAGGTTCTGAACAAACGAATAAATATACTATAATGATCAATCAATTTGATTAAAGAATATTGGAGATAAACGCATGTCGCTACGTATTAGACGAGGAACAGAAGCTCAAAGATCGAGCGCCACCTTTGATTTGGGTGAAATAGTATACACTACGGATACCAATAAACTATATGTTGGAGACGGAGTTAATTTTGGCGGCAAAAACATTTTGGCAACTAGTGCAGGCACCGGTCTTATTTGGAATACAACAACCCAACGTTTAGATTTTAATGGTTCGGGCACTGGAATTGTAAACATACAAGCTGATACAACTCCTACGTTAGGCGGAAATTTAAATTTAAACAACCGAAGTATCACAGGTACTGGCAGTATTGCGCTAACAGGCAACGTTAATGTTACAGGAACTATCACAGCTACCAATTATAATAATTTGCCATTGCCCCGATTGGAATACGATTCTACTCCTAAATTAGGTGGGAATTTAAATTTAGATAACAATAATATTACAGGTATTGGTGCTATTTCGGTAACTGGCGATTTGAACTTAACATCGTCTACCGGCAAAGTAAATATTGGGTCTTCAACCGCGGCAGCTGGCTTAACAATTAATTCAATAACACGAGAAGACACCCTTAATCTGCGTGTCTTGTCTAACAGCTCTGTAATATTTTATGCATCTAACGGTACATTGGCAGCTCCAACACCTGTTCTTGTTAATGAAACACCTGGAGGTATTAAATTTAAAGCCTATAATTCTCTAGGTAGGTTTAATACCGTTGGCGGTATCTTTTGCCAGTACAACGGCGTTCCAGCATTTGATTTAAATAATACCGATTCGATGGCTAGAGGTACCATTGCGTTTACGGCTGGCTACGGGTCTAGTCAATTATTTGCATCGTTTGATTCATATGGAGTGTTCAAAGCCCCAGTATTTCAATTAGCGTCATATGCCAATGACGCCGCAAGATCAACTGCTATTCCTACTCCTGCCGCAGGTATGATGGTGTTTATGGCGTCAGGTACAAGCCCAGCAGTGACAAACAAAGCTGTTATTTACAACGGTGCGGCCTGGGCATTACTACCAGGTTAATATTTAATTTGTCAAAAAAGGATCTTTGGATCCTTTTTTTATGATATATAAAGCATGACACAAAAAATAGTAGAGCATACACACCACATACAAGACAATCACGATATAGATGCTATTTGGTCAACGGCATCTGATGTTAAAAACATGGAGCCTTATTGTTGGCCACTAGACATTCCTGTAGATAAAGAACAGCTATTAGAAGACTGGTTTGAACTTTTTCAAAAATTAGGATACAGTTATAAATCCATAGTGGAACTAATGAGAACTGATTTTGTGGAAAAATACAAACAATTAGGCAACCCCCGAGATCCTATAGCATGGGACATGAATTTGACACATTACCCTGAACTAACCGGAGATGATCGGTGGCGTAAGTTTAGAGGAACAGTTGAATGGATTAAAAGTGACGGCGGAGATCCTAAACGTGCTACTGAGTTGTTGACTGAATTAAACGGAACATACTTAGAGAAATTAATTGAAACAGTATTTGATCACCATGATAGAACTTTCAACAGAGAGTTTAAGGGACAATTGAATATCACATGGGTAGGTGCTGGACAACGATATAATCTACACAATGACAGTAACATACATCTACGATATCATATTCCAATTATCACGCACCCGAGCGTAGTGTGGCTGTTTCAAGACCAAAACGATACTGACAAGTTTTACAAAATGCACATGCCAGTGGGCGAAGTTTGGATGTTAAACCCAGTCCAAATAGTTCATACTGTATTCAATAAATGGGATACTCCAAGAGCCCACTTATTATTGTCCGAGTTTAAGTAGGATTAGATTGGCAAACGATTCGTGAGCTTCTTGATTATAATGACCTAACGGTAATTTTTTATAACCTTGTTTTAAACACCAAGAATTAAAATCTTCAAAAATTATCTTATCTCTATCAATATTTTCTATTGTATCAAAAATATCTTTGAATCCAAAAATATGAATATAATCAGCAGATAGATTTTTACACGTTTGATCAACATAGAATAATGTGTTTTCTACACCGCTAGGATTTACTCTTAACATATTTTCAACAAAATGTTTATTAATAGGATGGTTTTTTAAATTGTTTCGAAACTGATCACCGCTCCATTGTATACCCAATTGAATATAGTTTAAATCATCTCTAGCATAAAAATTTCCAACGTCTGGATAATACAGCTCTGTACGATGAGGTTCAGTATAAAAAAATAATACTAAACTATCTGGATGATCCGCTAGTGCCTGCGGCAGCAATCTTAAACTTCGAGCATTACTTCCGCCGCTTAACGCATAATTATAACAAGGAATACTTAACTCGTCAGCTACTAACTTAGGAAATGCAAAAGGTTTTGTTTGCCTATCCATATCTTCTAAACTTAACTTACCTTTTATGTAATCGTTAACAAGTTCCTGACCCAACAGTTCACATCCTGCAACATGACTATCCCCAAACGCTAACACAGACTTAATCATAGTACGTACTCTGTGTTTAAAATACCATCAATGCATCTAGTAGGAACTTTAAAAATTAAATGAGCACGTTCTGTAATACCACGATTGTCTGTTGCATGATCTATTTCGGTATTAACCAAGTATGCATGGCCCGTTTTTAAAACAAACTCTTCATCGCGATATTGAAAATAACTTTGATTATTGGTCTCAATAGGTATGTGAATCTTGTAATGATCTTCTAAGTATTCTTCTGTATCAGTATGCCACGGCAATACTGTACCGGGATAATGCACAGTAATAACTGTTTGCTTTACGTCAGGAAATGTGTCCAATATTTTTTTAGAAAACCCAAAAATTAGTTCAGTAGGTGTATCAAAATCATTGTTAAAATCTGCCGGATTATCTCCAGGCAAGTGATAAGGATTACATGGTAACGCAGGATTTTTCATTTTGGTTTGTATGGCCCAACTACAGATTAATTCAGCGAATTCTCCAGGTGGCGGTTTCCACATCATGTGCCGATAATCTTGTTTAAGAGTATGATAGTATGCAAGCAATTCTGCATGGTCAAACTTGATATTGTCCAAACGTTTTATTTTAAAATTCAGCATTAAATATTTATATAAGTATATTATGATGAAAATTTTATGCACTGGGAATCCAAAAGATGGGATTGCCAAATCTCTTCAAACAATATACCCTAATGCTACATTTATATCTAGGTCAAATGGATACGATTTAACAACATCTCAAGGGCTTGTTAAGTTTCAAGAAATGCTACCCGATTATAATGTGTTTATCAATCATTCGCAATTAGCTGATAATGCTCAATGTACCTTGTTGTCCTATGCTAACAAAATATGGACAACGGGCCATGTCATTAACATAGGCAGTGTATTAGAATTTAAAAAGTGGGAATTTATTGAACCGGCGGCTGCTGAGGAAAAAAGAAAATTACGAGATCTTAGTTTAGAATTAAGCACTGAATTTTTTAAAACTACGCATCTTATTGTCGGCGGATTGCAAAGTTGTAACAGCAATTCATTGCGAATACATACTGATAGAATTGCAGAAACTATAAAATGGGTTCTTGAAAATGAAAACCACATACCGTTATTGTATGTGGATCGTGTTAGTGACGAATTAGTTAAACATTATCTCAGGTAAACATTATATAAATCTTTAGTGATTGCTATTTCTTCTGCGTTGATCGATACTGCAACTTTGTGATAGCCGTTATATCTAACCTTTATAGGTTCTTGATATAAAATAATAGGATCTTTCATGTAGTCAAACCATGCTTGTTTATTTTCAAACATCATTTCAATAGTTTCGGTAGTCCTGTCCTTGGATACCGAAACTTTTTTTGCTATCAATTTGTTTGTCTGTAGATACGACTCGTCGATGTAATCGTACATATCCGTATCGTATCTAAAAAACTCTTTATCAATATTAGGTCTTACAGACGTAATTGTGACTTTATACATGTTCCTCTTCAGTAATAACTTTGATATAATCTTTAGTTGTAAGGATACAAGTAATCATAACGTCGTCTTCATACCGATTTTCAACACCAACCCAGTTATGTGGTTTTGTTGGATCTAGTGCTTTGCCAATGCAAATCCACGGACGTGGTGGAACATCGGCGGTAGTGTAAGTTCCAAATTTAACTTGTAACACATCTTCGACTCGAGCAATGCGCGGATCAAACATGTTAAACGCATTACAATATGCCACTTGGTATCCTCGAGCTATTGCAGTTAATCCAATATTTGCATACAAATCACCCATATCAAACCAGTACGCAATATCAAATTCTTTAGCAGGTACACTGATCATCATTGGAGTGGTAGTCATTTGTGGTGGTCGAACATGTGCATTCACATCGCCTTGCGATCCCCAATACACTGCTAAGGCAGCTAATTTTTTACGCATCACAGGATCTGTTACAATAATCTTATGCCCATCATGTTTAGTAAGAAATTCGTCAACCATGGTGCTAACTGTTTGCTCTGTATCTGCATCGACTGCAATTTCAGAATTAAATGTACGGTGAGCATGTTTTAATTTTTCTTGCTTTTCTTCGCCAATGTATGAATCTTGATCAATACGATCTATCAAAATCTCAGCGCCTTCTTGTGTGTTATTCCAAGTATAAGCAATGTTGTTTTCGTTTAGGAAATAACGTAAGCTACCTACAGCTAGACCCATGTGTTGCCATTTTTCAAACAAATGAATATGCTCGGGCATAAATGCTTCGTTTTCACGACGCGGATCTAACATTAGAAACTCATCAGTTGGGGTAAATTTTACACTAATTTTATCAGTAGTTTCAGTAATATCTACGGCATAAAATGTTCTTCCACAACGTACTGGTGCAAGAAATACAATTTTTTTGACAGTTTTTAGCAAACTCATAGGAAATCTCCATTTACATTTGTATTTATACGTTCAGATAAGTAGTATATGAATAATTTAAAACACTACTTTATTTCAGATGCTAAATTTTTAGCTTTAGATATACCCGTGCCTTATAAAGCTATGCTTGCTGAAGCACAGGCTTTAAAACATAGGTTTACTAATCATAGAGGTAATGGGCATAAAGGATGGAAAAGCCTGGCCCTGTATGGTATACGGGAGGATATGCATGAAAGTTGGCAAGACTACGGTTATGCAAATGCCGAAGAAGCTGCCAGAGATTTTGTGTGGACTGAAGCTGCCAAAGAATGTCCTGTAACTATGAATTTTTTGTTGGATTCGTTTCCATGTAAACAGTATGGCAGAGTAAGACTAATGCTGGTAGAGGCCGGTGGGTTTATTAGCCTACATTCTGATACCAAACACCGGCTGCTAGAAAACATTAACATACCATTAAGTAATCCCAAAGAATGTATATGGCAATGGGGTGATGGTGAAGAATTGTTTATGGAGCCCGGCGTGCCGTATGCTATGAATATTAGTTACCAACATGCAGTATACAATCGCAGTACAGAAGACAGATATCATCTAATAGTAGCAAGGCACGATAGCACAAACGAATGGCGAAAATTAATAGATCAAGCAGCCGCAAAAGCTAATGTTACTGGCTCGTATATACTACACGAAATAGCAACTTAACCTAACATACGCACACTAGTCCAATCAGCAGTATGCCAAGGTGTCTTATTGAGAAGATTAATATCTGTTAAATCAAAATTACCAACTCTTCCAGTTTTTGTTTGTGTAGTTGGATAATATCCGTCAGCACTGCGAGAAGTCATTATAACATTAATATTAGGATCTATAGAACGTAGATTGTTAATAAGTTTATTTTCACAGCTTATTCGATACTTTAAACTTTGAGTAGCAATATACGGACTGTGAGTGAATACATCACTTAAATTTAATAAAGTTTTACGATTTATTTCAATCCAATTTAAATCGCATGTCGACATATAATCTATCAACACGTACTTAAATTTTAATGTTTTAATCTTATTCCATATATCTTGCCAGTTTTCGTATTTTGCAACAAATTCATTCCATTCTCGATTTGTATATTCTATATACGCATCCAAATCTCTGTGAACCCCATTAGGCATTATTGGCAAATGTTTTTTATAAAAGTCAGCATAATCTGTACCGTCCCATTCTTCTACCATGGTTTTCATAAACTGTAAAGTATTATGATTAATGTCAGTAAAAATTACAGTCGTTTCAGAAGTTACACCCATCCGTTCTAAATAGATAATCCAGTAAACTCCAATACCTACAGTTATATATTGCTCAACGGGCCCATCGAATGGAATAGCATTTTTAAATTGATCACTATTCCAACTAGCATAAAAATTATTGCAAAAAAACTGATTGTGATAAATGCCAGACATCATTTTAAGAAACACATGATCATACTCGTAATACAAATACTGTTTACTATCTCTTATATCTTTTCCCAAATCTATAATAATTTTTTTATTAGCGAGAGCAGTTGAAATAATGTTCCACCCGTGACACTTCATATCGTATTCTTTAAGAGTGTTTCCGGGTTTAATCCATGCTGCCACTTCGTGATCGTTATATAAACATTCTGTGCTACGCAACGGCTCTATTTGCGTATGTTTAATATTTTCTTGTATCCCTACATCTGGACAGTCAAGCTCTACATATTCTTTTAAATTAATTACATAAAATTGATGATGCAATTCCCAGTAAGCGTTTTTCCAAAAAGACTTTTCATTCCTATCCAATACATGCCCTGCAATAAAAAAATCTGTATTACATAATTTTTTAATAGCAGGAAACAAATTATCATTCAATCCAAGCGACATTCCAGAGGCAATTACCACTGCATGAGAGTAATCTAAACTAACAGTTTTTAATAATTCATTTTCGTTTTTACCAATATAAATGTCATACCCTTGCGTTTTAAATCTTTGAATAAGAAAATCTGTAATATTGATAGAAACTTCTTTTGCCCACCCGCTTTGATAAGTGTTAGTATTGTCAACAATACAGCATACTATGTTTTTTTTCTTTGCAACATTAAATGCAGTTACCATTTTGGAAATCTCTCAAGTTCTTTTAAAAATTTATCAGGAAAAAATTGCCATATTGTTTGAATAGTTCCTCGATACTCCATTTCCTTAATGCGTTTCATTTGACCTAATTTTTCTAAGGCTGGTCCAAATGTACGGTGTACTCTTCGGTGTGTACCTACAATACTTTCGTTGCTAGTGATATATAAGTCAGCATCAGAAGGTACCCAATTAATACATGCTGGGATTAAGAATTGAGCTGTGGGATTTTGATGTTCTGTAATAACGCTTAAGGTTCTCAAACCTTGACCGTATGTTCCGGGTAGTTTATCTGTAAATACGCAAGTGCGGGTGGCGATACGATAAGCATTATCGCCCATCTCTGGGAAAGAATGTGCCGCTACACTTCCCACAGCTTCGTCATTGTAATACAGAATCCAGACTTGTTTATGCGTTTCATTACTAAAGCAATCAACTAATACCCGTTGACTGGAATTATTATCAAACCCACGACGGCCTGCTTCTGCATAGAACGCAGTTAAATTTAAGTCACTTGACCAGGGAATTATTTTATACATTTTGCCTTTTCAATAAAATCAGTAGGGTACATATTACTGAAACTATCCCAGCATAATGTATTCAATAATTCGAATGGCTGCGGCTTATCCCACACAATTCCTAATTTTTCTAAATACTTTTTCATTTCGGCTTTTCTATTAGAATGAATATGACTTTCAACTTCTTTAGGACTAATTAATTTTTCAGTTTGGTTATATGTAAAGAAATAGTTGATACTCTTTAACTTTCCATCTACTACAAAGTAGCTACTAGGGTGCATACTAAACTTCCAAAATCCTAAATTTCTATGTGCTTGTATGATTGCCAACATCTGTTCTTGCCAGTCTGGCAGAACTTTATCGTACCCGCCTTCGTCCATACTGCGTTGCCAAAAATCCGGACCGTCTACTTCTAAAAATAATTTTTTATTTTCTAAATCTATGATTTTAATAACTGGCACAAGTTCGGGATACTTGTTTCGCATTTGTGTAAGATAGTTAACTTCTCTAAGCCACTTTTCTTCCATCAATTCAGGATCAACAATTTGATTTTGATCTTTGTGATAGATTGGGTCATTGTAGTACCATTGCAGAAAAATTTGATTATCATCACTAATGAAACTAGTGTAAATCAAATTATTGCGCCAGGGTGCTTGGCCGGGCGCTTGATTGTAGTAATATCTAAATTTCTTGTCCATGCTATAATTTATCATAAATATTGCCTATGAATAAAATAAATGATACAATGTCTTTGTGTGAGCATTGCTATAGACATGTTCCTGCTGTTAAATTTGAAAAAGACAATGGTATTTGGTTAGGTAAATCATGTCCTAAGCACACCTATGTAGAGCATCTAGTAGAACCCGATGCTAATTTTTATTTAAACTATAACTACCCAAAACATCCACTTACTTCTTATTTTATAGAAGTAACTAATCGATGTAATTTGACTTGTCCACATTGCTATCAAATGCCTGATAATACTAGCAAAGACTTATCTATCGATTATATTATTACCCAAATTAAATCTTGGCCAGATGATGGATACAGCATATCGTTAGCAGGTGCAGAGCCAACTGTTAGAAAAGATTTAGATAAATTAGTTGAAGCAATTCAATCGATCTCAGGAAAACCCAGAAACATTATTGTGCTAACTAACGGTGTAAATTTAGCTAATGTAGAATACGCTAAGAAATTTGTAAAATTTAAAAATCTCACATGGACTATCGGACTTAACCATCCTGACTATCAGGGGCATAGAGTTCGTGGCAAACAGATGCAAGGAATTGAAAATTGTCTTGCACTAGGATTACCTGTCAAAAATATAAGCTACACATTAGAAGGGCTAGATCAACTCGAATATTGCTTAAACGAGATACAAGAATTTTACCCTGTTAAATGTAAAAAATTTCGAATAAGGGTAGGAGCGGATATCGGCCGTAATCCAGACAGTCCGCAAATATACCTCAGCCAGTTAGTATCGAGTGTTAAGGATTTAGCTAATAAATATCAGTGGACTTATGCAACAGATGAAAAAACTGGTATACGTGCTCACTATCCTGTAATTGTAAACGGTGTATACATTAAGTTAATACAATGGCCCGATGTTACCACTATTGATTTAGAAGAGATGCAAACCGAAACGTGGGCTGACTTGATTCCAGGAAAACCCGTTAGCCCGTTGATACATCAAGTCATGCTACGAGATGCCACTGTAAATAACAAAATGATGTTGCATGATACAATACCAACACAATATAGCCGATAGGAAATAACATATGAAAATTAGCAAAATACCAGGACTAGGAAGATTTGGAATCTTTATTGACGATATAGATTTTACAACCATCACTAACGAAGAGTGGATGGAAATAGGAAAACTGCATTTAGAGAATTTAGTTACTATCATTCGTGACTGTAACTTAACTTGGGATAAACAAACTGATTTTTGTACACAGTTTGGAGATACTAGATATGGTGTTAGATATTTGATACTTAAAAAATATCCAGGCAGAACATTTACTCAAATAGCACGATTAGCCATGCAGGATGATCCTAGCGTTGATGAAATTGATCGAATTAGATTAAAAAGTATTTTTAATATGCAAGAACTCACTGCCGATGGCAAACATGTTATGCGTGTTACCGGAAAACGTGATGAAAAAGGAAATGCTCTAGGTATGTTTGCCGAAGGCGAATTGTTGTGGCACAGCAATGAAAGCGGTACTTTAACATTTACCCCAGGAGTAGCATTGCTAGGTTCAGAAAATATGATTGGCTCTAGCACAGGATTTATAACTACACCTGACTATTATGAAAATGTTAGTAATGCATTTCGTAGCGAATTAGACGAAATGATTTTAGTCCACCGGTTCACTCCTGGACGTATTAATCCTGGATTACGAATGGAACAAGACGAAGTCATGCATGCCAATATGTGTCCAGAAGACGATGTTGAGATTCCAATGGTTATGCGTAGTCCTGGCGGGATTATTGGTCTGCATTATAGTGCTAATACTATCTATAGTATTAAGGGAATGACTCCTGAGGAGAGCAGTAGTGTATTCGAAGAAATCAATAAAGAATTATTTGTAGACAAATATATTTACGATCATTGGTATAAAAGCAATAATGATTTTTGTTTATTTGACAACAGTATCACATTGCATCGCAGGCTGGGCGA
>Ga0114975_10003422_pt1 | contig 10588 bp, 8 predicted proteins | sample S_130626_EF_Meta_FD_87031 | JGI IMG/M metagenome (GOLD analysis project Ga0114975, IMG submission 87031) | Freshwater microbial communities from Lake Simoncouche, Canada to study carbon cycling - S_130626_EF_MetaG | ecosystem: Environmental > Aquatic > Freshwater > Lake | place: Lake...
ATGGAGAACATCCAGCACGGCGCAGACGGCCGAGCCCGCGTTGACTTCCTGATCCCAACGCGCGGACTCATTGGCGTACGCGGCCGCATCCTGACCGAGACGCGCGGCACCGCGCTGATCCATCAGCTCTCCGCCGGGTACAAGCCGTGGGTTGGCGAGATCCCGCATCGCACGAACGGCTGCCTCATCTCTGACCGCACGGGCATGACCACCGGCTATGCGCTCTACGGCATTCAGGAGCGCGGCGAACTTTTCGTCAATGAGGGCGAGCAGACCTACGAGGGGCAGATCATTGGCGAGAGCGCAAAGCCTGGCGACATGGATGTGAACGCCGTCCGCGAGAAGAAGCTCACCAACATGCGCACCCACTCACACGACGAGGCGATTCGCTTGACCCCACCGCGCCGAATGGCGCTGGAGAATGCCCTCGAGTTCATCGGCCCTGACGAGCTCATTGAGGTGACCCCTTCAGCGCTACGCCTGCGCAAGCGGCTGCTGAACGAGAACGACCGACGCCGTGATGCGGGCCGCCGCGCCGAAATGCGGGAGTCCCAGTAGCCTTCGTCCGATGACGCCAACCCGACTCTTCCTGGATCACGCGGCGGGATCGCCGACGCTCCCAGAGGTCGTGGACGTGATGGCCGAACTCCAGCGCGCCGGCATCGGCAATCCGAACGGCGGCCACACCGAGGCCCGACGGGCACGAGCGATCCTTGATGACGCACGGGCGAGCCTCGCCGAGGATTTCAGCGTAGAGCCACGGCAGATCACCTTCACGGCCACCGCCTCTGAGGCGCTCGCCCTCGGCCTGCACTCCGCCTTGACGCCGACCCTCGCCCTCGTCACGACGGCGGGGGAGCACCGCGGCTCTCGTGCCCTGGCGACGCAGCATGCTGCCGCAGGCGGCGCTGTGGAGCTGCTCGCCCTGGACGCGCACGGTGTGATGCAGGCTGCAGCGCTTCGCACTGATCGCCCTGGAGCCGTGGGGCTCTTCGCACTCGCCTCAGGCGAGGTCGGCACGATCCAGCCGTGGGCGACGTTCGCCACCGCTTGGCGCACATCCGGCGGCGGAGCACTCGTGGTTGACGCGGTGCAGGCGGCATACCACCACGAACTGAACGCCCAAGCGACCGGAGCTGCGCATCTTGTTGTTGGCTCCGCCAAGGTTGGCGGGCCGTTCGGCATCGCCGCGCTAATCAGCGCACCAGATACCAAGGTGCGACCACTCATCGTCGGTGGCGGCCAGGAGCGTGGCCGTCGTGGCGGCACAGAGGCGGTCGTCCTTGCCGCCGGATTCGCCGCCGCGTATCGCGCGCACCGTCTCCACGCTGAACAAACACGTCAGCACCTAAACGTGATCACCACGGCCTTTGATGACGCGCTTGGCTCACTTGCTTCACTCGGGCTGGCGCCAACCGGCGCACCGTTCACGAGTGACACACGCCTTGCAGGACACCGCTCATATGCGGCGGACTGGGCACTCGGTGATGACCTCGTTGCGGCGCTTGACCATGCAGGGATTGCCGCCTCAACAGGATCCGCGTGCATTAGCGGCTCACGCGAGCCATCTGAGGCACTCCGTGCCATGGGGCACAGTGAGGCAGAGTCGCGCGGCGGCCTTCGCCTCTCCTTTGGGCGATCTACAACAATTGAGGAGGCGCGAGGCGCAGCAGCAGTTGTGCGCTCGGTGCTCGAGCGCGTGCGCACGGCGGTACCAGCATGACGCTGACAACAACGCCACTCGGCGGTCTCCCGGCCGGTTGGCAGGCGGCACCAGAGGCAGGGGCACCAGAACGCGTGCTGGTTGCGCTCTCAGGCGGTGTTGACTCATCGGTCGCTGCCGCACTCCTGGTCGAGGCTGGCCACGAGGTTGTTGGCGTATGGATGCGCCTGCACAGCGCCGCCGATCAGCGCGACGGACATCGCAAGAGCTGCTGCACCCTTGATGCCGCCGATGATGCGCGTCGTATCGCCGACCATCTCGGGATCCCGTTCCACATTCAGAATCTTGAGCAGGAGTTCGCCGATGCCGTCTTGGAGCCATTTGTTGCGGCGTATCAGAGCGGTGAGACGCCGAGCCCCTGCGTTGGCTGCAACACCGCGGTGAAGTTCGGCGCGCTCGTGGGAAAGGGGAGTGCACTCTTCGGGTGCGATGCGGTTGCTACGGGGCACTATGCGCGTCGCGCCGTCTCTGATGATGGGCGCTCTTGGCGACTGCGCGCCGCTGTCGACACCGAGAAGGATCAGACGTATTTCTTGCATGGGCTCGACAGTGCCGCTATCGCGCGAGCTCGCTTTCCACTTGGCGGCATGACGAAGCCTGAAGTGCGCGAGGCGGCCCGAGCGCGCGGTCTTGTCACCGCAGAGAAGCCAGAGAGCCAAGAGATCTGTTTCGTGCCCGACGGCGATTACCGCAGTTTGTTGCGCGAACGCGGTGCCGCACGCGGCGAAGGCGATGTGGTCGACGAGTCGGGCGCTGTCGTCGGGACGCATGCCGGAAGCGAAGGGTTCACCGTTGGTCAGCGCAGGGGTCTCCCGGGGAGTGGCGTCTCTGCGCGCTATGTCAGCTCGGTAGACCCTGTGACGAATCGAATCACCATTGCGCCACGTGCAGCGCTCGACGTGCGCAACATTGCACTGATAGAAGCGGCAACGCCAGAAGGGCTCATCACCTCCGGCGCTCAGGTGCAGGGCCTGGCGCGTATTCGACATCGTGGCGCGCTTGCGCAGGGAACCGTAACGGGCCTCGGTAGCGGTGCAGCAACGCTCGCGCTCGACGATCCGCTCTGGGCGCCATCGCCAGGGCAGACGGTGGTGCTCTATGACGGGGAGACACTCGTGGCTGGTGCACGAATTGCCCGACCGCGCCACACCGCATGATTGAACCGGCACCGCTCCTGATCGCCCTCTCCGTGGGCGTCGCGCTACTCACCGGGAGGCTCCTCTCCGCGCGCGCATCTCTCCCGATCGCTCTACTGGGCGCGGCGGTTGGTGCCCTGCTGTTGCAGGTGGCGGCAGAGCGCCTGCTCGGGGGGCTCTACCCCGTAGGCGGCACGGCCTGGCCGGCCCCGCTGGTCGGCGCGATCTTCGGCGAGCGGCTCACCGCACGCATCGCGACCGATTGGGAGCGAGGGCAGCGACCCTAAGGCGGCGATCCCCTCGGGTACACTCCGAGCGTGGAACGCGATCCTCGAATCCCAACGCAGAGCGCCGCCGACCTTCGGTCTCGGTTTGTGGCGTTCTTCGAGGCGCGCGGGCACACCCAGGTTCCGAGCGCATCGCTCGTCCCCGCTGGCGATGCCACCCTCCTCTTCACCAACTCGGGGATGGTGCAGTTCAAGGAGCTCTTCAGCGGCGCTGAGACCCGTTCGTATCGCCGCGCCGTCGACTATCAACGCTGCCTTCGTGTCGCCGGAAAGCACAACGACTTTGAAGAGGTCGGCCGAACGCCACGACACCACACCCTCTTTGAGATGCTCGGCTCCTGGTCGTTCGGCGACTACTTCAAGCGCGACGCAATCCTCTGGGCCTGGGAGTTCCTCACCGTCGAAGCTGGGATCCCTGCCGATCGCCTCGCTGTCACGGTCTACAAAGATGACGACGAGTCGGCCGACATCTGGCTGAAGGAGGTCGGCGTTCCCGCCGATCGACTCGCGCGCTGGGGTGATGTCGACAAGGGGAACGATGCGAACTTCTGGCGCATGGCGGAGACGGGCCCGTGCGGCCCCTGCTCCGAGATTCACTTTGATCGTGGCGCCGACCTCTCCTGCGGGCCTGACTGCCTCCCAGATCATTCGGAGCACTGCCCGCGTTGGCTCGAAGTGTGGAATCTCGTCTTCATGCAGTACGAGCAGCACCCTGATGGCCGCCGCACCGAACTCCCATTCAAGAGCGTCGATACCGGTATGGGCCTCGAGCGTCTCGCCAGTGTCTCGCAGCAGGTGCTCTCCAACTATGACACCGATCTCTTCCTGCCGATCCATGCCGCGATGCGCAAGATCACGAAGCACTCTATGGCCGAGTTTGATGCGCAGCGCTTCAGCTATCAGGTGATTGCCGACCACTCACGCGCCGTCACTTTCTTGCTCGCCGACGGCGTTCGGCCGGGGAATGAGGGTCGTGGCTACGTCTTGCGCCGCATCATCCGTCGCGCGGTGCGTCACGCGCGACTCCTCGGCATCACCAAGCCATTCCTCGGCGCGATTGCGCGCGAAGTTGTGGCGATCATGGGGCCTTCGTATCCGTACCTGCGTGATGGAGAGACGGCGATCCTCGAAGGGATCGAGCGCGAAGAGGCGCAGTTCGCACGAACGCTCGATGCCGGTTCGAGCCTGCTCGGCGATGCGCTTGCCGAACTTGGAGCAGGGGAGAGCGTGGTTGGGCGTCGCGCCGATGATCTACCCGCTGCAAGCCCAACGCTTGGCGGCGAGATTGCTTTCAAGTTGCACGACACCTACGGCTTCCCGATCGATCTCACTGTTGAGCTCGCCGCTGAGCGTGGTGTCGCTGTTGACCGCGCCGGTTTTGAGAGCGCCCTTGCTGAGCAGCGTGAACGCAGCCGCGGTGGCAAGAAGGCCGCCCTTGCGGAGATCGCCGTGACGACCGCGCTCTATGAAGAGATCCTGCGACGTGTCGGCGAGACAGAGTTTGTCGGCTACGAACAGCTCGACGCAGAGAGCACAGTCGTTGCACTCCTTCGCGACGGCGCCGAGGTCTCTGCGCTAGCGGCGGGCGAGGAGGGTCAACTCATTGTTGGCCGCACCCCGTTCTACTCCGAGCGCGGTGGACAGGTGGGCGATGTGGGGCAGATCCTCGATGCCCGCGGAAAGCTCCTCGCTGAGCTCAACGATACGCAGCGTCCCGTCGGCGCACTCACCGTGCATACGATTCGTGCCGTTACACCCCTTAAGGTGGGTGACGCCGTCGCCCTGCGCGTTGATCCGGTGCGACGCGCCGCCACGATGCGCAATCACACGGCGACACACGTCCTGCACCGGGCGATCCGTATTGTTGCGGGGGCAGATGCGAAGCAGCGCGGCTCGCTCGTGCACCCCGACTACCTGCGCTTCGACTATCCCCTCGAGCGCTCACTGACCCGTGATGAGCGCGATCAGACGGAGGCCGAGGTTCGCCGAGCCATTCGCGAGGATATGGCGGTCGTCGTTGCGCAGATGAGCATGGGCGAGGCGGTCAAGGCTGGCGCGGATGCCTTCTTCGATGAGAAGTACGGCGAGGTCGTGCGCACCGTGCGCATGGAGGAGTACTCCCACGAGCTCTGTGGCGGCACCCACTGCCGCGCCACCGGCCAGATCGGCAGCTTCGTGATCACCAGCGAGCGCAGCATCGGCTCTGGGCTGCGCCGTATCGAGGCGCTCACCGGGGCAACCGCTGACGAATACCTGCGACAGCAGTCGCGCACCCTTGAGGCGAGCGCCGAGGCGGCGGGCGCCCAAGACGCCCACACGGTGCCGCAGCGCATCGCCGCCCTGCAGGCGGAGCTGAAAGAGGCGAAGCGTCGCGCCAAGGCTGGTGGCTCAGCCCGCATTGACCTCGCCGCTCTCGCAGAACAGGCGACCAAGCAGGGTGAGCTCTCGATCCTCGTTGCGATGCTGGATGTTGAGGACGACGAGGCCTTGAAGGAGGCGGCGAAGCAGCTCCGTAAGCAGATGGGAGCCGGTGTCCTTGCGCTCGTGCGCCCTGCGGAAAGTCCGGAGATCTTCGTCTCTGTCGAGGGGAGCGCCGAGCATGACGCTGGCGCACTCGCTGCCGCTGCGGCAACAGCACTCGGTGGGCGCGGAGGGGGACGACCGGCGATGGGGCAGGGTCGCGGCGCCGTCGGCAGCAGCGCCGAAGAGGCGGCCAACGCACTCGCGAAGGCACTCGGCATCGCGGTGACACGTTCATGAGCGCTACGCCGCCACGCCGCTTCCTCGGCATTGATCTCGGCGAACGCCGCATCGGTCTCGCCATTCGTGAAGACTCCGCGGCACCGCGTGGGCTCCCAACCATGATGCGTCGCCCTACCGCGTCAGCTGACGCCGAACGACTACGCACCATCGCCGCCGAGGGGCGCGTGACCGAGCTTGTGGTGGGGCTCCCACTGCACAGCGATGGAAGTGTGAGCTCTCAGGCAACCGCCACGCTGCACTGGGCGACCGAGGTTGCCGAGGCACTGCAGCTGCCAATCACCTTCGTTGACGAGCGCTACTCGTCGCAGCGCGCGGAAGCATCACTCGGCCGAGCGGCACGAGGAAGCAACGGTGGCGCACCAGGTCCAGCCCGACGCGAGGCTCGCCGCGCCGCTGTCGATCGGGAAGCGGCGCGATTGATTCTTGAAGACGCCCTGAATCCACAACTGATCGTCGATCCAAGTACGCTCACCGTTGACGTACGTGAGGCAACGATATGAGCCGAGCTACCCTCGTACGCGTCGTTGCAGGAGTCCTCATCGCTGCGGTGCTCTTCCGCGTCGCCGCTCCGCCGCTGATTGGTGACACGCTCGTCACCGCCGGTGTGCGCTCCCCAGGAATCGCCACGCTGCCGATCATCAGCGACATCATTCAGGAGCGTCTCGGCACGCGCACAACCGAGCCTGCTGGAAGTGACACCACCTTGGTAACGGTGGAGATCGCTGCAGGAACCGGGACTGCTGCCATCGCAAGCCAGTTGCACGATGCTGGGTTGATCGCCGATGAAGTTGGCTTCATCTATGCCGTGCGCGCCGCCGGTCTCGACGGGAAGCTACAGGCGGGCACCTTCAAGGTTGCAGCCTCTATGACGCCTACAGAGGTTGCGACCGCGCTGACCGATCCGTATCGCGAACCAACGGTCGCAGTCGCCCTGCGTGCAGGAATCCGCCTCGAACAGGTGATCGCGATGCTCAGCACACTCGATCTTCCCTTTACGGCAGCAAGTGTTGAGTCGATTCTCCGTGACCCGCCCGAAGATATTCGCGCTGACTACTCGTGGCTTGACCTGAAACCAAAAGATTCGCTTGAAGGCCGTATTGGCACCGGCGTGTTCAGTGTCCCGCTCTCCACGACCGCTAATGGCTTTGTGCGAATGTTGATTGATCGATTTGCCGAGAGTGTGCCCGAAGAGTTGCGTGGCGCAACGGCTGATGGCCGAAGCTTTGCTGAGGTGCTTACGCTTGCCTCAATCGTCGAGCGCGAAGCAGCAATTGATTCTGAACGTGCACGGATTGCTGGAGTGTTGGCCTATCGCCAGGTGGTCGGGATGGGGCTCGGCTCAGATGTCACGCTAATCTACATGATCGACAGCGCCGCACTACGGAAGCTCAAGATCGCGAGCTGGAAGAACTATTTGTTTTGGGCTATCCCACGCGGCATCTACGATGTGGCCTCTTCACCCTCAATCCCCAGCGATTTGCAGCGTTGGAACACCTTTGCGCGCCGCGGCCTGCCTTACGGACCGATCTGCACACCAAGTGCAGCGTCGATCGCAGCCGCACGAAACCCGGACAGCAGCCGCAAGGAGCTCTATTTCATTGCGATCCCTGGCGGTAACGGGGCAACGGTATATAGCAAGACGTACGCGGAGCACCTACGCTGGGCTGCGTATTACGGGTTCCGTCCATGAAGCACGCCTCACTCCCAACCCCATCGGACTTTGCCGCTCCTCCCAGCCCCGCGGTGCTCGCGGGCTGGCTCGATGCGGATCGTCAGGCCCGCCCAACCCGCCTAGCAGCACTACGTGAGCGCATGGCGCGCGAAGGGATCGACGCCCTAATGCTCACGAGTCACGCGGATGCTCGATATTTTGCGGGGATCTGCTTTGGGCCGAACGAGGAGTCGACCTCAGGGTCGAGCGGCTGGCTTCTCATGACTGCCGATGCACTCGGCCTTCTTGTCGACTCGCGCTACATCATCCAGGCGCAGCGGGAGGCGCCAGATGCGGAACATATTGACTACGGCAGCGACGTTGGTGCGGCAATTGGGACATGGCTGCACAACCACGGCGCACGCCAGCTCGGACTTGACGCTCAAGAGGTGCGTCACGCCGTCTGGGAGCGCATTTCAGAGGTGGTGCCCGGAGTAGAACTCCGCAGCATCCGCGGGTGGGGGAGAGCACTTCGAGCGGTGAAAGAGGCGTCAGAGATTGAGCGCATCGCGGCAGCGTGTGCTGTTGCCGATCGGGCACTCGCGGGGATCCTTGATCAGATTCGGCCTGGCGTGACAGAGTCCGCGCTTGCCTGGTCACTGGAGCGTGCCATGCGCGAAGGGGGCGCTGAGGCGCTCGCCTTTGATGTTGCTGCGCTTGCCGGTGGCAATGCTGCACTCCCGCACGGAAATCCAGGCACACGTGAACTCCGTGCTGGAGAGGTCATCCTCTTCGACTTCGGCGCACAGGTAGCGGGCTATCGCTCGGATATGACGCGCACGCTCTTTGTGGGCGAGCCCTCATTGGAGCACGCTGCGCTCTATACGGCGGTGCACTGCGGACAGGCGGCCACGATTGATCTATTGCGATCGGCAGCTGAACAGGGCGGCCCACTCCCTTCTGGTCGGGCCTGCGATGTCGCCACGCGCGCTGCCATGGCCGGATCCCCACACGTTTACGATCACGGCCTCGGTCATGGGATTGGCCTCCAGACGCACGAGTCGCCCTCACTGTCGCGAGGTGCGACGGATGACGCACTGCCAAGCCCGACCGTCTTTAGCGTTGAGCCTGGCATCTACGTTCAAGACGAGATCGGCATCCGTATCGAGGATCTCGTCGCAGTCAATACCGCAGCAAAGAGCCTCACGATCCTTACGCGATTCCCCGCTGAACCCCTAATCGTCGGCTGACGGCTAAACTAGTCACAACTGCAGAGGACTCTCTGCCAAAGGAGGGCTAATGATCTCAACCGGTGAACTCAAGAAGGGTGTTGTGATTGAGCTTGAGGGCGACCTCTGGCAGATTCTCGACTACCACCACATCAAGATGGGACGTGGCTCTGCGCAGGTGCGCATCAAGTTCCGCAACGTCCGCAAGCAGTCCATCGTTGAGAAGACCTTCCAGGCGGGCGAAAAGTTCCCACGCGCCACGATGGAGCGTCGAACCGCCCAGTTCCTCTTCTCTGAGGGCGATGACTACACCTTCATGGACACAGAAACCTACGACCAGTTCGTGATCACGGCAGAGCAGCTTGGCGACGCGAAGGACTACATCAAGGATGGCCTGCAGCTTGACCGAGTCAGCTACGAGGGCGAGACGCTCGGCGTTGAACTGCCGATCAACCTTGATCTCACCGTGACCGAGACCGACCCTGGCTTCGCTGGCGATACGGCGACCGGCACGCGCAAGCCGGCGACCCTCGAGACTGGCCTGGTCGTCCAGGTACCGCTCTTCGTTAGCGTGGGTGATGTCATTCGCGTTGATACACGAACGGGCGAGTACCAGACGCGCGTCTGAACCCGTTTGACGCCCCCGTCGAGGCGCTCAGCGTCTCCGACGTTGCCGCTCGCATCAAGGAGCGCATCAGCGCAGATCCATCGTTAGCTGATTGCGTCGTTGCTGGCGAGGTGCAGAGCGCCATGCGCAGCACCGCCGGACATGAGTACCTCACCCTACGTGACGAAGAGGCCACCCTCGATGTGGTGCGCTTCCGCGGCGCGATTCGCCCAGGCGAAGAGACGCCAGCCGTCGGCGAGATTGTGGTGGTCCGTGGCCGCATCGATCTCTATAGTCCGCGGAGTCGCTATCAACTCGTCGCCACAGCGGTGGAGCGAGCCGGCGGGATGGGCCTGCTCTCTCGCGAACTCGAAGCGCTGAAGCGCACGCTCCAGGCAGAGGGCCTCTTTGATACGGCCCGTAAACGACCGATCCCACACGCACCTCGTGGTATCGGCCTGATCACCTCCACCTCTGGTGCCGTGCTTCACGACGTGTTGCGGGTGCTGCGCCGCGAGGCACCACTGGCTCGACTGGTTGTGGTGCATACCGCGGTGCAGGGCGCTGGTGCCCCCGAAGAGATCGCCAAGGCGATCGCACGAATTGATGCTTGTGCCGTGAAGGAGCGACGCGGTGGTCGCCCCGACGCGATCAGCGTGCTGCTCTTGGCACGCGGTGGTGGTTCAAGCGACGATCTCGGCGCGTTCAATGTTGAGGGGGTGTTGCGTGCCATCGCCGCCTCTGCAACCCCAATCATCTCTGCCGTCGGTCACGAATCTGATGTGACCCTTGCCGATCTCGTGGCTGATCTGCGCGCCGGCACACCGAGCATCGGTGCCGCCGCACTCTCGAGCGATCTGCTGCAGTCTCGGCATGATGTCGCGCGCCTGCGAGATCGCGGCGGTCGCGCGCTGTCGTTTGCCATCGACCGAGCTGAACGGCGCCTGCAAGAAGTGGCGCGTGCCCTTGACGATGTCGGCCCGCTTGACCGCATTGAACGGGCCGGAGAGCGCGTTGCGCAGCTCTCCGATGACCTGGCGCGTGCCGCCCTCGCACGGGTGCAGGGGGCAACGAGTGCGCTCGGAGAGCTGTACCTGCTGCTCGGCGCCCTCTCGCCCCAGCGGGTTCTCGCACGTGGCTACGCGATTGTGGCGGGGGATGGGGGAAGGGCGGTACGCTCTTGGCGAGATGC
>Ga0114975_10003424_pt1 | contig 10586 bp, 7 predicted proteins | sample S_130626_EF_Meta_FD_87031 | JGI IMG/M metagenome (GOLD analysis project Ga0114975, IMG submission 87031) | Freshwater microbial communities from Lake Simoncouche, Canada to study carbon cycling - S_130626_EF_MetaG | ecosystem: Environmental > Aquatic > Freshwater > Lake | place: Lake...
TCACGGGTATCACGGGTTCGACTGGATCTACGGGCTTCACTGGGTTCACTGGGTTCACCGGTCCTACCGGATTCACAGGCTTCACGGGTATGACAGGTCCAACTGGATCAACAGGTCCTAAAGGTGCGGATTCGGTTGTGACTGGCCCCACTGGGCCTGGATCACCTGGAGGAACTGGACCTACTGGACCTGCTGGACCTGCGTCAGTTGTCACCGGGCCTACGGGTATGGCAGGCAGTGTGGGTTCGACTGGGTTCACGGGATCGACTGGTATGGCGGGCAATATTGGCCCTACCGGATTCACGGGATCCACTGGTATGACGGGCAATATTGGCCCTACCGGATTCACTGGACCCACTGGGCCTGGATCACCTGGAGGAACTGGACCTACTGGACCTGCAGGATACGGATCTACCGGACCACAAGGTGTGCAGGGTTTTCAGGGCAATCCTGGTCCACAAGGCACGGCTGGATATACTGGACCACAGGGCATACAGGGTCTACAAGGTATACAGGGATGGACTGGGCCTACTGGGCCCATCGGAACGGGACCTACTGGGCCTATTGGACCCGCATCGACTATGACTGGACCGACCGGTCCGGCAGGTTCCGGTGGCGGAGTCGCAAGTTCAGTGTCAATTACCGGATCCACCGGATGGGGAAGCGTGATCACAGTTGCAACAGGTGGCACCGGATTGTATGGCAATTCGAACATGACCTTCTCGGGGGCAACCCTCACTCTCAATGCGTCGCAGAACATGTGTAACAACTCGATCACGAACGTCTGCAACGTAGGGTTGACGTATACATCCACATTTGCACCAACAACGGTTAGCGGTTGTACTTTATGGCTCGATGGTGCGGATACCTCGACCATGACCTTTAGCAGTGTATCAAATCTAGCAACCTGGAAAGACAAATCAATCAGTCAATATACTGCTAGCAACTTCGGAACTCCAGTCTATGCTCCAAATGTCCAAAATACATGCGGAGTGATTCAGTTCGCGACTGGAGGCGGTGTAACAGTTCCATCGTTCGTCCTTTCGCCACAGATGAGCGTGTTTATGGTCTATTATCCGAACGGACAGGGAACGAACGGTCCACCCATTGAACAATCGAGCAATTCATCGCTGTATCCCGGATTCTTAGTTGAGTCTGGAATCTCCAACTTTCTCATCCGCACAAATATCCCCGCCCCGAGTGGATTGACGTTGACACAATCTGGAACTACGGTGGTTGGTGCGTGGTCTGCCTATACCGGTGCGTCGACATATTTCTACACGCTGTATTCGAACTCAATTTACTCCTATACGGGCGGATCAGCTGTGTCTGGGGCATCAGGTACTCTCACTGCACCCACTGCTACATTCACATATTCTTCACCGGTTTCAGGGACGTATTATTATTACACAGTCAGTGTCACGACGTCGGTAGGCACATCTTTGCTGGCGACGAGTGGGATTACGCAATATACACCACCGGGTACAACATCAACGAGTGGAGGAACGATTGTTACTTCGGGTTCAAATCGGTATCATATCTTTACGTTAAGTTCAAATTTCGCCCTTTCATCGCATTCAAGTTTGTCTGTGAATGCACTGATTATTGGAGGCGGTGGCGGAAGCGGATCAAATCACGGAGGTGGTGGAGGTGCTGGAGAGGTGGTCTACACATCAGCATCCATCACTAACACTACGTATCCTATTGTAGTCGGTACGGGTGGTGCAACCATGACAAATGGTATTGCTAGCTCGGCGTTTTCGATCAGTGCAAACTATGGTGGAAAGGGCGGCAGCGGCAACAGCAGTGGGAACTCAAACGCTTCTACAGGTGGATCGGGAGGCGGCGGATGTGGTTACTCTACATCGACGGTAGGGGCATCTAGTGTAAAAACAGGTGGAGGACTGGGTAATGCCGGTGGAAACGGTACAGCAGATCCAGGAGGTGGTGGAGGCGGTGGAGGTGCAGGTGCAGCAGGTTCTAATAGTTCAGGTAATGTTGGAGGTGTTGGTGGAAACGGTACAAATTCATATTCATCATTGCTCTCTATCATTTCCTCTTCCATGCCCGCCGACTGGCAAACAGCTACAAGTGGTGGATACATTGCAGGAGGTGGAGGTGGAGGTTGTTGGGCCCAGCCACAAGGCACATTTTCAGCGGGCGGTTTAGGTGGTGGTGGTTACGGTGGTAACAATAACAGCGGTGTATCTACTCCGGGAGCAGCAATCAACTATACAGGATCCGGTGGAGGTGGAGGAGGTTCCGGTAATCAAGCGGGTACTGCGGGTGGAACTGGATTGGTTGTTGTCGTTGTTCCAACATCAAGTACTCCGCCTGCCGCCCCAACCTCCCCAACGATCTCGATCGCATCGGGTACGGCCACTCTTGGCTGGACCGCGGCGTCAGGTGCGACAAGCAATTACTGGACACTCTACCGTTCAACGTCGAACGGGTACTTCGGAACATCGAATGCATCAGGAACTACAACGGGTTCAGCTACTGCACCTGTAACTGCCCCCACCGGGCTTACATCTGGGGCGTACTGGTACTTCACAATTGCGGCGTCTAACGCAGTCGAGGTTTCTCCGGTAGCCGTGAGTAGTATTATCAGCTATTAATTGTCCTTATCTAAAACAATGGCGACCAGTGTAGGGTCAACAAATCTAACAACCACCAATACATGGAAGTTGTTAGAGGCAATTAACCCCGATCCATCGCAGTCTTCTACGATGGCGGTCTACAGTAATGGAACCCTTGTTGCTTCTGGAGTTACTCAATCCGGAACAACCTTTGTGACCGCACCTCTTTTTATCAACGGTCAAGGTGGAACGTCTACGAACTCCTATCCTTCCTATTTGGCGGAGATGCTAGTTTACAATACTGCGGTGTCCTTATCCAATCGACAACTGATTGAGGGATACTTGGCCTGGAAATGGGGTATTCAAGGAAGTCTTCCGAATACTCATCCCTATTATTCCGCCGCGTTGACGTCTTCAACCGCATCAGGTGGAAACCTAACGATCGATACCATGGGAAACATCCAGGTCACGCCAAGTAACGCCTTCCGCATCACAGCCCCGACTGAATGGCGAGCTAATATGATTACCGTGCCCGGAACGTCATTAATTCTTCCTACTCCGCCAAGTATCATCACTACCACGAACTCTGCGGCCCTGTATACTATCACAAATCCTGGGTTCAATTCCCTGACTCTGCCGACGTATACATCTTCGTCACCAGGTGTGTTTTGGACGATCGCAAATTCAACGGCCGCGACATTGACGATTTCAATTGTATACACATCTGGTTCTGGTCTTGGGTCTACACTCACGCTCACTGCCGGAACTTCCACCAATATATATTGGAATGGATCCGCATTTACATCGGTTAGTGGGGGCGGTGGGGGCGGAGTCACCATCACCGGAACGACAACGTCTGGAACGGTCCTACTTGCGACCGGAACGACAACAGGTCTTCAGGGCAGTTCAAACTTAACATTCAGTAACGGTAGCAACTTGGGAATCCAGACCACGACCCCTGCAACAGCCCTCGATGTGAATGGTGGTGTGACCATTCGCAACGGCTATCGTCCAACGTACTCTAACGTATCCTCTGGAACATCGCTGACGATCAACGCCAACACGTACGGTACTCACTACAATATCACTACGTCTGCATTGACCGGCATCACACTTCCAACGGTGACTGGATCGACGGACTCGAACGCGTATTGGGTATTCCGCAACAACACCGCAGGATACCTGTCCATCACGTTCACCTACACCACAGCAGGGACCACATATCCCACAAACCCAGTCACAATTCCACCCGCGAACTCCTTGACGATGATGGTGACGTATCCTAGTTCAGTTTTAGGGTATGTTTTGTTCTAAGTATACAATGTTGGCGACCTCCAAAAGCATCTCCGGATTTGACCCACGAAGTATTGTGGGGTGTGCGTTATGGTTGGATGGGGCGGATTCTAACTCGATGACGTTCAGTTCTGGATCAAACATCAGCACATGGGTCGACAAGAGTTCGAACGGATACACTGGTACATCATCGGGTAGTCCGACATTCGTGACGAACAGCCAGAACGGTCTTCCAGTCGTAAACTTCGTGGCGTCTTCCTCCCAGTATTTCAATTTCGGGAACATTATTCCTCAGACGCCCCAGAGTATATTTTTCGTTGGGAAGTCTACGTATGTGAATGGAACATCACAATGTTTTATTGCAAAGGCTTTATACGGCGGTCAAGCTGGACGATGGGCATTGCTATGGGACCCATTTGTGGGGAATTATCTTAACTATTTGCTTGATATCGCAGGAGGAGGAATTAATACAACAGGTACAATTACGCCATATAGCGGACTTTGTTCACTGTTTGAAGGTGTATGGAATGGTACAACGGCAACCTTATATGGAAACGGAACTCAACTGGGTACAAACAGCGTGTCTTCGGCAGGAACATCAACTACTGATCTTGTACTTGTCGGTACGTACAACAACTCTTCAGGTGGAGTCCCTCCGACAGCAGGGTATTATTACAACGGCACGATGTGTGAGATTCTGGTGTTCAGCAACGCATTAACCACCACCCAACGCCAATCCGTTGAAGGCTACCTGATGGGCAAATGGGGAATCAAATCAAGTCTTCCCGCAATCCACCCGTTCTATTCGATTCCAGCGTTCTCGAGGCCGTTTGGACCTACGGATATTCCTGGATGTGCGTTGTGGTTGGATGGGGCAGACAACTCAACCATGAACTCGACAACCACCGTAACAACCTGGAACGATAAGTCTGGACTGTCGAATACCATGATAGGAACAGCTACATGGTCGGGCAGCAACATGACCTTCAACGGAAGCACGCAAGCCTTTTCAAACACTACATTCGTATTTCCTAGTTCCAACTACTCCATGTTCGCAGTGTATTCGAATACCACAGCTCCGGCGTCGACTGCGTATATGAACGTTGTCTATGGGAGCGGTGGGTATCCGATGTTAGGAGTTTATGGTTCGAGTAAATTTGTGTCTGCCCGTTCCGTAGTTGCGAATACGGGGGCATTATCTCCGAACGTAGCCGCATCCTCAACTGTGTTGGTCAGTGCGACGTACACTCCATCCACCTTTTCACCCTTCATCAACGGCTCAGTAGAAACCACCCTAGCTGGAACCACATTGGCTGCAACCGGACTCTACGTCGGTGGACCAACGAACTACTTCAATGGTTCAGTTTCTGAAATCCTGGTTTATAGTTCGAATCTGTCCACCGCCCAACGCCAACAAGTCGAAGGCTACCTAGCGGCCAAATGGGGACTCCTCTCCTCGGTCGTTTCAGGACACCCCTTCAAATCCATACCGCCTTCTACATCACAACCTCCCCAGTTTCAAGAAGTGACCCCCGGAAACTGGACTCGTGATTGGCAGCCTTCTTTGACTACCTTATCTGCTGGGAATTCATCAGGACTGACGATTACGACTTCGAATATCACAGGTGGGGCTACGTTTATAGGATCGGGATGGACTGGAAGTGTTCTCGCCCAAAACGGAAACATCTACTTTACACCCTTTTATGCAACCAACATCGTTGTCCTGAATCCAACAACTGAGACGACTTCCAATCTCACGGGTGGTGCGACCTTTCCGGGCGGTGGTTCATGGATTGGAGGTGTTCTCGCCCCAAACGGGAACATCTACTTTTGCCCACAAAATGCAAGCAATATCCTTGTTCTGAATCCGACAACAGGGGTGACTTCCAATCTCACGGGCGGTGCGACCTATACAACGGGTGGATGGATAGGAGGTGTTCTCGCCCCAAACGGGAACATCTACTTTTCACCTTACCAGGCAGCCAACATCCTTGTCCTGAATCCGACGACAGGAGTGACTTCCAATCTCACGGGTGGTGCGACCTTTCCTGTTAACAGTGCTTCGTGGACTGGAAGTGTTCTAGCCCCAAACGGGAACATTTACTCTGTCCCATATGGGGCAGCCAACATTCTTGTATTGAATCCAATTACAGGTGTTACGTCAAACTTGACGGGTGGGGCTACCTATACAACAGGTGGATGGTATGGAGGTGTTCTCGCCCCAAACGGAAATATCTACTTTTGTCCACACAATGCGGCCAACATCCTTGTTCTGAATCCGACGACAGGAGTGACTTCCAATCTCACGGGTGGTGCCACTTATACAACGGGTGGATGGATGGGAGGTGTACTTGGTCCGAATGGGAACATCTACTTTACACCCTTTTCTGCGACCAACATACTTGTTCTGAACCCAACAACTGGTGTAACGTCGAACTTAACTGGTGGTGCGACCTTCGCAGGTGGCGGATCATGGTATGGCGGAAAATTGGCTCCAAATGGTACTATCTACTTTTCACCTTTCGGAACAGCTAATATCCTTAAACTCGCTTTCGCAGGATTGTCCCAAACACCCTCATCGAATTGTTGCCTTTCGGCCTACTTGAATAAGTTCTAAACATGCTCCTCTTACGCCTTACTCACATGAATCCTCACGCTATTCCCCTCGAAGGAGAACGACACGACAATGCCCGTGACGAGGGCCTGGATGTTGGCCACGACGGCTCCCATGTCTGTTCCCGTAAGGTAATTGATATACGCATTCACATCACGCCTCACTCCATCGGCACAAAGGTCGGGGGGTGAGACGGAGAACGACTGAATCACATAGATACCAGGAAATCCAGCGGCAGCCCACTGGAACAGCTGTGGACGGTACTGGTCACGCGTAGGGTTCACGAGGGCATTCAGGGATGTGCGGTCGACTGACTCCTTCTCCACGATGACTGCGTGACTGGCCATCAACTCCTCCATCGTGACGATAGTGGGTGCCTCGACTGTACCCGTCTGTGCATTGGGGAAGAGGGTCATGATGTCGATCGGTCCAGTAGGTCCAGTTGCCTCCACATTCTCAATTCCGGTGGGTCCAGTCGGTCCAGTTGCCTCCACACTCTCGACGGGTCCAGTAGGTCCAGTTGCCTCCACATTCTCAATTCCAGTCGGTCCACTTTCGTCCATTTATTACTATGTATAGATAAGCATGTCAACTGGACCGCAAGGTATACAGGGGTACCAGGGAATACAGGGCCTGCAGGGGATTCCCGGTCCGACCGGACTTCAGGGACCTGTTGGAATTCAAGGAATTGCGGGGTTACCGGGTGGACCAACGGGTCCTACGGGTCCAGGGAGCGTAGGAGGAGCCGCAAGTTCGGTGTCGATCACTGGTTCCACTGGATGGGGGAGTGTGATCACTGTCGCGACAGGTGGTACAGGGCTGTTTGGTAACTCGAATATGAAGTTTGATGGGACGACTTTGGTGGTCAATGCAAATCAGAACCTCTGTAACAACACGATTTCCAACGTAAACAGCGTGAACCTGACGTATATTCCTCCATTTGCACCAACAACGGTTAGCGGTTGTACTTTATGGCTCGATGGTTCAGATACGACATCCATGACGTTCAGTGGTGGGACATCAAACCTCACAGCGTGGAAGGACAAATCAATCAATTCATATACAGCTACTAATTTTGGAACCCCCGTGTATGCCCCGAACATTAAGAACTCACTCGGAGTGATTCAGTGTGCGAGTGGATCAGGCGTGACCGTACCCTCTTTCGCAATTTCTCCTCAAATGAGTGCATTCATTGTATATTATCCGAACGGCCAAGGAACGAACGGTCCGCCGATTGAACAATCGAGCAACTCATCGCTCTATCCTGGATTTTTGGTGGAGTCTGCAGCCTCCAACTTTGTGATCCGTACAACTATTGCTACTATTTACCAAGTCCTCGTAGTTGGAGGTGGTGGTGCGGGCGGAAGAGGCGGTGGTGCTGGAGGTGGCGGTGGTGCTGGGGCACTACAGCTTTTTAGTACCCAATCGCTTTCAATTGGTACTTCATATACAGTCGTTGTTGGTGCTGCTGGGAGCGTTGCAGATCCTACACACCCAACGAATGGTGGTACATCTTCTTTTGCCTCATTACTAACAGCTCTTGGCGGAGGATCTGGAGGGGCCTATTCCGGTTTTGCGGTTCCTGCTGGTAATGGTGGATCAGGCGGTGGAGGAGGTAACGATGCACCAACTGGCGGAACGGCTTCTGGCCCCAATACGTTTGCGGGAGGTACGGGATATGGATACCCACCTGGATTAGGTGGCGGCGGCGGCGGTGCAACCGCAGCTGGCTCTTCGGGTAATGTAAGTACTGGTGCCGGAAATGGCGGTCAAGGGTATACACTTACGAATATTGATTCCAATTTAACATCGGCTAACTTTTCTTGGTTGTCTGGAATGACTGTGATTGCCTCGGGTGGTGGTGGAGGCAAAGAGAATGGACCGGGCTTGTCTATTGGTGTAGGTGGAACGGGTGCTGGTAATGGCGGATCTAGTGATAGTGGTGGTTCGACACTTGCGACTGCAGCTACGTCATTCGGATCGGGCGGTGGAGGAGCTAATGCCCCTACCGCTGGATATCGTGGTCTTGTTGTAGTCAAAATTACAGGAAACTATACCGCAACGTCCACAACTGGTTCACCCACGAGAACCGTCGTTGGTGGAAATACATATTACGCATATACTACAGTTGGAACGTGGAATTTTACAGCATAGTTAATTGTCCTTATCTAAAACAATGGCGACCAGTGTAGGGTCAACAAATCTAACAACTACCAATACATGGCAGTTGTTAGAGGCACTCAACCCAGACCCATCGCAGTCCTCCACGATGGCAGTGTATACCAATGGAACGGTACAGGCGTCCGGAACAACGCAGTCCGGAACGACCGTTGTGACCGCACCTATTTTTATCAACGGACGGGCTGGAACGTCCACGAACTCCTATTCTTCTTACATAGCTGAGGTAATTATCTTCAATACGGCCCTTTCGTTATCGAATCGGCAATTGATTGAGGGATACCTTGCACAGAAATGGGGATTCCAATCAAGTTTACCATCCGGACATCCATATTATACTGCGTCTGTCCCTACCGGTATACTTACATCAGTAGGTAACGTAACGGTCGACACAGTGGGCAATATCAAGATCGCACCCACCAACAACATCCGCCTCCAAGGACCTACTGAATGGAGGTACTTCACGTCCAATGTAGCAGGAACCACGGTTGATTTGACGGCCTCATCCAATTATTACGCGACCATCTTCAGGCTGACTGCTGGACCTTCGAACGTACTTAACTTCGCAGCCCCTTCGCCATCATTGGCCGGTGTATGGTGGACATTCTCGAATGCATATGGTTCTAGTCAGACATTGACCTTTACTGGAACCTATACTGGTCTTACCTCTCCGTACACACTTACATCGGGTTCATCTGTTACCATCTATTCTTCTGGTTCAAACTACTACAGTAAACCAGTTTAATCCGCCCCGCCATACTTCTTGTAATACTCCGAGTACGACATGGGCGGAGGGCCGGTACTTATGGTCTGCACCGCCGTAGGTGCGAACCTCTGGAACAGACGCTGTCCGACGAGAGTCGATGCCTGCTCATCTGTAAGCTCACCCTTCTCAATCTTTCGCTTCAACGCCAGCATGTCAAAAAAGGTAGAATCCAGCCGATCCTCTGCGTGCATCTGCCACAGACTCGGGAAATTGAAAAAGAGAAACTCGTTCTCCGTCTTCATCTTCTCCATAAACTCCTCTCGACGAAGATGCCTCCACTTTTTCTTCGAGTGATCCATATTGCGAACCAATGCCTGAATCTCAGTTGCGGTAAGCTCCTTGTCAGAGATGTTCCGCTCTCCCTCGGCAACTTCAGTCGGAGTAAGCTCTCGGGCTGCCATTTTCATGATTATGAATAGAATGTATAAGCGGTTGTAACGCAGTCATCAAGTGTCCGCACTCTTCTTGCGTTGTCATTCCGGTCAGGATGATGTTCCCAGTCCTGAACACCTTCGCAATCCACTTCGCATCTGGAAAGTAGATCTTGACTGCGGGATACACTGCGGGTTCGTATTCTGTTCGCACTCCTGATTTGCGTAGAGATGCGTAAAGTGTCTCTCTCGATAAACTAGTAACCTCTTGCAACCTCGTCTTGTAATTCATGAGAACAACCCTTCGCGTCTCCTGCGTCCATGCGTGAATCGGGGCTACGTCATCCGGAACTCCGACTGCGTGTGGACACGTTGTCATAATATGCTGCCTCAATCGAGCCATGACCGAACGATCATACCTCTCGTCCAGAACGCCCGTGATGTGAAACACGCCGTTCTGGAAGATCTTGACCGTAATCTCCTTCTGTTTCAATGCCCCACCACCATCATCAAGACTGACAAGCGTAATCGAATTATGACCGAACCCAGTCGTTCGCTTTGCCGGTGCTTTCTTTGCACGACGCTTAATCAGGTCACGACGCGAAGATCCTCTAGACGGAACACCCTGTTTCTCGATCTTGATGATCGACTCCGTCAATGGGAGGGATTCCAGAAGGAAGTTCGTGTTCAATCGGACGTTTACGTTGTACAACACCACCATCGTTGTTAGCGTCGGCGGATCCATTGGTCTCTCTCACGTGAATGACATCAATTTCGTTTTTCCA